>Ga0075011_10000067_pt1 | contig 50667 bp, 50 predicted proteins | sample TARM_MetaG_T_14_FD_72354 | JGI IMG/M metagenome (GOLD analysis project Ga0075011, IMG submission 72354) | Freshwater microbial communities from Pennsylvania, USA, analyzing microbe dynamics in response to fracking - TARM_MetaG_T_14 | ecosystem: Environmental > Aquatic > Freshwater > River...
TAAGGTTGTCCAAAGATGTCCACAACGATGATCGCTTTGGTTTTGGGGGTAATTTTCTGCTCAACACTTTTCGGGTCTAAACAGTAAGTGTCTTTTTCCACATCGGCAAAGACGGGAATACCGCCGTAAAAAAGCGGTGCAACGGCTGAGGCTGACATGGTGTAGGGGCTGACGATAACTTCATCGCCCGCTTCGATCCCAGCCGCTCCTACGGCGCAAATAAGTCCAGAAGTGGCGGAGTTCACACTGATGGCATGTTTGACGCCAAAAAACGCTGCCCACTCTTTCTCAAAAGCGCGCACTTCATTGCCGCCGTAAAAATCTTCATGCCAAGCACCCAAATACGTGGAGAGTTTTCCGCTACGAAGCACGCGAAGCACGGCTTCTTCTTCCTCTACGCCTATGGTGTTGTACGCGGGGAAAGGGGTGGTTCTGAGTTTTTCTGCACCGTTAATCGCTAATTTTTTCATTTTTATTTCTCTTTTGCAATGGTTTCAAAAATTTTCGCGTGAACATCGATCTGTTCTTGCAGTATCTGTTTGCAGGTTATATCGTCGTTTTGGAGCAAAAATTCAAGGGAATGCAGCGCGTAGTGTTGCAAGGTATTGGGCAGGGTTTCTTCGTGCTCCAAACTAAAATAGCCTTCGTATAAAGGGGAGGTTTTTTTGACAAAGGTATCGATGCGAGCACCGCCTTCTTTGATCTCGACTTTGCCGTTTTCAAACCAGAGGGTTAACTCAAATGCCGAATAAGGAAGCACTTGCATGCAACTAAGAATGCCTCTTGCCTCTTTACATGTCACTTCAAAATCGCCGCCGATGTCTTCGTGTAAACGGCTTACATGTAAAGACTTAATGCTCTTGACTTCGCCAAAAAAGTGACTTAAAGCGGCTAGCATATGCACCCCATTGTGCAGCAGTCCTTTTGTGAAAACGCCTTGAAAGCGTACGGCTTTGCCCCACTTTTGTGCGGCAATGGCATTGGCAAGTTTGATAAACGAGGGATCGTATCGGCGCATCAAGTGGATCAAAACTTTTTTCTCGCTGGAAAGTAGCAAAGGCGCGATGTGTGCGAGCTCTTTTGCCGTTGCGACCAGCGGTTTTTCACAGATAATCGCTTGCAAACTTTTTACATGTAAAGCCTCTTCCAATGCGCTGGCGTGAAATTGTGTTGGGGATGCAATGGCGAGCAGGTCGATGGTTTCATACTGCAAAAGTGCGTCTAGCGAATGGTAAACGCCCATTTCGCCCCAACGACCAATAAACGCGCTTTGGTTGGTGCTATTTGGCTCACAGATGGCGACTAGTTTGCAATGTGGATGCTTCAAAAATGCGTGAGCATGTGAGGCGATGTTCGCACTCTTCGGCGAGTCGATCAAACCGCCGATGCTTCCTGCTCCAACGATGGCACATGAGAGGATTTTTTGCATTAGTTTCCTAGCTGTTTTTCTAAGAATAAAGCAAAATCCATACCGAAATCTTCGGGGTTTTTGCCAATGATGTGAAGTTGAGACAGTGTGAAATTTTCAAAGCTTTTAAGCTGATTGGTTTTGGGCAGAGGAACGCAACACTCTCTTTGGTTTGAAGGGATGTAGGAGATCACTTTTTTACCCAAAAGGTATGCGGTATAAAGTGCGATGGTGTCGATGCCGATGACCACTTTGGCTCGCGCGATGTCCTCTAAAAGTGTCGCGTGGCTAAAGGTGGCGTTTGGATCAATCGCTTGGTAGCATTCGGGTGTGTCGGAGGGGTGAAGGCGAATCAGGATATTTTCGCATTCAAAAAGAGCTTTACATGTAAGGATGTCTTCAAAGACCTCTTTCTCAGTAAAGCCCCAAGCGTAGGCATTGTCAAAAGAGCGTGTTGCCACTTTGGCAGTGGGTTCACTTAAAAAGAGCAAGGTGTCACTCTCTTGAATACTTCCTAAAATATTTTGTGCCTCTTTAAGCTGAGTCGCCAAAGCATAATTTTTGATGCCAATAACATTGGAAAGCCCAAAAGAATGGGCTTTGTCAAAACTGGTTTGATCGTGCGCGGCGATGCAAGAAGGCAGGTTGCTTTCCCAGTTTTTTTCAGGATACCCGAAGCGTTCGCGGTAGTTTGTCCAGTGGTCTAAAAAGGCAATGCTAGGAATGGTGTGCGCTTTGGCGTAGGCTAAAAAGTGGTACTCTAGGTGGTTTTGCCACCCTGTGCCATAGAGAATGATGGAGGGGGCAAATGAAGCCAATTTGGCTTCGATATCGCTTTTTTCTGGCGTTATCTCACACCAAAGATGTTCCAATTTTTTGGTTTTGATGAGCGTGTAACACGGCGATTCGGCTAAAGCAAAAATGCGAAATTCCCCTACAAGCAAAGAAGCTTTCAAAAGTTCTAAAAGTATGTCTGCCCCTCCTGCATCGTGGGCAAAAAGAGCGATTTTTCTCACTCGAAATCTTCCTTGCAAAGTCGCTCTCCAAAGTTTAACGCTTTTGTGGCGCGTTTGCCTAAAACATCTTTGAGGTATTTTGGATGAAGTCCATAGCCTGGGCGAATGGAGCAAATGTTTTCTTCGCTCAATACTTCGCCTTTGGCGATCTCTTTGGCGACATAAAGGCTACGGGAAAATTGTCTGCCTTTGATGCTTTTTTCATCGGTATGGTAGGTGGCCTGACCCAACAGTTTTTCTGTATCGCGAACGGCGTGAACCATTGCGGTAAAGGCTTCCACATCGAGTGAAAAAGAGGCGTCCGCACCACCGATGCTTTTATCTAAAATGAAATGCTTTTCGATGACTTTAGCCCCCAATGCGACTGCGGTAATGGGAGCGGTAATGCCTAAGGTATGGTCTGAAAAGCCCGCAATGACGCCAAAACGTTTGGCAAGATCGGGTATGGTTAAAAGGTTCGCACCCTCCAGTGGAGCAGGGTAGGAAGAAGTGCATTGCAATAAAATAATGTCAGAATTATCTTCTCTTTGGCAAATGCGCACCACATCTTCGATCTCACCCAGTGTCGCAATGCCCGTAGATATAATCATAGGTCGTTGTTTGGACGCCATATAGCGCACCAACTCGTAGTCCGTAATCTCAAAGCTCGCTACTTTGTAGGCTGGCGGATTGAATGTCTCTAAAAAATCCACAGCGCTTTTATCAAACGGGGTGGAAAAGCAGAGTAGCCCCTCTTCTTCGGCAACCTCAAAAAGCTCTTTGTGCCACTCCCACGGGGTGTAGGCATCTTGGTAGAGTTCATAGAGGGTTTTGTTATCCCACAGTGTGCCGCCTTTGACGATGAAATCCTCTTTGTCGCAGTTAAGCGTTAAGGTATCGGCGGTGTAGGTTTGAAGTTTGATAGCATCAGCCCCCGCTTTTTTAGCCGCCCGTATGGTCTCTTTGGCAGTCTCAAGGCTGTGCCCATGGTTGGCAGAAAGTTCGGCGATGATGAGTGTTCGCGTGCCGTCTAAATTAAAATGACCGATGTTCATGACTTAGCTCCATGCAAATAACCTCTTTTTCATTGACCATTTTACGCCCTTTTTCGCAAAATCCAAATTTCTCATACAACGCTTTAGCCTTCGTGTTGCTCTCAAAAACTTCCGCTTTGAGAATGCGTACTTTTAAGGTTTCAAAGGCATACGTTACGATAGCGTTCATTAAAAGTGAACCGACGCCTTTTTGATGAAGCGTGGGGTTGGCGTAGAGTCCCATCACAGCACGCTCGTTTGAGATGTCATTAAAGTCGATCACACCGATGTCGACACCTTCATCTTGGACTAAAAAGTAGCGACGATCTTCGCGCGTTTTTAAACTCTCAATAAAGCTAAAATGCTCCGCTTCGCTGATGGCGTTTTCATTGTACATGTACGCTCTCACAGCTTCATGGTTGCGCCATGCCAAAATCATCTTTTTTTGAACCTCACTCAGCGTTGTAAAGTTGCATAAATGAAGACGCATCCCACTCCTTTAAAACAGGGTATTCCTGCTTTTGAAGATATGCAAACATATCGTCTTGATTGCTTGCCACTTTAATGGCGATGAAAGGCACTTCCATGAAAAGCACCTCATGCACCATGACGCTGGGTGTCACAATGGCAAGACGGCTTTGATGAAGCAGTTTAGCAACTTCATTGGAGTTTACATGTAAAGCAATGTTGGGCTTATCTTTGACGTAGTTTTGAAGCTCGCTTAGATGCGCGTTTGCACCAGTCGTAAGTACGCTTACATGTAAAGAGTGCGGAAGAATTTTTAAAATGTCGAGAGTGATGTTAGAAGCGTCCGTTCCACCCATGGCGACTAAAACATCGTAGATTTTCTCGCGGGTCAGTTTTTTTTCTTCTTTAAATTCATCACGAATGAGCGTGTATAAAATGCCGCAACGAAGTTCACACCGTGGTGGTACTAAACCTTTGTAACGCTTTTTGTCGGCTGAAATATTGTGGTTGAGTAAGATGTCACAGTGGTGTGTTTGGTAGGTGTCATCGAAGCTTAGGATTTTCACCCCCGTAGCCTCTTTGACTTTTCGCTCAAATGGCGCATCAATACCATAATGATCGATCACTAAGAGGTTTACATGTAAATCTTTAATGAGTGCTATAAGCTCGTCTGCATTGTTTGAGTTTAAAATTTTGACATCGTAAGGAATGGAGGCAATGATGTTGCCCTCTAGGTTTTGGCAGGCAAAGATGACTTCACCCTCAAAACTTTTTGCAAGCACCAAATCACGCATGATATGCCCAAGCCCGATGGTGCTTGAGCTGTCACTTCGAATCAAGGTTCTCATGCGAGATTCAGTGCTCTCATCATAAATTCTGCGCGCGTCCAATCTTCTGGCGTGTCGATGTCTTGCACCAAATGGCGCGGTAACAACACAGCGGTGGAGTGGGGTGCAAAGATGATTTTACCTTCCAGCCACGCTTCGGGCGTTCCCCAGTAAAACTGCCCCGCATCGTGGTACGCTTCTTCCAAATCTTGACTTCTGGTGTTAAAGTGTTCAGGCGAGAACATCTCGACACGGTCATCGTTGGTGAGCCTGATGGCACGCTGAATCGGGAAAGGAAAACTGGTGGCACTAAAGCAGTACGCGGCTTTACATGTAAGCAGTTTTTGGTAAGCTTCTTGAATGTAAGTTGGTTGCACAAAAGGGGCGGTGGCATAGATACAACAGACCGCTTCCACTTCGCTGATGTCGTGTACCGAAGCGCTAATCGCATGGGCGATGACGGGAATGGTTGCCGTGTGGTCATCACTCAGCTCTTTGGGGCGCATAAAAGGAACGTCGGCTCCAAGGGATTGAGCGTATGCGGCAATCTCTTCATCGTCAGTGCTCACAACGATTTTGTCAAAACAGCCACTTTTTTGGGCGGCTTCAATGCTATAGGCGATCATCGGTTTGCCACAAAATGCTTTGATGTTTTTACGAGGTATACGTTTACTGCCGCCTCGCGCGGGGATAATGGCAAGTCTCATAGATGACATCCTTTGATGGAAGCTAGCACTTCAAGCAAGGTATCAGCGACCATCTTCGCGTCATCCATACTCATACCTTGATGGCAAGGAATGGAGAGTTCCGCGCGGTAAAAATCTTCGGTGGTCTCTAAACGTTGCTCGCCAAAACGCTCTTGGTAGTAGCTAAATTGATACACCGGTTTGTAGTGCACTTGCACGCCCAAACCCTTTACATGTAAGGCTTTGAAGATGTCTTCTTTGGAACACCACAGCGAGCGATCGAGCAAAATAGGGTAGAGGTGGTAGGTGCTTCGTTTGGCCTGATCGATGGCAATCGTCGTAAAAAAAGGATTGTTTAAAAAGCGCTCATCGTAGTAATGCGCGATCTCGTTGCGTTTGGCGATGAAACGCTCCAAACGTTTAAGCTGTGAAAGCCCAAGAGCGCACGCAACGTCGCTCAGGCGGTAGTTTTCTCCCAGCATCACCATGTCCGAATTCCACAACTCTTTTTTGACAATGCCGTGACTTCTAAGCAATTTGGCTTGTTCGTAAAACGCGGTATTGTTCGTGGCGATCGCTCCGCCTTCAAAGGTGGTGATGGGCTTAATCGCGTGAAAACTAAAGATGGTCATGTCTGCCACATTTCCCACTTTTTGCCCATTGATTTCACTGCCTAGCGCATGGCTGGCATCTTCGATAAGAAAGAGTTTATGGGTGTCACACAGTGCTTTGATGGTGTCAATAGGCAGTGGATTTCCGCCAAAATCCACTGGTGCTATCGCTTTCGTTCGAGGAGTGATTAACGCCTCTAGTTTGCGCTCATCTATATTTCCATCGTAACGGATGTCGCAAAATACAGGCTTTGCATCGCATTGAACGGCAGTGTTGGAGGTGGCGGAAAAGGTCAGTGGGGTGGTGATGACTTCATCACCCGCTTGAAGATTGATGATCTGATACGCAACATGCAACGCCGACGTAGCAGAATTCATCACGCAGACATGCTTGACTCCGATGTAGCGTGCGAGTGCCTCTTCAAAGTCACTTACTGTTTTCCCACCCGTTAAAAAATCGCCTTTGAGTGTTTCAACAACCGCGTCTATATCGCCCTGGTCAATGCTCTGTCTGCTGTAAGGAATCATGCGTTTATCATCTCCATTAAGCCTTTGGCATCTAGCCATTGGGTATTGGTCTCTGAGCTGTACTCAAAGCCGTATTTCACAGGTGTTCCTTTCTCTCCAAGCACGTTACATGTAAAGTCATTGCGTTGCGTAAAAATAATGCTAGGTTGAATGACATAATGGTCATGAAACTCCAGTGTCAAGTGACTGTCATCTTTGGGAACCATTACTTCGTGCATCTTTTCACCGGGGCGAATACCGATGATCTTCACGCCCAACTGCGGCGCCATACTTTTTGCCAGATCAACCATCTTCATCGAAGGAATTTTAGGAATAAATATTTCGCCACCTTGCATACGCTCAAAGTTTTTAAGCACAAAATTGACCCCTTGCTCGAGCGTAATCCAAAAGCGTGTCATCTCTGCTTCGGTGATGGGCAGTTCTTTAACCCCCTGTGCAATCAGTTTTTTAAACAGAGGAACGACGGAGCCGCGGCTTCCTACAACATTGCCATAACGCACAACGGCAAACTGGGTTCTTCGCGCACCTCTGATGTTATTGGCGGCGATAAAGAGTTTATCGCTCGCAAGTTTAGTCGCACCGTAAAGGTTGATGGGGTTAGCGGCTTTATCGGTGGAGAGTGCTATGACTTTTTCAACGCCGCATTCAAGAGCGGCATCGATGACATTTCCCGCGCCATTGATGTTGGTTTTGATGCATTCCATCGGGTTGTATTCGGCAATAGGAACATGCTTAAGTGCTGCGGCATGAATGACATAATTGACACCGTACATCGCGTTTTTCAAACGATCGACATCGCGCACGTCGCCGATGAAAAAGCGCATGCAGGAGTCGGTAAATTGCTGTGCCATCTCGTACTGTTTGAGCTCATCTCTAGAGTAGATAATGATTTTATTGGGTTTGTAATGTTTTAAAAGAATCTCGGTATATTTTTTGCCAAAACTGCCTGTTCCGCCCGTGATAAGAATATTTTTTCCGTTAAACACGATCAGCCTTTCTCGAAAGAATTCAATGTATTAAAATTTTAAAAAGCAATTTTGATTCCGCTTCGTCATTTGACAAGCGTATCTTTGGAGTAGTATAATAAAGAGATCTTTACAAAAGGAGCCTGTGATGACCATTTCAAGCAGTTCCAATAACCAAATTTTAAACCTCATTTCTCAAAATAAAAATTCTACCGATACGACCTTGGAAAAACTTGCGGCAACACGCGAATTAACGGGAGCCGATAGTGCAAACCTGATTATTTCCGATGCCCTCGCTTCACAGATTTCGTCTATCAGTCAAAATGTCCAAAACGCCAACGAAACGGTTAGTATGTACCAAATCGCGGACAGCTCTTTACAAGCGATCGGTGCGGGGACGGAGCGACTGAACGATCTTTCCGTACGCTATAACAGTGCTTCTTTAAACAGCGATCAAAAAGCGATGCTTCAAGAAGAGTTCGACGCGATCAACCAATCGATGCAAGACATCGCGAACCAAACGACGTATAACGGCATTAATTTGCTTTCGCAAAGCTACGGGCTCGACGTCTCGGGATTAAGCACGTTAAGCATCGACGATCAGCAAGGCATTAACGATTTTTCGCAAAGTATTGCTTCGCTTTCCGCAACGGCAAGTTCGCGTATTAACGGTGCGACTAGCGATATTACCAACGCGTTAACGACGATTACGAATTTGAGCAGCGCCGATTCTCAAATTTCACAAACACCTTTAGATCAAAAGATCGCACAAATGAACAGCGACGAGATCAAACTGACAAGCTCCGTTTTGTCTCAGATTCACCAAAACAGTATGATGCAACAAAGCATTTCGGCACTGTTGATCTAACCTTTTTTTGAATGCCCCGTATTAACAATCAAGCATTTTACGAAAAAGCCATCAAGCGGTACGGATGTACCGCGCGAGGCTTGAACTGGAACTCAAAATACTCCCAATACCTTCGATTTGAGATGATTCACGATCTTGTGGGCGATGCGCTATCCTCGTCAAAAATCGTCGATGCCGGTTGCGGTTTCGGGGATTTGTATTTTTTTCTAAAACAAAGAGGTTCGCTCCCGCGTTGTTACGTCGGGTACGATCTTGTGGACGAAGCCGTTTTCGTGGCACACAAACGCACAAAGCAACGCATCGTCAAATGCGATATTTTAAACGACGTGCTCGAAGATGCCGACTTTTACATCGCGAGCGGCTCGATGAATATTTTAAACCGTTTCGAGACTTTTTTGTTTATTCGTCGTTGTTTTGAAGCTTCGCGCAAAGGTTTCGTATTCAATTTGCTCAAAGGCGAAGATAAAGAGGGACATTTTAACTATTTTTTGCCGCACGAAATTGAAGCATACGTGAATGAATTCGCTTACGACGTGAAGATTAAAGACGATTATATGGAGGGAGATTTTACGGTGTTACTTTTAAAAGAGGCGACGGAATGATCTTACGTATGCTCGCAGGCGTAGCGGCACTGTATGTGCTTGCCATAGGCTATATATATTTGACGCAAGACGATCAAATTTTTCCGATAAAGCATGTCCTCAAAGAAGCACCGCCGATGAGCGATGCGATCAACCCTTTGAGCTTACATGTCGCTGACGGTGCGGTTTTGGAAGGAGTGTTGAAAAAAGACGAAGAGCCGAACGCGCCGTTGATTCTCTATTTCGGGGGAAACGGCGACGACGCGACACATTTTGCCGTGCAATCGCCGCAAGGCTACGATATGATCGCATTTAACTATCGCGGTTACGTCGGAAGCACGGGCAAGCCTTCCGAAGAAGCTTTGTTTCACGATGCCCTGAAAATTTACGATCACTACGCCAAAGGGCGTAAAGTGTTTGTGATCGGGCGGAGTTTAGGAACGTGCGTCGCAACGTTTTTAGCAAGCAAACGCGTCGTAGACGGGTTAATTTTGATCACGCCGTACGATTCGATTCTCTCTTTAGCTCAACGCAAATACCCGTTTTTCCCGGTTGCCGTGTTATTAAATCATCCTTTCGAGACGACGCATTATCTGCCTTTCGTGAGCGCGCCTATCGGCATTATCGAAGTGGAAAACGATGGGATGATTCCGCGTTACCATTTGGAAAAATTGCTAGAAGCAATGCCTTGCGAGCCTATGCATGTCGTATTGACTCAAACGACGCATCAAAAGGTCTTAGACGACCCGAATTTTACCCCGCAATTACAAATTTTACTAGGAAAAATGGATGAATAAAGTATACGTAAAACACTCCGTCGTTGCAAAAATAAGGCGTTTTACGCCGTGGATTTACGCCAACGAAATCGACTCCGATCCGGAAGAGTTTCAAAGCGGCGAAGTCGTTGCGCTTTTTTCCAAAAAAGACGGCTTTTTAGGAACGGCGTACGTCAATCCCAAGTGCGCTATTTTCGCACGAATCCTTAGTTTTGGCAAAGAGGAGATCGGCAAAAAGTTTTTCCATAACCGCATCAAAAGAGCCATTGCAAAGCGTAAAGCGCTTTTACACGGTACCAACGCGGTTCGCCTTGTTCACTCTGAAGCCGACTTTTTACCGGGATTGATCGTCGATCAATACGGCGATGCGCTCTCCGTTCAGATCAACACCGCAGGTATGGAAGTATTTCGTGAGTTGATCATTAGCACCCTTAAGCAGTTGCTCAATCCCTCGTGGATCGTTGAAAAATCTGACGTACATTCACGAGAAATCGAAGGCTTGGAGAGCAAAAACGGCACACTGTTTGGTACACCGATAAAGCAGTTTACTCTTCTCGAAAATGGTTTGAACTTTTTGGTTGACATCGAAGATGCACAAAAGACAGGTTTTTACCTTGACCAACGCAAAAACAGAGCCGTATGTGCTGGCTACATCAAAGAGAATGACACCGTGCTTGACCTCTGCTGTAATGCGGGTGGTTTTGGCATCTACGCGCTCTCAAAGGGTGCAAAAAATGCCGTGTTTGTCGACATCTCCGAATCCGCCATAGCACAAACCAAAGCCAATTTAGAAGCCAACGCTATGGAGCATTTTGAAGCGTATGCCGCCGATGCGTTTACCTTTATGAAAGAGAAAAAGTACAAAAACAGTTTTGATCTCATCGTAATCGATCCGCCATCGTTTGCCAAAACCAAAGAACAAGCCAACGGCGCTAAACGAGGCTTCAAACATCTCTTGATGGAAAGTACCAAAGCAGTGAAAGATAGCGGTCTGATCGCCCTTTTCTCCTGCTCCTTTCACATCGGCAAAAAAGAGCTTTTAGAGATCGCGATGGAAGTCTCCCACGATCTGAAAGTCCAATACATCCTCTTAGAACAAATGCAACAAGACTCGGATCACCCATGTTTGATTAACGCCTCAGCGTCGTTTTATCTGAATGGTTTGTTGCTCCGGGTGGAAAAGTAAAAAACATAAAGCATAAAATGGGAATTACTTTTTACATGTAAAACAGTGTTACAACAAAAATTTGTAACGGAAAAATATGTGGAGAATAAGCAATGAGATTTAATCCAATAAGAGGAAGAGAGGTATATCTGGAAGAGGATATGTATATGCTAAAATCATTTCTAGCAAGACAATATGAACCTGGAGATCCTATGGGAAATATGGCTGCAAGCCATATTGGGAGCATTATTAAATGCTATCTTTGCGGACTTTCTAAAGAGATACAACCCGTTATTGCCCGTTCCCTTGAATGGCTCAATCTTGCCATTGAACAGGATGAATGGGGAGATCACGTGCGTCCAGATTTTCATCGTTGGGAATTGCATGAGGCAAAAGCATTGGCACTGTGGCTTCAAAGTGCTGATCCTGCGATAGAAATATGGAATAAAGCAAGACAATTTAACTTATCTATTGTGAATGGCGGTGCATATCAAAAAAGTGCTAAAACGCTAGGACTAGATGATTACATGAGTTGCTGTATTCACGCAGAGCAGTATGAAGCAGGTGTAATGGAGTATGAAAAATACTATGGTGTCTCTAAAGTTTCCTTTGGAGGAGCTATGGCTCCAAGAAAATGGGCGTATGCTTTCTGTCTTAATCATATCAAATCACAATTTGATCCTGAAAAACTGTTTCAAGCAGGGCGCAAGATGCTTAAAACTCATCTGGATAATAATTGGCTTGGCGTAGGACAAAACATTCGCGCGGCGATGTGGCTTAAAAATGTCTATTGGCATGACAATCGTACATTAAGTCCTTTGGAAACCATTTTAAAAGCGTATGAAAATATGCCTGATGTCCCAACGCCAGATTTTATTGAAAATTGAAAAAGCTATCACTAAAATCTACGCTACTTCAAACTTCCCCTCATCAATAAACTTCAAAAATTCGGCTTTGAATTTCGTGCGGTTTTCTTTTTCCTGAATCCATGCAAGGTGAATGGAGCGTTCGGCTTCGATGATGGGAAACCATGTTTTTTGTAGATCGTGATCGAGCATGCATCGGTCGTAAATGGACTCTAGGAAGTTCCAGACGATAAAGGCGTAAAGACGGTATTCGGCTTTTTGTTCGTCGTTTCTTTCGAACTCTTTGCGCACGAGATGCGGCTTGCTAAGGGCTTCTTTGAGAATTTCAAAATACATTTTATCCAATTCGCCGTAGTGCATAACTTGCATCGTCTTTCGGTAGGTGCGCATCGAGTATAAAAGTGCAAAAATTGCAAGCAACGTCGCAACGACGCCCATCATCGAACTAATGGCCGTCCACATGGTTTCATATTCGTCATTCAGGAAAATTTCCATCGATGATCCTTTTAAATCAAAGTAAAAGAGTGCGGGGCGTCTTTGAGCATAAGCGCGATACGATCGTCGTTCGCTTTGCATCCGTAAACGTTCGTATAGAGTTTTTCAAGCCACGTTTGAAGCCGCTCTTTCGAAACTTCGCGCAGGCTTGGATGGTACACCAAAAGCTCCATCGGCGGAGCGTCTTCTTTTGTTTGAGAAGGCAAAATATAATCAAACGGGTCTATTTTTAACGCACCCAAACGACGGTAAAACAGCTCCCTTTTTTCACGAATTTCTTGCTCCTCGGAGCTTTTTTCGGGCGAGTCGATTTCGATCAAAAGCGCACGAACGCCGTAGTTTTGATAAAGCGCTTCGATGCTTTGTTTTAAGAGCGTCGAGCCAAGACCGATACCGCGAAGCGTCTCATCGACCGCCATATATTCCAACAAAAAAAAGTCTTCGTTCCACGGATGGTACATAATACAAAATCCGACAATTTTTTCGTCGTTATACGCAAGGTAAATGGTATAAAAAGAGGCACGGCACATTGCCAAAAGCACCTCACGGGGTTTTTGTTCACTTGGAGGAAACGCGGTCGAGTAGATGGCGTAAAAGCCATCGAACTCTTGTGTATGATCGTGCTCTAAAGCTTTAACATGTAAAGGCATGGCGCGTTATTTTAAGATGCGCGGTAAAGTGATGCCCGTTTGCCCTTGGTACTTACCGTGCTTGTCTTTGTAAGTGGTCTCACATGCGGTGTCGCCCTCTAAAAAGAGCACTTGTGCGATACCTTCGTTAGCGTAGATTTTTGCCGGAAGCGGCGTGGTATTTGAAATTTCAATAGTGATGTGACCTTCAAACTCCGGCTCGAACGGCGTCACGTTTACAATGATGCCGCAACGTGCATACGTGCTTTTTCCGAGGCAAATCGCCAAGACGTTTTTGGGGATTCGAAAGTATTCGACCGTGCGTGCCAACGCAAATGAATTAGGCGGAACGATACAAATATCGCCTTCAAAATCAATCACATTTTTATCGTCAAATTCTTTAGGATCGACCACGGTCGAATTGACGTTCGTGAAAATCTTAAATTCACGCCCGACGCGGATGTCGTATCCGTAACTGCTGACGCCGTAACTGACGACGTCGCGCCCGACTTGGTCTTCGCAAAAAGGCTCTATCATGCGCTCTTTGAGTGATTTTTCCCGTATCCAACTGTCTGCTTTTAAGCCCATAAAAGTACCTTTATCGTATTAAGTGAGTGTATATCTTTAGTATGGTATTATAACACATTTTATGTCATGCCGAAAAACGGCAAAATTTGAGGAGAAACCGAATGGACAAAAATGAAATTAGAGAGTTAATGCGAATTTTTGATAAAAGCGATATTACGAAATTAAAAATCAAAGAAGGCGATTTTAGCATTGAGCTTCAAAAGGGATTTGAAAGCAACGTCAGTTACGCAAGTGCTCCCGCACCTATGATGCCGATGCCTGCTACAATGCCTCAAGTTGCACCGGTTGCGGCAGCCTCCGCTCCGGTTATGGGCGGAGAAGCGAGCATCAACGCCGCTCCTTCGGGGCTAAACATCAAATCGCCGATGGTCGGTACGTTTTACAAATCTCCGTCTCCCGGAGCCGCTCCGTTTGCCAAAATCGGCGACGTTATCCGTAAAGGTCAACCGATCGCGATCATCGAAGCGATGAAAATTATGAACGAATTGGAAGCGGAATTTGATTGTAAGATTTTAGATATTCTCGTTGAAGACGGTCAGCCGGTCGAGTTTGACATGCCGATCTTCTTGGTGGAGAAAGTGTAATGAAAATTGAAAGAATTCTTATTGCCAATCGCGGCGAAATCGCTCTTCGTGCAATAAGAACCATCAAAGAAATGGGCAAACAAGCCATTGCCGTTTACTCCACGGCGGATAAGGATGCGCTCTATTTGCAACATGCGGATGCGAGCATTTGCATCGGCGGGGCAAAATCAAGCGAGAGCTATTTGAGCATTCCTTCCATCATTAGTGCCGCGGAGATTAGCGGATGCGACGCCATTTTCCCCGGATACGGCTTTTTGAGTGAAAACCAAACGTTTGTCGAGGTGTGCCAACACCATAACATCAAATTTATCGGACCTTCCGTGGATTCAATGGTTTTGATGAGCGACAAATCCAAAGCCAAAGAAGTGATGAAAAAAGCAGGCGTTCCCGTTATTTTAGGAAGCGACGGTGCGCTCAAAGACGTGCAAGAAGCAAAAGATCTCGCAACGCAAATCGGACTTCCCGTCATCATTAAAGCCAGTGCGGGCGGCGGCGGACGCGGTATGCGCGTGGTTGAGAAGATGGAAGATTTGGAAAAATCCTATCTTGCCGCAGAAAGCGAAGCGCTGAGTGCTTTTGGCGACGGTACGCTTTACATGGAAAAATACATCAAAAATCCGCGTCATATCGAAGTGCAAGTCATCGGCGATAGCCACGGAAACGTGGTGCATATCGGTGAGCGCGACTGTTCAATGCAGCGACGCCACCAAAAACTAATCGAAGAGTCACCTGCCATCGCGCTAGATGATAAAACCAGAGCGCGCCTTCACGAAGTGGCGGTTAAAGCCACCAAATATATCGGCTATGAAAATGCAGGAACGTTTGAGTTTCTCTTGGATGCGGATAAAAACTTCTACTTTATGGAAATGAACACGCGTTTGCAAGTCGAACACTGTGTCAGCGAAATGGTCAGCGGTATCGATATTATCGAATGGATGATTCGCGTTGCCGAGGGCGAAAAACTGTTCGATCAAAGCGCGCTTCATTTTAAAGGGCATGCTATCGAATGTCGAATTACCGCGGAAGATCCCGTGAAGTTTATCCCGAGTCCCGGAAAAATTACGAAGTACATCGTTCCCGGAGGGCGCAACGTCCGTATGGATTCACATGCGTATCAAGGCTATACCGTGCCGCCGCATTACGACTCGATGATCGGTAAATTGATCGTTTGGGGCGAGAACCGAGAACGTGCCATCGCAAAGATGAAACAAGCACTCAGCGAGTTACAAATCGAAGGCATTAAAACCGTCCGTGATTTTCATCTAGCGATGATGAACAATCAAGATTTTATCGACAACCGCTTTGACACGAACTATCTTTCCCATCATTAATATCTGAACTAAATTCCCATAAAAAAAGGGGGAGTTTGCGTTAAACCGCAAACTCCCCCTTTTTTGGGTACTTCTTTTAAACGTCTAAGAGCGTTAAGGTGCTCGTACCACTTGTATATTGGCGGAAGATTTGAGTTTTTCAAAATAATCGTCGATCGATTGTTTCTCTTTGCCGTCGGCTAATTTTCCATAAATATAATTTTTAGCATTGTCGAATGAAATGGCTTTAACGTCATGTTTGTTTTTGACAAAAAACATCACGTAGCCTTGATCGGTTTTAACAACGGACGAAAATTTTCCGACCGGCGTTTTGTTCAACAATCCGGCTAAGTTTTGATCCATTTTCGTTGCTTCAAACGTCGTATCTTTGAGCTCAACGTCGCTCATAGCACTCATAGGGTTGTTTTGAATCGTTGTTAAGCTTTGTTGATTGGCACTCGTATAAATAGAAACGTCAAAGGAAGCGGCTTGCGAAAATTCGTTTTGGTTTTCGTTGTAATACGCCAGCAATTCACCGTCGCTTAGTTGTTTCATCTTATCGCGTACGATTTTTTGATACAATTTATCGCGTTGCAATTTTTTCTTAATTTCTTCTTTGTACTCTAAAGTATCGATATTTTTGGAACGAAGCATATTTAAAAAGTCGTAGGTGCTCATTTGGTTGTTGATCGCCAGTTTGTCGATATGTTGGTCGATTTCAAAACCGTCGACGCTAATACCTTGTTTTTTAATTTCGGAATCTTCGAGTTTTTGACGAACCAAAATATCTAAAGCTTCTTTTTTGGAAATTTGAAAACGTTGAGAATATTTGAAAACGTCGAAAAGCGTAATCGGTTCTTTATTGATAATAACCGAAACACCGTCTAAGGTAGCGGCGGTCACTATCGATGGCGTTAAAAATAGGGTAACCCCTAAAGTTACCAAAGTTAACATTGTGCGTTTAAGCTTCATCCATAATCCTTTTTTTTAAGAAAAATCGCTATATAATCGTAACTGTATTAAAAATAAGAGGCCACGAATGATAACATTTTTTTTGACAAAAAAAATTAAAAAAACGGTTATTAAGCTCCTCGCGTAGAATTTTTGTGCTTCTCGTAACAAAATGATACATAATTTTTACATAATTCCACTTCAATTGATAAAGGTTAGTCATGATCGTGACACGTTTTGCCCCGAGTCCTACGGGATATTTGCATATCGGCGGGCTAAGAACGGCACTGTACAGTTATTTATGGGCAAAGAGAAACAACGGTAAATTTTTACTCCGTATCGAAGATACCGATTTGGCACGCAACTCGAAAGAGGCGGCAGAAGCGATAAAAGAGGCATTTCAATGGGTCGGGTTGGATTTTGAAGGCGAAATCGTCTATCAATCCGAGCGTTTTGACTTATACAAAAGCTACGTACAAAAACTTCTTGATGCCGGAAAGGCATACAAATGCTATATGAGTAAAGAAGAATTGGATCAGCTCCGAGAGGAGCAAAGTGCCCGAAAAGAACGTCCCCGTTACGACGGTCGATACCGTGATTTTACGGGTACGCCTCCGAAGGGCGTTGAGCCCGTCATTCGTATTAAAGCACCGACAAGCGGAGTGATTTCGTTTGTGGACGGCGTTAAAGGCGAAGTGAGTTTTAATGCCAGCGATATGTTAGACGATTTTATTATTGCACGAAGCGACGGTACACCGACGTATAACTTCGTCGTCGTTATCGACGATGCGCTCATGGGCGTGAACGAAGTCATCCGAGGCGACGATCACCTCTCCAATACGCCCAAACAGATTATTTTATACGAGGCGTTAGGATTTGACGTTCCGAAATTCTATCATGTTCCGATGATCCTCAATCCCGAAGGCAAAAAGCTCTCCAAACGCGACGGTGCGATGGACGTTATGGCATATCAAAAAGAGGGATATTTGCCCGAAACGCTACTGAACTTTTTGATTCGTTTAGGGTGGAGCCACGGAGATCAGGAGATCTTTTCGATGGAAGAGATGATCGCCTTTTTTGATCCTTCCCATATCAATAAATCGGCTTCGGCGTACAATCAAGAAAAATTGCTATGGCTGAATTCTCATTATATTAAAGAGGCAAGCTATAAGCGTTTAATCGAAGCATTGCGCTTTTTTGACGTTGATCTTGCGCCGCATCCTAAAAAAGAGCTTTTGATCGATGCCGTGCGCGATCGTGCTAAAACCTTGGTCGAGTTTGCAACGATGATTCGACAGATCGTCGATGCTCCGAAAACCTATGACGAGAAGGCAATTGAGAAATTTTTGGACACAAAAGCCGTAGAAATTTTGAGCGAATACAAAAATACGCTTAAAAACGCTCCCGCTCTTGAAAAAGCGAGTGAATTTGAAACACTGACAAAAAACTTTTTGGAAGAACGCGGCTTAAAGCTGAAAGATTTAGCGCAAGCCATACGCATTGCCATGGTCGGTAATTCCGTCAGCCCTTCGATTTTTGAAGTTTTGGAAATTATCGGCTTTGTACATGTTATCGAGAGAATTGAAGCATTAATCATTTACAAAAAAGGAGTTTAGGTGAGTAGTAAAGGTAAAGTGACGAAAGAAGAAGCATTAGAGTACCACGTCGGCGGTAAAATCGCAATTAACGTTAAAACACGTTGCGACAGTGCAAGAGATCTTTCTATGGCGTATACTCCGGGTGTTGCACATCCGTGCTTGGAAATCGAAAAAGACAACGAGTTGGCGTATACGTATACCAATAAAGGGAATCTGGTTGCGGTCATTACGGACGGTACGGCGGTTCTCGGACTCGGTGATATCGGTGCGGTTGCCGGAAAACCCGTTATGGAAGGTAAATCGGTTTTATTTAAAAAATTTGCCGACGTTGATGCTTTCGATATTGAGTTAGACGAAAAAGATACCGATAAAATTATTGCGATTTGTAAAGCCCTTGCTCCGACGTTCGGCGGTATTAACTTGGAAGATATTAAAGCACCGAAATGTTTTGAAATCGAACAAAAACTTCAAGCAAGCGTGAATATTCCCGTTATGCACGACGATCAGCACGGTACGGCGATGATTACTTCCGCGGGATTGATTAACGCGCTTGAAATCAGCGGTAAAAAAATCGAAGAGATGAAAATCGTCGTTTCGGGCGCAGGAGCCGCAGGGATTGCGTGCGCTAAAATGTACAAACTTTTGGGTGCGAAGAATATCGTTATGATCGACTCTAAAGGCGTGATCCATAAAGGAAGAACGGACTTAAACGCGTATAAAGCGGAATTTGCGCTTGAGACAAGCGACCGAACGCTTGAAGATGCGATGAAGGGCTCGGATATGTTTTTAGGACTTTCCGCTCCGGGCGTCGTAACGGCCGAAATGGTCAAATCGATGAATCCGCATCCGATTATTTTCGCCCTTGCCAACCCGACGCCGGAAATTTTACCCGAAGAAGTACATGCCGTTAGAAACGACGTTATGATGGGAACGGGCAGAAGTGATTATCCGAACCAAGTGAACAACGTTTTAGGTTTTCCGTTTATCTTCAGAGGCGCATTGGACGTAAAAGCGACGAAAGTGACCGAAGGTATGAAAATGGCAGCGGCGGTTGCTTTGGCAAAATTGGCGAAAGAGGACGTTCCCGCCTACGTGAAAGCGGCGTATAACGGTGAAGAGTTAAAATTCGGCTACAACTATATTATCCCTAAACCGTTTGACAGACGCGTTTTGGTATGGGTTTCCGTTGCCGTTGCCGAAGCTGCAATTAAAGACGGCGTCGCACGCGTCGAAAATTTTGATCTTAACGCGTACAAAGCAAAACTTCAAGCCATCATCGATGCGGAGCAAAAATAAGTGAAAAACGTCCATGTCATCAAACATCCGTTGATTGAGCACAAGCTTTCGATCTTACGCGATGAACGAACGGAACCGTTTCAGTTTCGACTTTTAGTCGACGAAATCTCTTATTTGATGCTCTTTGAAGCGACGCGCGATTTGCCTTTGCGCGACGTGAGCGTCAAAACGCCCGTAGCAACCGCACAAACGAAAAAGCTTGACGCGAAGATCATGATCTGCCCGATTCTTCGGGCGGCTCTTGGTATGCTTGATAGCGTTTTCAAGTTAATTCCCGATGCGAGTGTGGGCTTTTTGGGATTTCAACGCAATGAGCAAACCTTGGAGGCGGAATTTTATTATGCGAAACTTCCTTCAGATCATACCGAGCGTACTGCGATCATCATCGATCCGATGTTTGCCACGGGCGGAACCGCCATCGATGCGGTGAATTTCTTAAAGTCCAAAGGGGTTAAAGATATTCGCTTTTTATCGCTTGTCTCGGCACCCGAAGGCTTGAAACGTTTTTACGAAGTTCATCCGGACGTTCCGGTATTTACGACATGTATCGATGAAGGATTAAACCAACACGGGTACATCGTTCCCGGTCTTGGAGATGCGGGAGATCGTGTCTTCAATACGCAAGGTGCTTCGGTTAAATAACCGCGTATGAGCCCTTTAAAGGGCTCATCTTCTTACACCGCCCCTTGGTCGATCATAGAGTCGGCTACTTTTCGAAATCCCGCGATATTGGCTCCGAGCATAAGGTTTCCTTCCTCGTGGAACTCTTTTGACGTGGCGTACGCAAGATCGAAGATCGACTTCATAATCGCGTGAAGCTTGGTATCGACTTCGGAAAAACTCCATTTTTGCATGCTGGCGTTTTGACTCATTTCCAATTGACTGGTCGCAACACCGCCTGCGTTTGCGGCTTTTGCAGGTCCGTAGAGGATACGGTTGGCTAACATGTAAGCGATGGCTTCGGGGGTGCTTGGCATATTCGCACCTTCGTTGACCAAACGGCATCCGTTGTGATGCAAGGTTTGAATATCGCGAAGGTTAAGTTCATTTTGTGTCGCACTCGGAAATGCCGCAAAACACGGAATCGACCAAACGCCGTTGGTTCCTTTTTCATACGCATCGACCGGAATGTAGCGGGCGTTCGGATAGTGTTTGAGGTACTCGCTTAGTTCTTGGCGTTTGATCTCTTTAATCGTTTTAAGGGTGTTAAAATCGATACCGTCTTTATCGTAAAGCATCCCTTTGGAATCGCTACATGTAACGGGTGTCGCTCCCATTTCGTAGAGTTTTTGAATCGTATATAACGCGACGTTTCCGGCACCCGATACCGTGCAAATTTTACCTTTGAGCGAATCGCCTTGTTTGTTGAGAATATTTTCCGCAAAATAGACCGAGCCGTATCCCGTTGCTTCCGTGCGTGCTAACGAGCCTCCCCAATTCAATCCTTTACCGGTTAATACGCCGTCGAAACGTCCCGTGAGGCGTTTGTATTCGCCGTACATGTAGCCGATTTCTCTGCCTCCTACGCCGATATCGCCTGCGGGAATATCTTTGGTTTCGCCGACGTATTTGGCAAGTTCGGACATAAATGCCTGACAAAAACGCATAATTTCACCTTCGCTTTTGCCCTTAGGATCGAAATTGCTCCCGCCTTTCGCGCCGCCGATCGCCAGTCCCGTAAGGGAGTTTTTGAAAATTTGTTCAAATCCTAAAAATTTGACGATTCCCAAATTGACGCTCGGATGAAAGCGAAGGCCGCCTTTGTACGGTCCTATGGCGGAGTTAAACTGAACGCGGTAACCGATATTGGTTTGAATTTTGCCGCTATCGTCCATCCAAACGACGCGGAAAATAATTTGCCGCTCGGGAATAACGAGACGTTCCAAAACATTATTGTGAAGGTATTTCGGTTCGGATGCTAAAAGAGGCTCTAAGGATACAAGTACCTCTTCGACGGCTTGATAAAACTCGGCTTGTCCGGGCGTGCTTTGTCTTGTAGAGTGTAAAAGACGTTCGATCACGTGTTTAATCGGCATGAGACTCCTTTGAAACAAAATGGGTGTCGAGGAAGCGAGATTTTTTCAAAAATAGCGAAAGGGCTTTTTGTTCTTTCGTTGCAATCGTATAGCTGATGAGCTTTAGATATTCACGAATGTCGCGCGCGGATATGGCGCGTTCGCTTGCGTAAGTCTCCAAAACGTAGCGGGGAATTTTAATCGGAGCTTTGATAAAACGTTTGGCAAGTTTTTTATAAAATGTTTGGTGACGATTGACGCAAAAGCGTGCAAAAACAAACGGTAAATGCGTGCGCGTATGCCAAACTTCCGCCAAATCGACGTATGCGGTAGGGTTTTGCAAATAGAGTTTGAGCGCTCTATCTCCGATAAACACCTCCCCCTCTAGACCCAAGACGCGACAGAGCATATTGGACGTTGCCGAAGCGGGGTCTGTTTTACACATACCTTGCGAAATAATTACGCTTTTAACGTTTTTTTGTGCGACGATACCGACGTTTAGAGGCGTAACGGTTTTGCGTTTGCTCTCGATGCTGGAGATAAAAGCGGCATCGACTTTGCATTTGCGTAATTTGCGGTTGATGACGGAAGGAACGTCTTTTTGGTGTTCGCATGAGCGTTTAAAAGCGTTAGGTAAAGAAGATTTTTTGAGAAAAACGTGAAACGGAAGAAGATTGATGTAATCTATCTTTCCAAAGACCATGACGACTCCTTTGGAATTAAAGTCAAGGGACTATTATAGCCAACCTTGAGCGGACTTCGTACGTATGGCGGCGAAATTCTCTTTCTAAGAGGCTTTATAGAACTATCTTGATACAATAGAGCTAGCAAGAACGTGTTTTTGAGAAAGTAAAAGCGCGAGTGTTCTACAAAAGATCAAAAAATCGTGAGGAATCAAAAGAGATGATAGAATCGTTATTAAACGCCGAAGCGTTGATGGCATTGGTGACGCTAACGGCGTTGGAAATCGTTTTGGGTATCGACAATATTATTTTCATCGCCATTTTGGTCGGGCGTTTACCCGCGCATCAACGCGACCGCGCACGTGTTTTCGGATTGGCATTGGCGATGTTGACGCGTATTATGCTCTTGTTGTCGCTTTTTTGGATTATGAAACTGACCGCTCCTTTGTTTACGGTGTTTGCGCAAGAGATTTCCGGCCGCGATCTTATTTTGATTATCGGAGGATTATTCTTGCTTGCCAAATCGACGATGGAGATTCACCACGACGTCGAAGAAGATCCCGAAACGGAGACCAAGGAGTTGAAAAAAAGTGCTCGAGGGTTTTTGAATACGTTGATTCAAATTGCGGTTTTAGACATCGTTTTTTCGCTTGATTCGGTTATTACCGCCGTGGGAATGGCCAATAATATTATTATTATGATTTTAGCCGTCGTGATTGCCGTAGGCGTGATGATGTTCGCTTCCAAAGCCATTTCGGATTTTATCGATGCCAACCCGACGATTAAAATGCTGGCACTTTCATTCTTGATTTTAGTCGGCGTTACGTTGATTGCCGAAGGACTTGACCTGCATATTTCAAAAGCCTATGTCTATTTTGCGATGGCGTTTTCGTTGGCGGTCGAATCGATCAATATCTACAGTCGCAAGAAAAAAGCTAAGCGATCCATAAGCAGAGCAGTCAAAAAAGAGGCGTAACGATGCTATTCTCAGGGCGTTTTTCACAAGGGTTTGCGATCGATTTGGGAACCAACAATACGCTCGTGTACCAACCCGGTCGCGGTATTATTTTAGAAGAACCCACGTCGATCGCGTACGATCAAAGGCGTCGCTCGTTTTTCGATTGCGGCGAGAGCTCGAAGCGCATGTTCGGAAAAAACCCCGAGCATATCGAAGTGATGCATCCGCTTTCAAAGGGTGCTATCTCCAATTTAACCGTAGCAAAGGCATATATCAAAGAGGTGATCAGACGTATGACGCCGCGTCGCTTGTTTCGACCGAATGTCGTGGTAAGCGTACCGAGCGATCTAAACGCTATGGAGCGCAATGCCGTGACTGAAGCATGCAAAGAAGGCGGTGCACGCGACGTATTTTTGATTAAAGACCCTTTCTCGGCGGCATTGGGTTCGTTTCAAGCGATCGAGCGACCGCAGGGCGTTTTAGTCCTTGATATCGGAGCGGGCGTGAGCGATATATCGTTACTTTCGTGCAACGGTATCGTGATGAATAAATCGCTACGTATGGCGGGAAACGATTTTGATGAAGCGATCATCGAATATTTTAAAACGCACCATCGTCTTTTGATGTCACAGCGCGACGCGGAAATGCTCAAAAAAACTTTGGGAAATCTTTGCTTGACGGAAGAAAAGCACTTTCGTATCAGCGTCAAAAATATGATAACGCGTATGCCGCAAAGCGTTGAAATCAGCTCGTACGATATTCACAAAGCCATAGTGCCCTTAGCCGACAAGATCGTCGGGTTAACGCATAAAATGCTCTCGGAACTACCGCCGATGTTCGCGCAAGATATTTACGATCAGGGCATTTTGCTCACGGGCGGTTCTTCGATGCTTCAGGGTTTGGATCGCTACATCGGCGAAAAGCTCAAAATCGATCTTCATTGCGTGGAAAATCCTCTGCACAATATCATCTTAGGTGCGGGGCGTGCGCTGGAAGATACGCGTTATGCGGTACTGTTTCATACGTAAACGCATAGAATAAAGCATGAGCGTCCCGCGCACGCGATCTTAGAGGGTTTTCTCAAAAGTCCGATTTTCGGTAGCGAAACGCTGTACGGGAGGCGAAAGCCCCTTCTTTATATCAATATATCTTGATATAAAGATAATTTTATGCTACCATTCTTCCGATGGTTTACATGTAAGGTTTTCTCATGAAAAAAGTTCTGATTTTATGTACGGGAAACAGTTGCCGAAGCATTATCGCCGAAGCGTTGGTCAATGCCAAATTACACGGTATCGAAGCGTACAGTGCGGGTGTGCGTGCAAGCGGCAATGTGAATGCTTATGCGAAAAGAGTTTTAGAAGAAGAGGGTATTTGGAAGGATTCGTATCGCTCTAAAACCTTGGATGAAGTCTTACATGTCGATTTTGATTTGGTGGTGACGGTATGCGACCATGCCAACGAAACCTGTCCGATGTTTCCCCGTCCCTTACCCAAAATCCACGTAGGATTTTCCGATCCAGACGGTAAAGAGTACGGTGCGTTTATTTTGACATATCAAGCGATCGAAGCCGAGCTTTTACCCATCATACAAACTGAATTGAACAAGGAGAAAGCGATGAAAATCGAAGTTTTAGGAACGGGATGTTCCAAATGCCAAACACTCATGCAAGCCGCTAAAGAGGCGGTTGCCAAAAGCGGAAAATTTGCGAAAATCGACAAAGTCGAAGATAGTATCGCGATTATGAATTACGGCGTGATGAGCACGCCTGCGTTGGTTATCGACGGTGTCGTAAAAAGCAGCGGTAAGGTGTTAAGTGTCGATGAAATCGTCGCTTTACTCGCGTAACACCCGTGTTACCGATACCTTTTTGCTACCCTTTTGATGAAAGGAGTATTGAGCGATGTTTGTTGCCGGTTTAGTATTTAGCGTAACACTTATTTTTGTCATCTGGCAGCCGCGCGGATTGCAAATCGGTACGACGGCGTTGATCGGCGCAGTATGCGCTTTGGTGCTCGGCGTCGTAAGTTTTACGGATGTTTTGACGGTGACGCGCATTGTGTGGGATGCGACTTTGGCTTTCATCGGTATCATTATTCTTTCGATGGTTCTAGACGAAATCGGCTTTTTTGAATGGTGCGCGATCCATATGGCAAAATTGAGTCGAGGAAACGGGCATATTATGTTTGTTTATTCGCTTCTCTTAGGAAGTTTGGTATCCGCTTGGTTTGCAAATGACGGAGCGGCATTGATTTTGACGCCGATTTTACTGGCGAAAATGCGCATTTTAGAGCTCAAGCCTAAAACGATCGTAGCGTTTTTGCTGGCAGGTGGATTTATCAGCGATTCGGCATCGCTTCCGTTTGTTTTTTCTAACTTGACCAATATCGTAACCGCCAATTATTTCCATATCGGTTTTGCCGCCTATAGTGTCACGATGGCGATACCTTACATCGTCAGTACGGCGGTTTCGATCGTGGTTTTGTGGATCGTATTGCGTAAAGAGATTCCTTTACATGTACGAACGGACTTATTGAAAGAGCCCGATTCGGTCTTGAAAAACAAAACGCTTTTTCGTTTTTCATGGTTTTTTCTAGCCTTGTTGTTGGGAGGGTATTTTATCGGTGATGCGTACCGTTTGCCGGTCAGTCTTTTTGCTCTCGGCGGCGGGCTTGTTTTTTTATTGATCGCGTCGTTGATGCGAACGACCGATGCTTTGCGCATTATTCAAACGGCTCCGTGGCAAGTCGTATGGTTTAGCATCGGCCTTTACATCGTCGTCTACGGTTTGAAAAATGCGGGGTTAACCGAGTATTTGACCTTCGTGCTCAAAGCACTTAGTGCCTACGGTGAGACGGTTGCCGTGATCGCGACCGGTTTTATCGCCGCCGTGTTGAGTGCGCTAATGAATAATATGCCGACGGTGATGATTATGGATATAGCCCTCAGCGATATTCCGCATACGACGTTGGCGTATGCCAATATCATCGGTTGTAATTTAGGGCCTAAAATGACGCCGTTTGGTTCTTTGGCGACGCTTTTATGGTTATACGTTTTAGCGCAAAAAGGCGTCAAAATCAGCTTTTGGCAATACTCAAAATTCGGACTTCTCGTTACTCCGCCGGTTTTGCTGATCGTATTGCTTAGTTTGTTGTTTTTGTAAAATACAAAGAACGATCGTAAATGTTAGTTGATTTTTAAAAGGGTATAAAATGTTTGATTGGTGGGAAAGAATTGTCGATCTATTGATTTCGGATTTATTCGAAATGGATAAAGCGTCTCCCATTGGAGGTGCAGTTCACTTTTTCATTTACGATACTTTCAAAATCTACATGTTACTCGTTTTGATCATTTTTGCGGTTAGTTTTCTACGAACCTATTTCAATACCGAAAAGGTTCGGGTTTATTTGCAGGGCAAAAGCGAAGTGACGGGCAATGTTTTGGCGTCGCTTTTCGGCGTCATCACCCCTTTTTGCAGTTGTTCGGCGATTCCTCTGTTTTTGGGGTTTATGCAAGCGCGCATTCCTATCGGCATTACGTTTAGTTTTTTAATCTCTTCTCCGATGAACAACGAAGTAGCGATTGCCCTTTTATTCGGACTTTTCGGCTGGAAAATTACGGCACTTTACATCGGTTTTGGACTGTTGGTCGCGATTATCGGCGGTTTTATCGTGGGAAAACTCGGTATGGAAAAATACGTTTTGATTCCCGTCATGCCGATGAGCGGCGATTTGGCAGAGGTTGAGATTAGGATGACGCTGCGCACAAGGCTCAAGGAGTCGTGGGCGTATACGATGGATATCGTGAAAAAGATCTATCTCTACGTGATGGTAGGTGTGGGCATCGGGGCGTTTATTCACGGTTACGTACCGACGGAATTTATCGTAAAATATGCCGGAAGCGATGCATGGTACAGCGTACCTTTAGCGGTTTTATTGGGGGTGCCGATGTATTCCAATGCCGCCGGCGTTATGCCGTTGATCGAGGTTTTAACCGGCAAAGGGATGTTACTCGGTACGGCTTTGAGCTTTATGATGGCGATTACCGCACTCTCCTTGCCCGAAGCGATGATTTTAAAACGCATCTTACATGTAAAGCTTATCGCGACGTTTTTCGGTATCGTGGCAGTGGGAATTATGGGGATCGGGTATCTTTTCAACGCTATTTTATAGGAAACGACTATGATAAAAACGATGCTTATTCTTTGTGCGGCGGTTGGGCTTATGTATGCGACAGAGCCCAAAAAAATAGACTTTGAAGCGTATTTACGTTCGTTTGATTATCAAGAACGCGAAACTATGAAGATCAAAACACCTGACATGTTAGTCCTTGTCGAAGAGGGAAAAGCGATTTTAGTGGATGTTCGCTTTCCTGAAGAATTTGAAGTATGGCATATGAATTTTGCTAAAAATATTCCGCTGAACGAATTACCCCAACGTTTACAAGAACTTCCCAAAGATAAGCTCATCATTACCGCTTGCCCGCATTATGACCGATCGAGTATGGCGAGGCTTTTTCTAACGCTCAACGGCTATAACGCCAAATACCTCAATGACGGGCTTTTGAAAACGGCGGATTTTTTACGCGGCGACAATGCGAAAGAGTTTTTGGAAGCGTACAAGGCAACGCACACGGTAACGCCGTAGATTTTCTAAAATACCGGCACGGTTTTGGCGTCGATTGCCCTTGACTTCTGGGAAAATCCGTCAAGCGTTTTACCGTCGCGTCGATGATTTTGTGTTATAATCGCACTCTTTAAGGAGATACGATGCGATTAAAAACCAAAGTAGTTTTGATTATTTCGAGCTTATTACTTTGCGTTTCGATCGTAGGCTCGTTGATCAACTACGTCAAAAGCGTCGATGCGACGCAAGAACAGTTGCTTCACACCTCCTTACCGCTTTCGGTGGACAATATCTACACCGAAATCCAACAACGTATGATCGAGCCGCTGCTCGTATCGTCTTTAATGTCGCACGATACCTTTTTGCGCGATTGGATTATGGACGGAGAGAGCGATATGGACGGCATTGTGCGTTACCTCACCGAAATTCAGCAAAAATACGATATTTTCACGACTTTTCTCGTTTCCGAAAAAACCAAAAATTACTACCACCCGCGCGGTTTGATTGATACGATTAACGAGCAAAACAGTGCCGACGCGTGGTACTTTCGCTTTAGCAAACAAAGCGAGCCTTACGAAATCAACCTCGATCATAACGCCAATCTTAGCGATACGCTTATTATGTTCATCAACTATAAAGTGATGGATTATCAAAAGAGATTGATCGGCGTGACGGGTGTGGGCGTCAAACTCATTAACATTGAAGCCATGCTCGGTTCGTTTAAAACGAAGTATAAATACGATGTTTATTTCGTCGATCAGCGCGGAGAAATTACGCTTTTTTCCAAAGGCTTGAACAAGCGCGGCAATATCGCTTCGATCGAAGGGCTTCAAAAGATTCAAGAAGCGATTTTCAAAGGTGAGCAAAATCAATTCGAGTATAAAAACAAAGACGGCGAATACCTGCTCAATACCAAATACATCGACAAACTCAAACTCCATCTTTTTGTGGAGATCAACAAAAAAGAGTATATGGACGAATTGACCAAAACGTTTTACTTAAATCTCTTTTTATCGCTTTTGGTGACGTTGGCGGTGACGCTGATTATTGTTTATACGATCAATTTATACCAAAACCAATTGATTCAACTTGCCAGCGAAGACGTACTGACGGGGCTTGCGAATCGAAGAAAATTTAACGAAGTGTTTGAACTGTACTACAAACGCTATCCCAAAGAGATTCGCTCGCTCACGCTTTTGCTGATCGACATCGACGACTTTAAATCGGTCAACGATACGTTCGGGCACTTGGTCGGCGACCAAACGTTAGTGCATACGGCACGGATTTTGAAAGAGCAGTTACGCCAATCGGATACGATTGCGCGTTGGGGAGGCGAAGAGTTTGCGATTTTACTGAGCAATATCGAAGAAAAACATGCGCTTGAAATCGCTCAAAAGATATGCAATGCCGTTCAAAACGATGCCGCATTGATCGCATTGTTGCAAAGACCGCTCAGTGTGAGCGTAGGCGTGGGGATGCTCAGTGCTTTAGAGAGCCAAGACGGCTTGGTTCATAAAGTCGATCATGCCCTTTACGAAGCGAAAAAAGCGGGTAAAAATCAAGTGATTGCGGCGTTATAAAGGAAACAAAGCGTTATGAAACACGATATCGTACAAAAAGCCTTGGATTATTTTTCAAGCGGATATACCTGTAGCGAAGCGGTGCTCAAAAGCGTCGCCGAAGCCAAAGGGATCGACGGCAATACCGTCTTACCGATGGCATCGGCATTCGGAAGCGGTATGGCTCGCACGAACGGCGGCTTTTGCGGGGCATTTAGCGGCGGCGTTATGGCACTATCGCTTTTACAGGGACGTCAGGTTCCGGATGTTCCTTTGGACCGTCTGTATCGAAGTGTTGCCGACTTTAAGGAACGTTTCGAAACCCTTTTCGAGAGTTGCGAATGCGCAACGCTTTTAGGTTTTTCCCTGAGCGACGAACATGCCGGAGAGATGTTTAAAGCCCAAAATTGCAAGGTGTGTAAATGCGACCGTTTCGTGGCATTCGCCGCGGAAGAGGTGGAGAGGATTTTAACGCGTAAAGAGCCTTAAAGCCCTTTACGCTTCGATCCAACCGCCGCCAAGCACGAGATCGTCTTGATAAACAACCAAGGCTTGACCGCTTGCAATGCCGTACGCTCCTTCTTCCAACTCGGCGATAATGGTGTTGTTTTCGAGCTTAACATGTGCTTTGGCTTGCGGACTTCGGTAACGGACTTTAACGCCGTAGATGCCCTCTTTAAAATCGTCCGGCAAAGAAAAGTTTTGTGCGACGACGCGTTTTTGAAGGAGCTCTTCTTTTTTTCCGGCGATGACGGTATTGGTTTTGGCATCGATCCCGACGACGAAATGGGGTTCATGCGCGCCGCCTATCGTTAAGCCTTTACGCTTGCCGATGGTATAGTGCATGTAGCCTTTGTGCTCGCCGATCACGTTTCCTTTGGTATCTTTAATGAGTCCTTTTTGATCGACGTTGAGATGTTGTTTCAAAATATCGATATAGGTATCGGTGACGAAACAGATCTCTTGCGACTCTTTGTAACTCTCAAGCGTGCCGAGCCACGGGAGTTTTTCCAAAGCCACGGGTTTAATAGCCTCTTTTTTCATCGTGCCGAGCGGAAAAACGATCTTTTCGATGACCTCTTTTTTGAGTCCGAATAAAAAATAACTTTGGTCTTTTGACATGTCAAAGGCTTCTTGGATACGACCGTTTTTAACCCTCGCGTAATGTCCCGTCGCGATCTTTTCGCAACCGAGCTCCATCGCTTTTTCAAACGCGAAGCCAAATTTCATCCGTGGATTACAAAAGGCGCAAGGATTGGGTGTGCGACCTTGTTCATACGAGCGCACGAAATAGTCGTACACATGCTCTTTAAAGAGTGCTTTGGCATCGATAACGTGCGTTTCAATGCCCAAATGGCGGGATACTTTTTCGATGTTGGCGATGTTGATCGTATGTTTGCTTTCATCGTCGTGCAATTTAAGATAAATGCCGACGACCTCGTGCCCTTCGTTTTTGAGTAAATACGCGGAGTAACTAGAGTCAATGCCGCCGCTCATAAGGAGTGCAATTTTCATAGGTGTGTTCTCTTTTATTTTATTTGATACGCTTTTAAAGCAAAGCTCTAAAAGCTACGCTAACGCTGAGTTTTCTTCGGCAGAAAGCCCACGCTACGCTTATCGACGTCTAAAGAGTAAAAGTCTTTACGTTTCGTTTGACCCAAAATTGGGCACCGTTGGTTGAAAAACACGATTTTATGTTGAAAAATACCTTGAAAAACAAAGCGATACGGTTCACAATAGGCAATTTGAGACGGGAAACATGTGAGTAAAAGGTAAGAAGAGATGGAGCTGGTGAAGGGGCTCGAACCCCCGACCTGTTGATTACGGATCAACTGCTCTACCAGCTGAGCTACACCAGCAACGGTAAAATTTTACTACATGTTTACTTGTTTTATTTTAAAAAAATGCCTTTTTGAGTGAATTTTTGTTTTTTTTTATTCAAATTCACTCATTTTTGAGGGCATAGCTCGTTTTAATGCACGTCAAATGCCTGATCGATGTCCAAAAGTAAGTCTTCCACGTCCTCGATGCCCACCGAAAGACGAATCATTCCCTCGTTCAAACAAAACCTCTTCTTTTGTTCGTCGGAGTATTCGGCATAAATCGTATGATAGGGGGCAATCGCTAAGGATTTATTGTCTTGGATATTGGTTCCGCGACGAATCAGTTTAAGCGCGTTTAAAAAGGCATAGGCTTTCTCTTTGCTTGCTAGGCTAAACGTGACGATAGCACCGCCGCCGCTAAATTGTTTCGAAGAAGCGGCAAACGAAGCGGAACTCTCAAGCAGAGGATAATCCACGCGGATTACTTCGTTTTTAGCGTGCAAATGTTTGGCAACGGCCAGTGCATTGTGACAGCTTCTTTGCACTCTGAGGTCGAGCGTTTCCAGTCCCAAAGAGAGCAGGTACGCACTTTGTGCGGTCAAAGAAGCGCCTAAATTGCGAAAGGTCTCTTTACGAAGGCGCGCAAGAAAAGCATTGGGACCGAATTTTTTATAATAAGGTGCTAAAGTCGCATGGTTTTTCCATTCAAACGAGCCGTTATCGACGATCAATCCGCCTAAGACGTGACCGCCGCCGCTGAGGTATTTGGTTGCGGAGACGATTTCGATATCCACGCCGTGCTTTTTCGCATCGAAGATATTCCACGGCGTCATGGTCGTATCGACGATGAAAGGGACGTTACGCTCTTTAAGGATGCTTTTGAGGGCTAGAAAATCGGGCACGATCAGTTGCGGATTGCTGATACTTTCGCAAAAGAGCAAACGCGTCTTGTCGTCGATCGCGGCTTGGACGGCGATAAGGTCGTTGACGTCAACATAACGTACTTCCACGCCAAAGTCGCTCAGCAGGGTCTCGAAAAAGGAGAGGGTATTGCCGAAGAGATAGTTGGTCGTGATGATATTATCGCCGCTTTTTAAAAGTGCAAAAAAAGTATTGGCAATCGCCGCCATTCCTGTTGCCGTAGCGATAACCCCGAAAGCACCGCTGATCGCTTTGACTTTGAGTTCAAACTCTTCAATCGTTGGGTTTGAGGAGCGCGTGTAGACATGCCCCATTTTTTGCCCTTTGAAAACAGCTTCAAGGTCTTCAGACTTGTCAAACTCAAAGGCTGAACATTGGTAGATAGGGAAGCGCATCGCACCGTGTTGGTCTTTGTGTGCAGGTTTGGCATGCAATGCTTTGGTCGTAAATCCCATAAAATATCCTTCTTTTGAATGTAAATCAGCTATCGAAAAAACCCTTTCTCGACACGGTTGAGGCACGACGGGAACCCCGAAACGCTCCGCTTATTCGTCCCATCGGCTCAAAGTGTCTCGTGCGGAATTGTTTCTACGCGATTAGCCTTTACATGTAAATGATTTTGCCGCTATTTTCAGCGGGTAAAATATTCTCTTTTGCCACACACTCACCGATGATTAAGACCGCCGGTGTGGCACATAACGCCGCCATTTTAGCCAAATTTCCCACAGTTCCTACTATCGTGATCTGATCAGGTAGGTCGATCTTTGAGACAAATGCCGCAGGAAGTGACGGGTTGATGCCCTCTTTTTTGATCGCATCTTCGATCTTGCCTGCAAAACTGTGTGCCATCAAAACGATGACCGTGTGTAATGGCTGTTTTAAAATGCCGATCCAGTCATCATTAAACAGCGTTTCCCGAAGGTGCGCTGAGACGATGGTGACACCTTTGGAGATGTCGCGAATGGTTGGCACGATGCCTGAGATCGTACACGAGCGAAACGCGGAACTCACCCCATTGATGACTTCAAACGCGATGCCATGCTGAGCTAACACCTGTTTTTCTTCGCCCAAGCGCCCAAACAGAAGCGCTTCGCCCCCTTTGAGGCGTCCGACGACGAGTCCTTGTTTGGCGTATTCGACCAAAAGCGCATTGATCTCGTCTTGGCTTTTAGAGTGAAACCCTTTCTTTTTGCTCACGTCGACCACTTTACATGTAAGCGGTATCAAAGCGCGAATCTCCTCAGAGACCAGCGCGTCCACAAGGGCGACATCAAGCAGTTCAAATGCGTTTAAAGCGTCCAACGTAAGGTTTCCCACATAGCCTGTGCCACAGCTGATGAGAAAAACTTTTCCCACGCCTTCTTTGGCAATCTCTTTGAGTTTTCCCAGATCACGCTCAGGCTTTTTGCGCTCGTTTTTCAGACGTTCGATCAACGAAGTGAGATCGCGCGGTAAAATCTTCTCGATCTTATCGCGAATCACTTGCGCGAGTGTGGGCGAACTGCCGCCACTACTCACAGCGACTTGAAGCTCACCTCGGCGTGTCAGCGCGCTAAAGTAAAAATCGCACAGTTCAGGCACATCGACGACATTGAGCCAAAAGTGCAGGCGAGGCTTCAACGCCACGAGGCGGTTGGTGACCGTTTCATTGCCACTCGCGTCGATAATCACCTCAAAACCCTCAGCATCAGCATCTTCAAACGTTTTACATGTAAAGGTTTTGGACGCAAAATAGTCATCCAAAACCTCACTTGCGACAATCTCATAGGCAAAATCAAGGCTATCGAGCACGCGCGCTTTCTGGGCGGCGACTTTGCCAGCACCGATAAGAAGCGTTTTTTTGGGCGTGAGCGCGATGCCTAAGGTACTCATTTTTTCACGATCCTAACGCGCCAGCCGTTACCCTCTTTGGTGGTGGCTTCGACTTTGTGACCTTCTCCTGCAACGGATTTGGGTACGTTGTCGATTGGTGCTCCATCATCGAGTAAAATCTCTAAAACTTCACCGCTTCCGATTTTAGAGAGTTCCATCTTGGTTTTCACAAAGTTCATCGGGCACGCCACACCGCTGAGGTCTTTAAAATGCACTGCTTTTTCCTCTTTCACTTCGGCGGCGGCAAGCTCTTTTTCTTTCGCAAATTTAAGTGTGTGATCCATGCTCGCATAAAGCTTCATCACCTCTTCGGCAAGCTCTATCGATTTCTCATCGGCGTCACCCTCTAGCATCGTGCCAAAGTAGGCATTCAAAAGCGTGGTGTCGATAAAATGCGTTTTAAACGCTTTCAAAACGCCCGCTTTATCGCGCGCATCTTCCCCACGTGTCACAAGAAGCATTCGAGCGCTTAAGAGACGAATCAGCTCGTAGTCTTTCTCGTCTTTTTCCAAAGCTTCTTTCAGCGCTTTTTTATCGGCTTCGATGAGGTCGTACATACCCGCACTACACTCGCCCACGCCCCTGCCTTTTAAGGAGAAAAGCTCAACCGCGTTGTAGTCGAAGTACGGATTTTTATCGTCTTTGAATGAAGGAATTTCCACGTATTTTTTAGAAATATCTTCCACGATTTTCAGTCCGCCATCGTCAATCCAGTCAGCAAAACTCTCGTAAGCCTTTACATGTAAAAGCCATGTGTCTAACACTTCTTCAACGAATGCAGGTAAATGAAACGCCGCGACATCGCCCGCTTTTTGCGCAAACACTGTGCCCTCGCCACTTGTGCGCGTTCCTGCAACGACGTTGTAAGCAGGGTAGGAGTAGCCCTCGTTGCGTTGCACTTTGCCAAAAAAGCCAAGATCGCCGATGAGGTGTTTACCACAACTGTTTGGGCAGCCTGAGAGGTGGATTTTAAAGCCTTGCAATGCGTCGTAGTCGCGCTCGTCAAAGAGTTTTTCAAGACGTTTTTGAATCGCCTCCACCGCACCACGAGGACGCGCGATACCGAGCTGACATGTCGCCGCACCCGTACACGCCACCATATCGCCGAAAAACGTCGGTTTGGAGACATCTTTGGAAAACTCTTGAAGAATGTCGTGCAATGTGATCATCTGTGAGGCAGTCAGGTTACGGACGTAGAGGTTTTGATCGCCGGTAAAACGAAGCACATCTTCACCAAAAGGAAGCAATGCTTTGGCAAGGGAACGCGCATGTTTAAAATGCACATCGCCCAAGTAAACAGGCACTTTGCATCCGTACAGTCCCGCTTGTTTTTGCGCGTACACATAGCGGTTCCACCATTTTTGGTACGCTTCTGGAACGGTAAAAGGCTCATCTGTTGTGTTGCCAATGGTTCGCTCGATCTGTGTGATAGGCATTTGCCAGTCACCTTTGGCTTTAAGCGCTTCAATTTCAATATTGACGAGTCTTCTAAACTCATCCATGCCAAGCTCTTCGATCAAGAAGCGAAGGCGTGCGGCGTGTTTGTTTTTGCGGTTACCGTTTTGGTCAAACACCTGTTTGATCGCTTGAGAGTATAAAAAGACTTCGGTGTCGGGTACAAAATCAAGAAATTTACTTCCCACACGCGACTTCGCACCCATACCGCCTGCGACAAAGAGTTTAAAGCCCTTGACACCGTTTTCGATCTTGGCGATAAAGCCCACATCGTGAATCGTCGCATACCCACGATCGGCTTCGGAGCCGCTAAAGGTGATTTTGAATTTGCGTGGCAATGCGAATGAATCTTTTTGCTCCAACATTTTAGTTGTTAAAGCAAGCGCGTACGGCGAGACGTCAAAGACTTCATCGGGGGCAGTGCCTGCTAGAGGGTCTGCTGTGATATTGCGCACGGTGTTACCGCCGCCGCCGCGACCGCTCAGACCAATGCTGTGCAAGGTTGTGATGATGTCGATGATGTCTTCAATCTTGACGTAGTGAAGCTGTGCGCCACCGCGTGTGGTGATGTGAATCGCCTCGTGCGCGTATTTTTCCGCCAAATCAGAGAGCGTTAAAAGCTGAGATGGGGTTAAGATACCGCCTGCGAGTTTGATGCGCACCATAAAGGTGTTGGCTTCTCGTTGCTCGTACACGCCAAAAGGGACGCGCATCGTTTTAAAGGTCAGCTCATCGAGTGTGCCTGCTAAAAAATCGGCATGGTTTTTTTTGAAAACTTCGAGGTCATCGTAGACAAGTTGGGGGATAATGTATTTGCTCATAATCGTAACTCCTTTGATGTTACATGTAAAAAAGTAAAGCAGTTCAGAGTAAAACGCGGAGAAATGACCTGAAAGAGACACTTTGAGCCGATGGGACGAAAAAGCGGAGCGTTTCGGGGCTCCCATCGTGCCTCAACCGTGTCGATAGAAGGTTATTTCGTAAGCTGTTTTACATTTTTCAACGCGCTTTACGGACTTTAAATAATTTCAATTTCTTCTTTTTCAACCGTTTTATTTTTAATGATAAATGACTTCATATCAGGTGTTTCTCCTGCTAATGAAACAATAATATAACTCACATTAGGATCATACGCCAAACGAATGTCCTCTTCGCTTGGGCGTGCGGGTGTTTCGGGGTGTGAATGGTACACCGAAATGAGTCTAAGACCCTCTTTTTGCGTCTTTTTAAACGCATCAAACTGCTCCTGCGGATCAAAGCTGAAGTGCTCGTTGCTCGCGTCCGTATTTTTCATAGGGATGGCATACTTCACTTCGCCATTGATGCCTGCAAGATAACCACACGCTTCAATCGGGGTATCTTTAAGGGCGTGTGCGACGATCTCATCGTACACGCTTTGGGGCATTTTGATCATAGTTTTGCCTCACACACGACTGCTTCGTAGTCTTTGATCTCTTTGATACCCTCTCCTCCGCAGACACGGCACTTAGGGTTTTTCTTGAAATTGACATTTCTAAAGTTCATTGTTTTGGCATCAAACGTTAAAAGTCTGTTGTACAGTGGCTCGCCGACACCGACGATGTATTTGAGCGCTTCCGCAGCTTGAATGGTTCCAAGCATACCCGCAACCGCACCCAAGATGCCCGCACTTGAACATGTGGGGATGGCATTCGCCGGTGGCGGGCTGTCAAATACACACGCGTAACATGCACTCTCGTGAGGTTTGATCGTCATCGTTTGTCCACCAAAGCGCAAAATGCCACCGTGAGAGTAGGGGATATTGGCTAAAATACACGCGTCGTTGATGAGAAACTTAGACGAGAAATTGTCCGTTCCATCGATGACGAAATCGTAGCCTTTCACGATGTCTAAAATGTTTGACGCGTCTAAAAATTTTTGATAGACCGTTACTTTCACATTAGGATTGATCGCTTCCATCTTTGCTTTGGCTGAGAGCACTTTTGGAACGTTTACATCTGCTGTTGTGTGAATAACTTGGCGTTGAAGGTTTGAAAGATCAACCACATCGCCATCGACAATGCCAATTTCTCCTACACCTGCCGCGGCTAGGTAAAGTGCAACGGGAGAACCAAGTCCACCTGCTCCAATGACCAAAACTTTAGAGTTTGCGATCTTCTCTTGACCTTCGATACCCACATCTTGGAGGATGATATGGCGTGAATAACGCTCTAATTCCTCATCGCTAAAATCTCTCACGCGCCACCTCCCATAAAGTATAAAAAGTTGATCGAATCATTTTCTTTAAGCGTTGTTGTTGCATACGTGTCTTTGGTTAAAAACTCGTCATTGAGTTGTACGGAGACCATGTCAGGTTGTTCAACATCTTCAATAATCAATAATTCCGAAAGAACGATACCGTCCTTAATCTCTTTTACATCGCCGTTAATGGTTAATTTCATAGGTATTCCTTAATTAAATTGGTGTGGGAAATGTTTACGAAGCAAAGCAAAAAGCTCTTCTTCAAATTCCGCATTGCTACTTGCTTTGTCGACTAAAACATCATTTACATGTAAAGATTTCGTGCGACGGTTGGTGTACTGCTCTAATACTTCCGTGATGATGCCACCACCGGCGATGTCAAACTCATCAACGATGACAAAACGTCCCAACTTTTGGTTCTCAGCGAAAAGTTCCATCGCTAAAAGATCATGCACCCTAAAGACCACGCACGCTGCTTCGTGACGACCCACATTTGGCTCATCGGCACGATCGAGCGTATCGCCATCGATGACACGTTTGATCTCTTCAAGATAGATCGTGCTTTGCGCCGAGCCGATCTTGATCTTGTAGGGTTTATCCAGCTCTAACGGTTTTGCACCCAGCCAGAAAAGATTGGCTTCAAAGCGGTTACTCACCTTTGGAGCGCTCTGATCGGCACGTGCGACCACTTCGCCATTGCGCACGTAAATTTGCGTTTGAAGCGTAAAGCCAACGGCTTCGCTCTCTTTGACACTGCTTTTCACAGGCGTGTTAAAACTCTCGATACTCGCGACACGTGAACGTTTCAAAGAGGGGTAAAAGATGACTTCATCGTTTACATGTAACTCTCCGCTCGTGACGGTTCCCGCGTAGATGCGCCTGTCATCGTTGTCGCGTGTAAATTTGTACACGTCTTGCAGAGGCATTCTAAAGTCTTCATTTGCTTTTTCTTCCACACTGGTGAAACTGTCCAAAACCTCTAAAACGGTTGGTCCTTTGTACCAAGGTGTTTGGTTTGAGTGCTCTATGAGATTGACACCCTCACGCGCACTGATCGGTATAAAAATATCGCTCTTAATCCCTAAAGTTGCAAGGTATTCGCTGTATTCGATTCTAAGTTTATTGAAAGCGACTTCACTAAAGTTCACCAAGTCCATTTTATTGACCACGATCGCGACTTGTTTGATGCCCAAAAGCGAGAGCAACATACCATGACGTTTCGAGTTTTCAGCTACACCTTCTTTGGCGTCAATGAGCAAAAGTGCGGCTTCCGCGCGAGAGGCTCCACTGATCATGTTTTTCAAAAATTCGATGTGACCGGGTGCATCGATGATGATGTACTCACGTTTTTTACTCTGGAAAAAGACGCGCGCACTATCAATGGTAATGCCTTGCTTTTGCTCATCCGCCAGTGCGTCGAGCAAGAAGGCGTACTCAAAAGGACGTGCATTGTTTTCGCACATCTTTTTCACACTCTCTAGTTTTCCTTGTGGCAATGAGTCGGTGTCGGCAAGCAGACGCCCGATGAGCGTACTTTTGCCGTGATCGACGTGCCCTGTGATGACAATATTGAGTCTTTGCATTACATATATCCTTCTTTTCTTAGTGCCTCTAACGTTCCGCCACCGTCTTTATCTTGAGCGCGACCTGAGCGTTCTGCGATGTCTTTAAACTTACCACTGGTTAACTCTTCGATGATCTCTTTTGGATTACGAGCCACTGAATCCACAGGAGCCGTACATGGAAAACAGCCTAAAGAGCGGTAACGTTTGCCGTTTCCTTGGTTAAAATAGAGATTGATGATAGGAATGTTTTCCCTCTCAATGTACTCCCAAATATTGAGCTCCGTCCACTCCAAAAGTGGGTGAATACGCACATGCGTTCCTGGCGCAAAATCCGTTTTGTACTGATTCCACAGTTCTGGCGGTTGTGTACTGGCGTCCCATTCGCTCTTCTCATCACGTGCTGAAAAGACGCGCTCTTTGGAGCGGCTTCCCTCTTCATCCGCTCTTACGCCTACGATAACACCCGTGTAAGGGGCTCCGTTTAACTCATCTTCCCAGACTTTTTTGTAAGGGTTCCATTTGCGGCGCGCCCATGTACCATCAAGGGTGTGTTTGAGCGCGTCACTTTTGAGTTTTTTACAGCAACTAAGACGATCGAGTCCATTCACAAACGTTTCACCTTTCGCCAAGGCTTCTTTGTTTTGCCCTACGACTAAGTTTAAGTCCCATTGCACGGCGATTTCATCACGGTAGCGAATCATCTCAGGAACTTTAAACGCCGTGTCGATGTGCACGAGTGGGTAGGGCACATGGGAAAAAAATGCTTTTCGTGTGAGCCACAACAGTACCGTGCTATCTTTACCGATGCTCCAAAGCATGGCAAGATTTGGGAAGCTTCGGTATGCTTCTCTTAAAATATAGATACTCTGGGCTTCGAGTCTGTCTAGATGATCCATTAGATTAATCCTTTTTCATTTTTAACACGCATCACAAGCAAAGCTCGCGATGCTACGCTAGGCGCTATGCCACAAAACAAGGGCTATTTGCCCGATGTTTCTCTGAAAAGCTTGCCTCTTTGAGGCAGAATTATTTTTTATGCAGATGCAATCCGCACTCTTTATGTTCGGGATTTTCCCACCACCATCTGCCCGCTCGTATATCTTCACCCGCAGAAATGGCGCGTGTACAGGGCTTGCAGCCGATACTTTTAAAACCTTTGGCATACAAGGTATTTTGAGGTATAGCGTTTTCACGCATATAACGCTCCACCTCTTCATCGCTAAAATGGGTGAGTGGGTTGAACTTTAAGAGTTCAAATTTGCCATCAAACTCGACCAATTTGGTGTCACTTCGTGTGATGGATTGCGCGATGCGAATACCGCTGATCCAGCCATCATACTCTTTCAGTGCCTTAGCTAAGGGGAGGAGTTTTCGCACATGACAACACTCTTTTCGTAAATTAATATCATCAAAGATGCCAAACTCTCCGACCTTTGCTTCCAATGCTTTGATCTGTTCATCGCTTGTGCTAAAGCGTTTGATCTTAACGTCAAAAAAGGCTTCGATCTCTTTTTCATACGCTAAGGATTCATCAAAAAGCTTGTGTGTTTCAAGCGTAAACACATCAAAATCAATGCCCGCTTTTTGCGCTAGAGAGATGTTGATGGCATCTTCATTTTGATGGCTAAATGCCAACGTGACCTTAAGCGCTTTGGCTCCGACGAGTTCTTGCAAAGTGTTGATCGCTTCTGCGACCTTAATGTCGTATGTTTGGCTCATATTTGATACTCTGGTTGTGTTTTTTCTCGACCAAAATCGATTTTATTCCACGCTCTTTCATGGAAATAGTATAGCAACGTTTTGGTGAGAAGCTCAAATCCCCCGATAGAGACAGCCGCAAGTGGGCTACCTGTGACGATAAAACTGATCAACATGGTGTCAACTGTTCCGAGTGTTCTCCAAGAGATCGCTTTAACGATGCTGCGTTTTTTGTGCTCTACCATGTTGCCTCCTTTAAATTTTTAGAATAATATCGGGTTTTTTAAATAATGTCAAGTAAAATTATTAAAACAGTCAAGATTAAAATAGGTGCAAAATTTTTTAAACTTATCCAAACCGTAAGTGACGAAAAAAATAAATTAAAAATAGATGCTAAACGTCGAGCCTTCGCCTTCGATGGAGCTGATTTCAAGCCTAAAATTATTGGTCTTGCAGATGGTGTTCACAATGTCCAAACCGATGCCAAAGCCGCCTTTATCGCTATTGGCGCGTTTGTAGCGTTTGGTGATGTCGCTTAGTTTGGAACTTTCGATGCCAAAGCCATTGTCTTTAACGCAGAGTCTGTCACTCTCCAAAGTAATGTCGATGCGTCCTTCAAAACGGTTGTATTTAATCGCGTTGGAGAGCAGGTTGTCGATGAGTTTAGTAAGGCTCTCTTCATTTACATGTAAGGTTTTTTCGCTCAAATCGAGGTTAATGTTGATACGATTAATGGACATTAAATCGATGAAATAATCGATCCTCTGAATGATGAGCTTTTTGACATCCACATCGCTTTTATCTTCGTTTTGCTTGTCGTGTAAAAGCATGTAACTCAGATTTCCATAGAGCGTGGCGATGCGCTTAGCGCTGAGTTCGATGCGTTTGCGTTTCTTCTCATCGACATCTTTAAGCGTACTAATGCTCATCAAGATCGCCGTAATGGGCGTGTTAAGCTCGTGTGTCGAGTCTTTGATGAAGGTATCGAGCGTTTCGATCTCCGCTTTGATGGGTTTAAGAAACTGTTTGGCGAGCACGTAGCCTAAGAGTGTGGCAAACAACAGGCTGAGTGCAAAGTAAAAGAGCACTTCGTAGCGAAGCGCATTGATGGCATCGGAGATGTGCGCGTGTTTGAGCACGATGGTGTGAATGCCCAGATGCTTTTGCGTGCTTTCATCTAACGCGTAAAAACTGTCATTGGCAAGGTAGAACGTTTTGGTAAAGTCGATGGGTTCTGTAAAGCTTACATGTAAAGGCACATTGCCCTCTCCAAAAAGCCCGAGTTGGTATGTTTTTTCAAGCCCAAAGCACTGCTCAGCGGGCGTTTTTGAAAAGCATTTTTGAAGCGTGTCATCTTCCATCATATGTGCGGTGACGATTTTGTGCGCGATTGAAGAGGCGGTGGCACGCATTTTAAGCGCGTAGTTTTCGTGCAGATTTTTGATCTCGATGGTGTAAAACATCCACGCAAGTAGGCAGATGAACGTATAAATGGAGCCAAGGTAGATGAGTAAAAACCTCGTCAGCGAGCGTTTTTCATGCGCACTTAAAACGATAGCCGACTCCTTTGATGTTTTCAATCAGGCTTTCAAGCCCGTAACTGCGCAGATTTTTGATGTAGGTGCGCACGGTCGCGTAGGTGGGCACTTCATCAAAGCGCCAGACCTCTTCGATGATCTCTTCAAAACTGACCAAACGGTTGGAGTGTGCTAGAAAATACTCCAACAGTTGCGCCTCTTTTTTGCGCAGGCAAAAGGTCTCCCTCTGTGTTGTGATACAGTAATTTTTAGGGTCATAATGCACGTTCGAACAAAGGCTTACACGCTCTTTTTCATCGATGCGGTGCAGTTTTTTGGTGCGTTCGATGCGCACCAAAAGCTCTTCCAGCTCAAAAGGTTTTTTGAGATAATCTTCCGCCCCCAAAGCAAAGCCTTTTTTCACATCGCTGATCTGGTCGAGCGACGTGATGAAGATGACAGGTGTGGCGATGTTGGCTTCTTTGAGCGTTTTTAGAAGCTCAAAACCGTTTAGGCTTGGGACATTGATGTCCAAAACCAAAATGTCAAACTTGTCCTCAAAAATGGCATGAAGCGCCTCTTTGCCATCGAAAAAGAGTTTTACATGTAAACCATGTTCGACCAAAAACTCTTCGATAATTTCGCTAAGAATGGGGTCATCTTCTAAAAGTAAAAGTTTCATACGAGCATTATACACTAAAACATTTTGCTTCTTTAAACGGATTCATAACCAAAAAGGGCGAGATAGTTGACATTGTGGGGCGTTTGTGTTATGATTTTAGCAAATTTTAAAACAAGGAGCACCTCATGACATCTTCGCATGCCTCATTTCGTGGAAACACTGCCCTTGTTTTATGCCTCATGCGCTGCTGTTAATACCCACACTTTTTAACAAACCCCTTTAATTTTTTCGCGTTAAGCGAGCCATTTTAATTTACATGTAAGAGATAAAACCGATGAAAAAAGAGATCAAATACGAACTCAAATACGGGCGCATCAGCCCTGTGACCGAACTGCCTGATAGGCAGCGTTTTTTAAACACCTTGGAGCATTCCCATGCCAACAAACTCGCCCTTTTAAACGTTAATGGCTTTTGGAACTTTAACCACGTTTTTGGCTACGCCATCGGCGATGAGATCTTAAAGATTATCTCCGCAAGGCTTCAAAAACGCTTCCCCAATTCCGTGGTATTTCACCTAAGCGGCGATAATTTTGCGGTCTTAGCAGGCAAAGAAGTCGGCAAAGAAGCCTTTTTGCAAGCGATCAACGCGTGTTTGTGGTACTTTGGAAATTCGGCGATCGAGATCGAAGAAGAGAAAATCCACGTTGCGATTCGCGTGGGCGTTGCCATCGACTATGTTGACCTGTTTCTCAATGCCGAATTTGCCATCAAACAAGCCAAACGCCTTGGCAAAGAGGTCGTGGTTTACGACGCTTCCAGTCTCACGTTGTGCCGCCCGAGTCACAGCAGTGCCAGAGCTGATCTGGAGTGGCAAAAGGCGATACGCCAAGCGCTTTTAAAAGATCGTTTTGAAGTGTACGCGCAAAGCATCCAAGGCGGCAATGTCAAAAAATTTGAGTGCTTGGTGCGTATGAAAAGCACCAACGGTGGCGTCATCGCACCGTATCAGTTTTTGGGGCATGCTAAAAGGGCGCATCTGTACACAAGCATCACCAAAGTCGTTGTGCAAAAGGCGTTTGAGTTTTTTGCGGACAAAGAAGCGGAGTTTTCCATCAACCTCACTCTAAGTGACATATTTGATTCCGAGACGACCAATTTCATCATCGAAAAGATGGAATTTTACGGGGTTGCGAACCGTTTAACGGTGGAGCTTGTGGAGAGTGAAAACATCGAAAATCAGCCCGAAGTGTTGGCATTTTTAAAAGTGCTCAAACGTCACGGCGTGAAAATCGCCATCGACGACTTTGGCACGGGCTACTCGAACTTTGAATACGTGGTCAAGTTGCAAGCCGACTACATCAAGATCGACGGCTCGCTGATTCGCAACATCACCAAAAACGCCACGTACAAAGCCGTGGTCGAAGCTATCGTCACTTTTGCCAAAAAAGTAGGCATGCAAACAGTCGCGGAGTTTGTCTCCGACTACGCCATTTACGAAGCATGCCAAGAGCAAAATATCGACTACTTTCAAGGCTATCTCTGGAGTGAACCGCAACCATTGCGTAAACTAAAGTTGTAAGAGGAAAGTGGCTAGAGATAGCCACTTTTGGGTTTACATGTAAAGGGTTCTTTCATTCAAAAGTAGTGTACTTGATTTTGAGCCATTTAAAAAATAAGAATGATTTTGCTAAATGCACGCGTGCAAGTGAAGGGTATTGAATCTCTAATTCTCCATTGGCAAGCCATTGGACGTGTACGTCAGGACCGCCATTTAAGGTATTAAGCGGCACACGGTTATCGTGATTTGAATCCGCTGAAAATACAAGATTCTTGATAATAGTTTGATCATAAACATTTGAATTAGCGCTTACAATTGCAACTTTGGTCGTAAAACTTGTTGTTGCCCCACAATCATATTGAAAAACAACTGCTTTGAGGTTTCTAGTAGGAGAATTACTTTGTTCTGTAATAAAACTTCCACACATGGTGGACGTATCATCGTCAGAAAAAATGAATAATGCAATCAGTGTGATACATGCTACAGCTAAAAAAATCAAAATCTTCAAAATTATTTTTAGAAGTATTTTCAAAACTACCACTATGACGTCCTAGATTGTGATGAGATAAGACATTTAATTATACAATGGAAATTTAAAATAAAGAAAGCTCATCTTTTAACTTTTTTGAAATATTGTTTTTACATGTAAAGCTTTTACTCTCTCGCTCCACAAATATTCCACACACGCTCTTTATACTGCTTGCATCATTTCACAAGGAGTATAGATGAAAAAGCTATTCGTAGCGATTTTTGCGGTGTTGTTAGGACTAAGTGGGGCATTTGCCGCGGAGGCGTTGTCTAAAAAGGGTATGGCAGGTCCATTGGAAGTGGAGTATAGTAGTGAGAAGCCACTCTCTCAGGGCATGAACATGATCAACATCAAAGTCAAAGAAAATGGCAAAGAGATCAAAGATGCGAAAGTGAGCGTCACCGCTTCGATGCCAGCGATGCCAGGTATGCCAGCGATGGAGCAAAGCTCTGAGGCGATGTTTGTAAACGGTGCGTATATGGCGCATGTCACTTTTTCCATGAACGGAACATGGCAGATTAACATCGTCATCGAAACGGCTGATGGTAAAAAACAACGCTTAAAATCAAGCGTGAACCTCTAATGAAACGCATCGTTTTAATGCTCGTAGCCCTCGCGGGCTACGCTTTGGCGCAAAGCGAATTGACCTCATTAGCGTATGAGCATAACTATGAGCTAAAGGCACTCGAAGCTGAGGTAAGTGCGCTTGAAAAAGAGGTTGATATAAGCAAGATTTGGGAAAACCCTATGCTCTCTCTTGGGGTAAACGACATCTTTTTAAATGAGCCTCTCACCCGAAATAAAGAGATGCAAAATGAGGCGATTTCTCTTTCCCAAACAATCCCAACGGGTGGAAAGCTGGACATCAAAGCGTCGATTGCCATGCAAGATGTGGCGATCAAAAAGTTGGAACTAAGAGCCAAAAAACTGGAAATGCAACAAGAGATCGGTGTGTTGGAGCAAAACTACATTCGTATCAACCAAGACTTAGCATTAGTCGCTAAGTATGAGAAAATCTTAGAAGACCTCAAAAACGCTCACCTCTCGTATAACACCACTGCCGCGCACTATGTCGATACGCTGAACAATACGATTTTGCAAAAAAATCTTGCCATCGAGAAAAAGACATTGCTTCGTGACAAAGCGTCCATAGAGCGAAAGTTAGAGAGCATCATCGTAGCACCAGTCCCTGAAATGAGCGGACATGAGGGCTTGTTGCCTTACACGCTCAGTGATGAAGAGAAACTCTTAGAAAAGACGCCAAAGATTCAGATACAGACTTTGCAAAGTGCCAAAGAACTGCTCAATCTGCGTTATGAAAAAGCGAACAAAACACCCGATGTCACGGTAACGCTAGGGTACAATCGAAGACAAGGCAGAGACGACTACGCCTTTTTAGGTGTCTCCGTACCGCTTCCGATTTACGGCAAAGAGAACGCTTCCATTCAAAAAGCCACGCTCACGCATTTCGCTTCGGAGCAAAGTGTGCTTAACACACACAAACAGCTGCTATTTGAGCTAAAAGATGAGCTTCTAAACAAAGAGCTTCAGTACGACAAACTCTCGCTTGCCAAAGAAGTGTTGCATGAAAACGAGAAGATGTACGAAGTGCTTCAAAGCACGGCTCTGTCCCAAAACGACGCCCTTTTGAACCTTTTAAATGTACTTACCCAGATGCTTGAAGCGCAAAAGCAAATCAACGCTAACACGTTCGCGTATAACGAGTCTATCATCAAAATCTACACCCTTTTAGGAGTCGAGCTATGAAAGTCACCCATCTTATTTTAACAGCACTTTTATTCTTAAGCGCACAGCTTGATGCCAAGCAGATTTTCAATGTCAAAACCATTGAAGTGAAAAAGGTGCTAGAAGGCTCCGCAAAAGAGTTTTACGGCTACACCAAAGCCAATGAAGAGAGTGTGAAAGAGATCGCGCTTCGTTATGACGCGTTTATTGAGCAACTTTATGTGAATAAAAACTTTTTATATGTAAAGAAGGGTGAACCGCTTGCGAAGCTCTACTCGCAAGAGATTTACACCGCAGAGTTGGAGCTTATCAACGCGTTACGCATCAAAAGTGACAGCATGGTTCAGAGCATTACCCAAAAGCTCAAACTTTTAGGCGTTGATGAAAAAACCATTGCGAAGATTATCGCGGATAAAAATGTGCCTGAGTCCATCACGATTTTCTCGCCTTACAACGGCATCGTAACGCAAAAAGCGGTCAATCAAGGCGCGTTCGTTCCCAAAGGCGCTAAACTCTACGAGATCAGCGACTATACGAACTTATGGCTCATCGTCAAAGTATATGAAAAAGACTTAGAATTCGTCAAAAGTGCGCAAAATGCGGACATCTTTTTTGATATGAGTTCCAAACCTTACAAAGCCAAAATCGATTTTATCTACCCTAAGGTTGATCCGCAAACCAAAAGCGTGGATGTGCGTTTGGTGATCGAAAACAAAGAGCTTGAAATCTACGAAAACGCGTTTGCTAAGGCACGTTTTGGAACCGCCAAGCGTGAGTACCTAGCCCTTCCAAAAAGTGCGGTGATGACTAAGGGTGCCAAGACGAGTGTGTTTGTCAAAGGCGAATTTGAAGGCGAGTATGAGCCTAGAGAGATCGAAGCAAAACGGCTGAACAATGACACTTTTGAGATTCTCTCAGGACTCAAAGAGGGCGATGTGGTGGTTGCCAACGCGCTTTTCATGTTTGATGCCGACGCGCAAAACAACGGTGGAGCAATGCAATGATAGAGTCTATCATTGAAAAAAGCGTCAAAAACAAGGCGCTACTTCTGCTCACCTTGCTCATTGCGGCATTTTTGTCGTTCTGGGCGATTCGGCAGACGCCATTGGACGCATTACCAGACCTGACACCACCGCAAGTCATTGTAAATGTGAAGTATTTGGGGCAGTCACCCAAAATCATCGAAGATCAGATCATTTATGAGCTGACCAACGCGCTTTTAGCAACCGCCAAAACCAAAACGGTGCGCGCCTTTACCTCGTATGAAAATGCCATCGTTTACATCATCTTTGAAGAGGGTACCGACCTTTACTGGGCGCGCGATAGAGTCAATGAAGTCATCCAAAATGTCTCCAAAAATGCCCCTAAAAACGCGACTATCAAACTAGGACCTGACGCGACGGGCATTGGTTGGGCTTTTGAGTATGCGCTCACCTCTAAAAATAGAAGCCTAGATGATCTTCGAAGCATTCAAGACTATCTTTACCGCTACGCACTTTTAGGTGTTGAAGGCGTGAGTGAAGTGGCGAGCGTGGGTGGTTTTGTGAAAGACTATGAAGTCACCTTGCGTCAAGAAGCGCTTTACAAGTACGACCTGAGCATCGACGATCTGATGAACGCACTGTCTAAAAACAACAACGATTTGGGTGGGCGCGTGGTGCTTGAAAATGGCTTTGAGCAGATCGTTCAAGCCCGTGGTTTTGCACGTTCTTTGGACGAGATAGCAGGCATTACCATCAAAACAGTGAATGGTATTCCGCTCAAACTTTCCGACATCGCCGATGTGCGCGTGGTTCCAACGTATCGAAGTGGTGTGGCAGAACTCAACGGCGAGGGTGAAGTCGTTGGCGGTGTCGTCGTCGTGCGTTACAAAGAGAACGCGTACAAAGTCATTCAAGCGGTCAAAGAGAAGCTCGCATCGTTACATGTAAACGATGTGGAAGTGGTCACGACATACGACAGGAGCGATCTCATCACCAAAGCGATCAACAACCTCAAACGTGCTCTTTTGGAAGAGAGCATCGTGGTTTTAGCGGTGGTGATGCTCTTTTTGCTTCACTTTAGAAGCGCTTTGGTTGTCATCATCGTTTTGCCCCTCACCATCGCTTTGACCTTTTTGTGTATGAAGCTCTTTGGGCTGGAGTCAAACATCATGAGCTTAGGCGGCATTGCCATTGCCATTGGCGCGATGGTCGATGCGTGCATCGTGATGATCGAAAATGTGCATAAAAAACTCTCACATGGCGAAGTCAAAGATGAGGCGGAGCGTAAGGCGCTCATTATCACTTCGTCGAAGCAAGTCGGTCGTCCGATCTTTTTTGCGCTTTTGCTCATCGTGGTCAGTTTCTTGCCCATCTTTGCGCTCAGTGGTCAAGAAGGAGCACTTTTTAAACCGCTCGCGTACACGAAAACTTTTGCGATGCTCATCGGCGCGGTGCTTTCCATCACCTTGGTTCCGCTTTTGATGATCTATTTTGTCAAAGGAAAAATCATTGAAGAGCATAAAAACCCGCTTAACCGCCTGTTTATCTGGCTGTATGCACCACTTTTAAAACTGCACATGCGTTTTTGGTACGTGGCGATGGTGGCGTTTGTTGGCTTTTTGGTGCTAGGGTATCACACGTTTACCAAACAGCGTTGGGAGTTTATGCCCCCACTCAACGAGCAGACCTTTATGTATATGCCGGTCACCCCTTTTGGCATCAGTGTTGAGCTTGCCAAAGAGTACGCACAGCAAAGCAATGCAATCATCAAAAGTTTCCCAGAAGTAGAGAGCACCTTTGCCAAATCAGGACGCGCCGAGAGTGCAACAGACCCCGCTCCGCTTTCGATGATCGAGACGATCATACAGCTTAAGCCCAAAGAGCAGTGGAGGGCGGGTATGACCTATGAAAAACTTCGAGATGAGATGAATGAGGCGTTACAATTGCGAGGGCTGACCAACTCATGGACGTACCCGATCCGCGGGCGCATCGACATGCTTATCACAGGCATACGCACACCGCTTGGCATCAAACTGTATGGCGACAATGACCAAGCGTTGGAAGAAAATGCGAACAAGATCGCCAGTGTGTTGGCAAACTATGCGGGGACGAAAAGTGTTTTTGCGGACAAAGCCAATAGCGGTTACTACTTGAATTTAACGCTGAAACCTGAAAATATTGCCGCGTATGGGCTTACGAAAGAGGAAATCCTAAATTTTGTCGATAACGCCATCGGTGGTTCAAAAGTGAGCACGTTTTACCAAGGCATTGAGCGTTATGCGATCACGCTGAGACTCGAAGAAGAGAGTCGTAAAGACTTGAGTGCCATCAGCGAGCTTTCCATCAAAACGCCGTATGGTTTCCAACGCTTAGGGCATTTTGTACAGCTTGGTTACGATGTGGGGGCGAGTGAACTCAAGTCCGAAATGGGCAAAAAGGTCAACTACATCTACATCACGCTTCAAGAGGGTTTTTCGTCCAAAACCTATAAAGATGAAGCCAGTAAACTTTTAAAAGAGAGTGTGGAGCTTCCAACGGGCTTTTACATCGGTTGGGCAGGCGAGAGCGAGTACCTAGAGAGTGCCATGGAGCGCTTGCAGTTCATTCTTCCGCTAACACTTCTCATCACGTTTATGCTTATCTACTTAGGGCTTGGCTCGTTTAGAAACGCACTTTTGGTCTTTTTGACCTTGCCACTCGCGGCGGTGGGTGGGTTTTTGTATGTGGATTACTTGAACTTCAACCTCTCCATTGCCGTTATCGTGGGCTTTTTGGCGCTCATCGGCATCGCGGTGGAAACGGCAATCGTGATGATCATCTACCTTGAAGAAGCGATGTTACATGTAAAAGAAAGAACGGCAAAAAACATTCAAGAAGCCATCTTTGAAGGCGCTGTTTTAAGGGTGCGCCCCAAACTGATGACCGTTTTCGCCATCCTTGGTGGACTTTTACCCATCATGTGGCTGGATGGTGTCGGAAGCGAAGTCATGCAACGCATCGCCGCCCCGATGATCGGCGGCGTGGTAAGTTCGGCGATTTTGACGCTTTTGGTGATTCCTGTATTGTATTATCGGATGCAGAAGAAAGA
>Ga0075011_10000068_pt1 | contig 50534 bp, 39 predicted proteins | sample TARM_MetaG_T_14_FD_72354 | JGI IMG/M metagenome (GOLD analysis project Ga0075011, IMG submission 72354) | Freshwater microbial communities from Pennsylvania, USA, analyzing microbe dynamics in response to fracking - TARM_MetaG_T_14 | ecosystem: Environmental > Aquatic > Freshwater > River...
GAAAAAGGTAATGAGATGATTGATACTCTTATATCTGTTATTCTTCCAATATATAAAGAACCTCTTGAATGGGTTAAGGATTCAGTCAATTCTATCTTGACACAAGATGAAAGCAATTTTGAATTAATAGTAATTTTAGATTGCCCTGATAACATACCAGTAAATGAATGGATTAAAAGTATAGGAAAATCAGATAGCAGAATTAAACTTTACGAAAACTCATGTAACAAAGGATTGATCTATAATCTAAACTATATGATCTCGATAGCAAAGGGGAAATATATTGCAAGAATGGATGCCGATGATATTTCGTTTGAAAATCGGCTTAGTGAGCAACGAAAATTTCTTGAAGATAAAAATCTTGATATTGTCGGATGTAATATGCTGTGTATTGATGAGTTTGGTGATGAAATAAAGCCAATGTCAAAACAATTAGAAATGGTTACTAAAAATAATCCTGAAATTTTTTTTAAATCACCTGCATATCATCCTACTTGGTTTGCTAAGAAAAATATCTTGAAAGATTTAAAGTATCGACAGGTTAAGCATGCAGAAGATTATGATCTTTTATTGCGAGCTCTCATGAAAGGAATGAAAATTGGGAATGTCCAAGGCTATTTGTTAAAATACAGAGTTAATCGATCATCTATATCAAATAAGAACTCTTATTATCAAATGTTAATGAAAGAAAAGATAATAAATCTTTATATGGAAAATAGACTGAATACTTGTATACCATCTAGCGAAAATAATTCTAGATTGATTATCTCGATACATAAATTAGCTCATATATTATTCCTTAAATTTTCTAAGAGAAAAAAAATTCTCTTTCCATTAATAGTTCCAATATGTATTCTAAGTGGATTATATCGTGCGCATTTCAAAAGATATATTTTAATGAAGTTATGATTTTTATTATACCTTTTTTATTATTATTTCCTAAGATCGGTCTCTTTGATGTAGGTGTATTGATCCTGTTTATTTTTTCTCTTTTAAAAGGGGATAAAAAATTTAGAATTGACCCATTTGTTGTATCTATCTTACTGATTCTATCAATATCATTGTTATCTGCCATTTATAATGGCGGTATTATTACATCAGAATATGCATTAAAGCCAGTTCGTATTTTGTTACTTTATTTCTCTGTTACAGCATTAACCACCATTAATTATACTGATGTCGTCAAAGGTATAATGGTGGCTGTGTTGGTTAATTCAATAATGATGTATATTCAGTTTTTTTCTGAATTGCATGGATTACCTGTTTATTACAATCCAGAATTCATTGATAGATTTGACATGATTTATCGCCAGCCTGGTTTCTACTCTGGCTATCCTGAGCATTCAATAATAGCAGCATGTGCATTCATTCTATTATTTCGAGAGCATAAAAAATTATTTTATATATGTCTTGTTTTCACTATGCCTTCATTATTGTTATCAGGTAGAACGGGTATTTATGCATTATTAGTTGGGGTGGCTTTATATTTGTTTTTCCTATCATTTAGAAAGCCTAGATTGTTAATTTATTTGACCACTTTTTTAATTTCACTATATTTGATTCTATATTTTGTTAAACTGTTTGAAGGGTATTTTAATCCGCAAATAATATTTGCTGTAGAGCATATATTACTACCTATTCAGGGGGTGTTATCTGATTCAGGAAGGTTGGGTGATTATAGTACGGATGATCTTATAAATAATCATTATTTTCTTCCTGATGATTGGCACGGATTGTTGATAGGTAATTCTCTTCCTCCATTTGATGGAGGAGTGAAATCGGACGTTTCATTTATAAGAATAATATTTGGGAATGGTATTTTTTCACTGATTTTATATTTGTTTTGTTTTGCTTTTCTTGCTAGGAAATTATTTTTAAGCAATAAGATTGGAACTAGTGAGGCATTTATCATAGTGTTTATATTTCTAGTCTCCATATTTAAAGGTCCATTCCTTTTTTCTCGGATTGTTGGTGATGTTTTTATAATATTGTGTGTGTTGGCTAGATTACCTGATTCAAATGTACTATTAAATAAACAATTAAAAGTTGGTAGGCTATGAAATTAATTTTTGTTATTACTGGCCTCGGAATGGGAGGGGCTGAAACTCAGGTTTGTAGCCTAATTGATCGATTATCGGCTCATGGTCATGACATTTTTTTGCTCTCGTTAACAGGGGAAGGCATTAATAAACCCAAGAGCTCAACAGTAAAGCTAATTGAATTAAGGATGCATAAAACGCCATTGGGGGTTATACAGGCGTATTGGCAAGCCGTAAAATTTATTCGTAAATTTCAACCTGATGTGGTGCATAGCCACATGGTGCACGCCAATATTTTTTCCCGTTTGCTATGTTTAACTTCTCCAATCCCTCGTCTGATTTGTACTGCGCACAGTAATAATGAGGGCGGAAAATTAAGAATGCTGGCTTATCGTTTAACAGATAAATTGTGCGATTTAACCACCAATGTTAGTCAAGAAGCGGTCGATACTTTTGTCTCGAAAAAAGCCACCAAACCAGAACGAATTGTTGCATTGTATAATGGTATTGATTTAGTTAAATTTTCATTTAACCCCATCGCTCGTAAGCGTTGTCGAGAAGAACTTGGGCTTAATAATGCTAATCAAACGTTGCTATTAGCGGTGGGGCGGTTTACGGAAGCCAAAGATTACCCCAATTTATTGCGTGCGTTTGCCCAACTGGTCAAACGGCAGCCTAATGTTAAATTAGCCATTATAGGCAAGGGGGAATTATCTGCATCGATTGAGGCATTAATTGAGCAGTTAGAGCTTAAGTCATATGTTGTCCTTTTGGGTCTGCGATTCGATGTCGTGGATTGGATGTCAGCCGCAGATCTGTATGTAATGTCATCCGCTTGGGAGGGTATGCCTATGGTTTTGCTCGAAGCGATGGCAACCGAACGGGTGGTTATTGCTACGGATTGTGGTGGTGTTCGTGAAGTAGTGGGCGATTATGGCTATTTAGTTCCATCGCGCGATAGTGAAAAATTAGCCAATTCTATTGAGCAAGCCTTAGCACTTTCACCGCAAGAGCGAAAAACTCTTGGGGAAAATGCGCGAAAGTATGTTGAAAGCCGATATTCATTGTCTGTAGTTGCGGATAAGTGGCTGGAAATTTATCAGGGTTAATTTTTCTTATTTGTCAGTTGGATATTTAATTTATGAAATTAATTATGGTGGCGAATACTGCATGGTCAGTATTTAATTTTCGCCACTCTCTTATTAAAGAGTTAATGAGCTGTGGTGTGGAGCTCTATGTTATCGCCCCTGAGGATAAGTTTTCAGAAAAGCTGGCTGAAATGGGCTGTCAAGTGCTCGATTTACCTATGCAAGCAAAAGGGGTAAACCCTATTGCTGATTTCGGTTTAATGCTACGTTTATTGCGTCATTACCGCGAAGTAAAACCCGATTTTATTATTCACTATACGATCAAGCCTAATATTTACGGATCTTTAGCCGCTAAATTAGTCGGTATTCCTTCTTTAGCGATTACCACTGGCCTAGGCTATACCTTCGTTAACCAAAATGTGGTTTCACAAGTAGCCCGTCAACTTTATAGGTTCGCCTTCCGTTACCCCAAAGAAGTGTGGTTTTTAAATGAGGATGATCGATGCGCCTTTTTAGATCATCGTCTAATCGAGCCAAATAAAGCGGTATTGCTGCATGGCGAGGGGGTTAACCTTAACCATTTTGTACCGAGTGACAAACCACAACCTGATGAGAATATTCGCTTCCTACTGATAGCTCGTATGTTGCGAGATAAAGGTGTCTATGAGTTTGTTGAGGCGGCGCGACAAATTCGTAAGCAGTACCCACAGGCTATTTTCCAATTGCTGGGTGATTGTGGTGTGCCTAACCCAAGTGTGATTGGGCGTGAGGAAATTGCCCAGTGGGAAAAGGAAGGGATAGTGGAGTATTTGGGCACCACAGATGATGTGCGCCCCATTATTGCTCAAGCGGATTGTTTAGTTTTACCTTCTTACCGTGAAGGTATTCCAAGAACCATGATTGAGTCGGCTGCGATGGCAAAACCTTTGATTGTGTCTGATGCTCCTGGTTGTCGTGATGTAGTACTCGATGGTCAAACTGGCTATCTGTGTAAAGTGAAAAATACTCTTTCACTGGCGCAGCGTTGCGAGCTATTTTTAACACTCAGTGATTCAGAGAAACAGGCAATGGGTAAGGCTGGCCGTGCCTTTATGGAAGACAAGTTTGATGAGAAATGGGTCATCAAGCAGTATTTTGCAACACTCAAAAGATATGATGTATTGCCTGCTAATAATGAAGTTTTGATATAACAATCTTGTTTTAAATAAAAAAGGTTCCTTACGGAACCTTTTTTATTCTAAGTGATTTTATTACCTTCCCATCCCAAACAAAACTGTCTTGACGGTCAACAACAAAATCTTCAATTCCATGCGCCAGTTCTGGTGCTTAATATAATACACATCATATTTATGTTTCCATACGGCATCTTCTACTGATGCACCGTAAGGGTACTTCACTTGAGCAAGCCCTGTAACTCCCGGTTTCACCGCATGACGAAAACGGTAGTAGGGAATTTGCTTTTCAAGCTCATCAATAAATACTTCACGTTCTGGCCGTGGGCCGACCATCGACATTTCCCCTTTTAATACATTGATTAATTGAGGAAGCTCATCAATTCGTGTTTTACGAATGAATTTGCCCACTTTGGTCACACGTGCATCATTTTTTGTTGCCCATTGCGCGCCATTTTTTTCTGCATCATTACGCATTGAGCGAAACTTAATCACTTCAAATTCTTTGTTGTATTGTCCTGTCCGTCGTTGTTTGAAGAAAACAGGACCGGGTGATTCTAGTTTAATGAGAAGCGCGGTGATTAGCCCAACGGGTATTGCGACAGTCGATAAGCTGAAAACAAAAAAGAGATCAATAAAACGTTTTTCTCGGCTATGTCTTTTGTTTGATAAAATAGAAAAGGCTTTTTGGTGCAGGAAGTAACCGCTGTGCAGTAGCTCTGTTTCTGTATAGCCTACTTTTCGGTCAAAATAGCTGACCAGTGGCTCAACCCATGCACCAAACTCGGTCGCAGCGATTAAAAATAGCTGTTGACGTTTAGACAAATTCGCACTTTTAAAATGACAAAGTGTTTTATTTTTAAAATCGACTAAGTTGTAGTTGTTTACTTGGTAGTGAATTGGATGACGAGAGAGCACTGTGTGAATTTTGCTCGCATCTTCATCTGGACAATAAATGTACACTATCTCATTGACCAAACTGTCAATCGTTTGATCTTGTCCATCGTAATCGCCTAATTCAGAGAGTTCAGCAACGGATTCACGGTGTTGTGTTGACTCATTAAAAATATCAGTCATAGCCTTAGTCTTTCTGGTTTATTAATTTAATAACCTAGCGCGATTATATTATCATTGATTTCTTATGCTTTCCTGCAAGGATATACCTACTTTGTAGGAATATTCCTATTTGGGCGGGCAGTATAGACTATTTTTCTGATATGTCATACCAATTACATTTATTATCCCCGGTATACCGATTCTTCTTATGTATATATATCCGAGTATTTGGTGTTGAAAATTAATCAATATTGATGATTTTGAAATTAATAAAATCAATTTATAAGGATGGCATCGCGTTTTGTAACAGTGAGTGATATTTTTTGTCGAAACATTAACCATGTTGTGTTGTTTATTTAACCGCTAAATATGCGAGCAAACATAAATTCAGGAGAAGAATATGGATATTATTCACCATGGTGGAAAAGAGACCGTCACGGGCTCTTGTCATGAGCTGAGGCTTGGGAAGAAAGGGATTTTGGTTGATTGCGGCTTATTTCAAGGGCGTGATAGCCGACCAATGGCGATTGATTTTCCATTAACTCATCTGCAGGCGTTGTTGTTAACTCACTCGCATATTGATCACATCGGCCGTATACCTTGGTTATTAGCGGCTGGTTTTCATCAGCCTATTTATTGCACAGCTGCTACCGCAGAATTACTCCCATTAATGTTAGAAGATGGGTTAAAGCTTCAACTTGGTTTAGGGCAAGCACAGCGTACAAGAATATTAGAAAGGCTGAATAAACAAATAAAGCCGGTGAATTATGGCGTGTGGCAGCGTATTTCTCGTGATTTAGACAATACTTATTTTCGCTTTACGCCAGCGGGCCATATTTTAGGGTCAGCGTTTATTGAAGTGAAACTACCAAATAATGAAATTGTCCTGTTTTCAGGGGATTTAGGTCCCAGCAACACACCGTTATTGCCAGACCCAGTATCTCCGCCTCGCGCCGATTATCTGCTAATTGAATCAACCTACGCGAACAAAACCCACGACAATGTGCAGCTGCGGGCGCATCGCTTAAAGGATATCATCAACCGTTCTTTGCAAGACGGTGGCACCATTTTAATTCCAGCATTCAGTGTGGGCCGAACACAAGAGCTGCTGTTTGATATTGAACAATTGATCTTCAGCGGTGAAATCGATGGCAATATTCCGATTATTTTAGATTCACCCATGGCGCAACAGGTGACGAAATCTTACCGAAAGTTTAAAAAATTGTGGGGAAAAGAGGCGAAAAAGCGTTTGGATGCACAAAGGCATCCGCTTGCGTTTGAACAGTGTATTACCGTTCAAGATTATCGAAGCCATCAAGCATTGGTCAACCGTTTAGCCTCAACAGGGGAAGCGGCGATTGTGGTGGCCGCGTCTGGCATGTGTGAAGGTGGCCGAGTGATGGCCTATTTAAAAACGCTGTTGCCTGATAAAAGAACCGATGTGATCTTTGCGGGCTTCCAAGCACAAGGCACTCTGGGCCGAGCAATTGCGCAAGGCGATCACTCGGTGATGATAGATGGCGATGACGTGCTTGTGAATGCACAGGTTCACAGTATGTCGGGTTATTCTGCCCATGCCGACCAAGCCGATTTGTTGCGCTTTATTGAGGGCATTGCGACTAAGCCTAAGCAAATTCATTTAATTCATGGAGAGCCCGCAACAAAGCAAGCTTTTGCGGTTACGTTGCGCAGTTTAGGCTATGAGGTGATAGATTGAGCGCAATGTTTTGCCGTGTTAATTGCATTGTTAATAGCAGTAACTTACTTTTAATAGGTGTAAAAGATTTGTATCCATTAGCAACTAAACGATAACGCTTTGTGGCTTAGACTGTGGCTTGGACTTTTTGTCGGTTAATTACGACGCGGTGTGAGTGCAAAGTGTACATGTGTAATGGACGATTCTTACAAACAAAACCTAATCTATTTCACCAATGGGGGTGAGTTGTGAATCTATCGTTAAAAGGTAAGTTGATAATGACAAGTTTGCTTGTTGTTATTGTGATGGCGGTGGTGTTGACGTTACTGTCGGCAAATTTATTGAAAGATGAAACGGAGAGTGGCATCAAGGAAAGGGTGTATGGTATCTCGAAATCGGCAACGAGTTCGATTACCCAATGGTTAGATGTTCGTAGCAAAGTTATTAGCGCGGTGATCCCTCACACAATGAAGGAAGATTCACTGCCTTTTTTACAGCAAGCTCAGCAAGGTGCACAGTTTGATTTACTCTATTTCGGCACTGAGCAAGGCACCATGCACCGTTCTATTCCGTCTCGAGGCGCAGACAATGCAAGCTATGATCCTCGGACAAGAGGATGGTATCAAGAAGCGAAAAATAGCTCCGGCACGATACTGACGGCCGCTTATGCTGATGCGATCACGGGCGCTTTGATGGTAACGCTCGCTGAACCGATTAAGAAAGACGGACAGTTTTGGGGCGTTATTGGTGCTGATGTGTTAATTGATCAGTTAGTGAAGGATGTCATTGCGATTGATGCAGGGGCAAAATCAAACGCTATGTTGATCAACCGTGATACAGGGTTAATTGTTGCACACCGTAATAAAGATTTGATTCTCAAACCACTGGCTTCTTATAGTCCTAACCTAACGCAGCAAGTCATCGACCGCTCAATGGCAGAGAATAAAATACAAACCGTGATGGTTGGTGATGTCGAAAAATTATTATTCTTTACTGCCGTTCCTGAGACTGACTGGGTGCTCGGCATTGAGCTCGATAAAGAGGTGGAGTACACCAATATTGGCGCTCTCTTTATGCAATTAACCTCGATATCAGTCGCCATTACAATTTTGGTCGTGATCGTGTTTTCGGCATTGGTTGGCTTCTTACTGCGTGACTTGGGCCGAGTCTCCCAAGCATTAGCGGAAATTGCAGACGGTGATGCTGACCTTACGCAGCGCATTGAACCACGTTATCAAGATGAAGTAGGCGCACTGGCGAATAACTTTAATCAGTTCGTCGGTAATATGCACGGCATGATCAAGCGTTTCCATGAAGTGTCGCAAGGGTTAACACTGCAAGCAGAAAACACCGCAGCGCAAGCCCATGAGCGTACCCGACGCATTATGGTGCAACAAGATGAAATCAACATGGTGGCCACTGCGATTAACGAAATGGCAGCCGCCACGCAAGAGATTGCAGGCAATGCAGATAATACAGCGGCCACGTCTTTGGATACGGTGAAAATTTCTAACCACGGCGTTGAGCAGGTGAAAAATACTCAACAGTCGATCAGTGAGTTGTCGAAAGAGATGACGGTAGCCAAAGAAGTCATTGAGAACTTGAACCAGCACGCACAAAACATCAATACGATCTTGTCGGCGATTCAGGGTATTGCTGAGCAAACCAACTTACTGGCACTGAATGCGGCGATTGAAGCGGCAAGGGCGGGTGAGCAAGGGCGTGGATTCGCGGTGGTAGCGGATGAAGTTCGGGTACTCAGCCAACGAACGCACAGTTCGACGCAAGAGATTCAACAGACGATTGAAACGTTGCAGAAAACCACGACTCAGGCCGTGAACATCATGACTGAGAGTAGCAAGCTTTCCGAAAGTAGCGTGGAAGATGCCAACGTGGCCGCGCAAAGCTTAGTGAAAATTGGTGAAGCGGTCGGCACGATCAGCGATATGGCAACCCAAATTGCAACCGCCGCAGAAGAACAGGCGTCAGTCACAGAGGAAATTACGCGTAATACCCAAGGTATACGCGATGTGTCTGATGAACTGGCAAAAGAAGCGCAAGAAGCTTCCCAACAAGCTGAATTGCTTTCTAGCTTATCTAAAGAGCTTCAACAAGAAATTAACCGCTTTAAACTGTAACCCTTCTCGATCACTTTACGATTAACCCTCCCCCATTAGGGGGAGGAAACTCAGGCAATGTCATCTTTACCTTGCGAGTGCTTGAAAGTCACTGCCAGTTGGCGCTTGCGAAACGCGTAGGCCGAAGTCAGGAAGCACGGCGTAAATGTGGTCAAAAATATCCGATTGAATACCTTCATATTCGACCCACACGACCGTATTGGTGAAACAATAGATTTCCAGCGCGACGCCATCGTGCGTGGGGGCCAGTTGGCGCACCATTAATGTCATGCCTTGGTGAATTTGGGGATGGTTACGCAAGTAACGTTCTAGATAGGCACGAAAACTGCCAATGTTGGTTAAGCGGCGGCCATTGATACGGCAGGCTAAATCGAGTTGGCTCATCTGATTATAGGCGTTGAGCTCTTGTTCTTTTTCGGCTAAGTAGGGCTCTAAAAGTTGTGCTTTGCGTAGGTAGCTTTGCTCTTCTGGCGTCAGAAAGTGAATGCTATTGGCATCAATTAATACGCTGCGTTTAATGCGTCGGCCGCCTGATTCTTGCATCCCTTTCCAGTTTTTAAACGAATCGGAGATCAAGGCATAAGTAGGAATAGTGGTGATGGTTTTATCCCAGTTTTGCACTTTGACTGTGGTCAGGCTAATGTCGATGACGTTACCGTCTGCGCCATATTTGGGCATTTCGAGCCAGTCACCAACGCTTAGCATTTGGTTCGCTGAAAGCTGAATTCCCGCCACTAATCCTAAAATCGGGTCTTTAAATACCAGCATGATGACCGCGGTCATCGCACCTAAACCGCTCAGCAGTAGCACTGGTGATTTGCCAATTAAAATCGACGTCGCGAACAGTGCGGCGATAACAAACGCGATGATTTTGATGCTTTGAATAATGCCTTTGAGCGGAATGTTACGGCTAGTTGCGCTGCGATAAAGTAGCGTTTCCACCACATTAAGCAGAGCGTAACTGCTTAACAGGCCAAAGAGAATAATCCACAGTAAGGTCAATGTATGCAGCAGTTCGTAAGTCGCACTGGCGTGGCTAAGCCATAACTGAGTTTGGATTGAAATGACAATCCCTTGAATTAACAAGGCAAAGCGGCTGAAAAGCTTTTTGCTAAACAAAATGTTTTGTAAAACTTGTGCGTTGGTTGTGCGCCGCTGTAGCCATAGGCTCACCCCTCGGTGCAACACTAAATGGATAACGATAGAAATAAGCGCGATAAGCCCAAGTGCTTCAGCAATCGGCAGCAGTTGTTCTAAATTAATGTTCAGTGATTGTAGCCACGAAGTGATGGCTGAAGGCATGATTTGCTCCTTGTGTCATTAGGCGATACCGTTCCTGTTTTACCGCATTAACCCCTGTTTGATGCGGCAGTGTATTCTCGACAGCAATGGCAAGTGGTTTGCGTGTCTATAGTAACATTGAGTTAAGGTTTCCCTAGGCTTAGTGCCGATTATTAACCGCTATTTGACCTAATAGCCTTTTTCAAAATCAATTCTGTTCTCAAGTTGGAACCCGTCGCGCCACAAGCCGTAATTACGGGTGAAAATCTCCACCACTTGCTCAGGAAAACTCACTGCCGCGATGTGCGGGGTAAGGCTAATGGCAGGGTGCGTCCAGAACGGGTGATCTTCGCTTAATGGCTCTTTTTCAAATACATCGAGGTAGGCGTGTTGAATGTGCCCCTCTTCAATCAATGCAATCAAATCACTCTCAACAAGGTTTTTACCGCGCCCGACATTAAACAGCAATGCATTGTGACAATGACTTAACGTACTTTTATTGAGCAAGCCTTTGGTGTGCGGCGTATTGGGTAACGTACTGACCACAACCTCCGCGTGGGCGAGGGCAGTAGCAAGCTCGTTAATGTGATAGGTTTTATCAAACCCCCCGTTTTTAGCTGGGATGCCAGTGCGGTTGACGCCAATCACGTGCAAACCAAAGGCTTTAGCTACTTTCGCTAAATGGCTGCCAATCGAGCCTGTGCCGAGGATCACCATGGTTTTATCATTGATCGATTGATAAGGGTGGGTCTGCCACTGTTTAGCCGCTTGTTGCTGCGCGTAGCAAGCAAAGTGGCGAAAGTGTGCAATCAGGTTGCCAAGAACGTATTCAGTAATTTGCTGGCCGAAGATGCCTTTAACGTTGGTGAGCTCATAATCTTGACGAAGTTGCGGCGACATTAAGGTGTCGACGCCTGCATATTCCGAGTGCAACCATTCCAGTTGCGGAAAATCGTCCAAATACTTTGCCGCCAGTGGTGGTGCGGCCAGCAAAATGGTTGCTTCGCTGCGATCGTCAGTAATGGCTAAGCCGCTCAACTGCGCCTGTTCAATCGCTTGTCGATAAATATCGTTGTGTTCGGTCAGAATATAGAGTTTATGAGTGAAATTGTTCATCGGCTTTGCTTTTTTCCCTGTTGGTTATCAAGTACACTTCCGCTGTCTTTTTCTGCTGCGATTGAGTGATTATGCTACAAAACCCTCTGCAGGTTCGTCTTGAGAAATTTGAACCTTGGCAACAAATTACTTTTATGGCGTGTTTGTGTGAACGTATGTACCCGAACTATGCCATGTTTTGCGACAATACTGAATTTGCTCACACGCGAGTATATCGAGATATTCTCGACAGTGTTTGGGAATTGCTCACGGTAAAAAGTGCCAAAATCAATTTCGAGAACCAATTGGAGAAGTTGGAAGAGATCATTCCAAGCTCAGAAGATTTTGATGTTTACGCTGTGTACCCAGCAATTGATGCGTGTGTGGCTTTGTCTCACCTACTTCATGGCCTGCTTGATCGCGATTATCTGTATGAAAACATGCAAAAAATCAGTCAGGTGTCGGTGCTCACGGTGGCGCAGTTAGAAGAAGCGCAAACGGGCGAAGAGATCACCAACGACAATCAAAAACAAAATGAAGCGGTCTGCGCCGAATGGGATGTGCAGTGGGCTATTTTCCGCCCTCTGCGTGAAGCCGTAGAGCGAGATATTGATTTGATTAAAGACCTACGCCAAGAGCTACGCGACGAAGGCGTGAGCAACATTGGCGTGAGTTTGTAGTACACCCCCTCCTAACCTCCCCCTAGAAGGGGGAGGGACTAAAAGCGCTCTCGTCTACCTTGAAGGGGAGAGACTAAAAGCATGTTCGTTTTGGGTGCTGAAATGTGCTGATTTCAGTGATCGCTTTTAAATTCCGTACATCTACCTAACTTTCCTCTAGAAGGGGAGGGACTAAAAGCACTCTCGTCTACCTTGAAGGGGACTTGAAGGGGAGAGGCTAAAAGCGTTCGTTTCGGTGCCGAAAAGTGCTGATTACAGTGATCGCTTTTAAATTTCGTACATCTACCTAACTTCCCCCTAGAAGGGGGGGCTAAAAGCGGCCTCGTCTCCCTTGAAGGGGTGAGACTAAAAGCATGTTCGTTTTGGGTGCTGAAATGTGCTGATTTCAGTGATCGCTTTTAAATTCTGTACACCCCCTCCTAACCTCCCCCCTAAAAGGGTGAGGGACTAAAAGCGTTCGTTTCGGTGCCGAAAGGTGCTGATTACAGTGATCGCTTTTAAATTCCCTCCCCTTTGAGGGGAGGGTTAGGGTGGGGTGTTTAAGTAGCGACAAATATCCTCAACAACATCATCAAGTTGTATTCGTACTTCCTCGTTTGTATACCGTAAAACACGAATGCCAAATTGCTCTAGATAATCAGTTCTTGCTTGGTCGTAGATATAAGAAGACTCGCTGAAATGAGAGTCACCATCGATTTCAATCACCAGCCGATGACTTGGCGCATAAAAATCCACGATATAAGGACCAATACCAAACTGACGGCGAAATTTAGTGCCTAGTTGTTGGCATCGTAACTTTGCCCACACACTTTGTTCTGATGCTGTAGCGTTAGTACGCAATGTTCTACGCCGCATTTTTGTCGATTTAGGATTAGATTCCATTCTATTTCCTTTATTTTTTATTCCTCATCCCTGTTTTCAATGACGCCGTGTGTTTTCTTCCAACGTTCCCAGCGCTGGTAAGCGAGCTGCTGCATGTCGGTGGTTTTATCTGCTTCATCAATGATCTCTTCACCCAGTAGGTATTCAAAAATATCCTCTAAGGTCAGAATGCCTTGTACTGTGCCGTATTCATCAACGATTAACGCCAATTGCAGCCGTTTTTGCATCATTTGATCAAAGGCCTTTAATAAGCTCATTTTGTTGAGCAGCGCATGAAGCGGCCTCATGACTTCTTCTAAACTTTTACTGCCTTGGCCCTTTTGTTGCAGTTTAAATAGCTCTAAGCGATGCACAAAACCGATGATGTCCTCTTTGCTTTCGCCATAAATAAGCGGACGCGAAAAGGGTGTATCTCTATGTTGCACGAGAAACTCGTCGATAGTGAGTTGCGCGCTGGCGCGAAACAAAACCGGGCGCGGTGTCATCACTTGAGTCACTGGGACGTGTTGGATAGCCAACAAGTTAGTGAGTATTTTTGATTCGCCATCGGCAAACTCACCGCTTTCATTGGCCAGCATGGCCATCGCGGAGAGTTCATCACGCATTTTGGGCGCTTCATGGTGACGCGCTAAGCGTTTGGTGATCTGCTCTGAAAACCAGACGAAAGGCGTCAGCGCCCACACCATCCAGCGTAAAACTACCGCAGAAGCTGGCGCAAGTTGACGCCAATAGGTTGCGCCAATGGTTTTCGGTACGATTTCCGACAACACCAAAATGCCTAGAGTTAGCACCGCAGAAAATACGCCGAGCCATTCGCTACCAAATACGACCGCCGCTTGTGCGCCTGCGCTGGCGGCACCGATGGTGTGAGCAATAGTGTTGAGCGTGAGAATCGATGCCAAGGGACGGTCAATGTCCGCTTTGAGTTTGTTCAGTCTGTCGGCTGAAGGGTGAGCGTTTTGACGCAACTGAGCAAGGTAACTTGGTGTAATGCTCAGTAGCACAGCTTCAAGAACCGAACAGATAAAAGAGACACCGATGGCAACGGCAATATAAACCGTAAGCAAAAACATGATTGTTCCTTAGTTTTATTTATACCAAATCAATACTGCGTTGAGCTTGATCCATGCCAATGTCGGTCATTGGAGGCTCTACCTGCGTAGGATTGTACTGATATATTAGGTCGCTTAAGTGACCTGAAATATCAGGTATCCAAGCATAAGTACGCTATAAGTAAGGGCTTACAGCATCAAAAACAAGCGGATATTCTTTGTCAATCAGTAACAAATTGTGAGTTATTGCTCATATTGTGGTTAAAAGTGCGGCATAGAGACAAAAGATCAGCGACAAACCTTTGCCAGACGGGGGCTTTATGTTTTAGAGTGAGGTCAATTCGATAACACATGAGAAGGGAAACCTAATGAACAAGACCCAATTAATCGACTTTATCGCTGAAAAAGCAGACTTATCTAAAGCACAAGCAAAAGCTGCTCTTGAAGCGACTTTAGGCGCAGTTGAAGGAGCTCTCAAAGAGGGTGACCAAGTTCAACTAATTGGTTTTGGTACATTCAAAGTAAACCACCGTGCAGCGCGTACTGGCCGTAACCCTAAAACAGGTGCTGAGATTCAAATCGCAGCAGCTAACGTTCCAGCATTTGTAGCCGGTAAAGCACTGAAAGATTCAGTGAAATAATTTATACTACGCCGAGATATCCTCTCGGCGTAGATTTCTCCCATGAAAAAAATTCTTTTATCCATTCTATTTCCCCTAGTCTTAGTGGGATGCTCCTCCTCTAGCCATACGCCTAGTCTCGAACAATATTCCAATTATACCAGTGGGCAAACCATGGGTGATGCCACCAGTTTTTATTGGTATATCGAGCGTTCAGCCTCTCCAAACAGCGCCGCCGATTATGTCGCATCGGGTGATTATGGTTGGTATAAAACTAATTATCGCTGGGATGAAGGGACATTAAGAGAGCTCAAGCGCGAAGGTGAGCAGCTACAAAAGAAATCGCTCGTGCCTTATTCGGTTCACTTACGTTTTAATGACGCTGGCGAGGCCATTTATCAACAATACCGTGTCGATGGAAAAATACTGCCACTCGATGAAGAGCAGCTTTCCCATTACCTGCAACAAGCACAATACCTGATCTCAGAAACCAAAAATAAAGACAACCAAGGGTTAGAGCTGATTCAAGGAGTGTGGGATGGCGAAGTGTTTGAAACCTGTACGGGTCATGAATACACGCAGATGGAATTTAACCAAACGCTACCCAGTTTTGTGGTCAGTCGTTTAGCATCATTGGATAACTACATTGCCTTTTTAGGTAAAATCCGCAATAACCGTGTCTATATCGAAGAGCTATTAATGCTTGCCGATGAGAATCATGGCTGTATCGAAAAACCGCAATTGTTGAAATGATGATTCACGTCATTTCCTGGTGGGTTTAGCACCAAGCAATACAGTCGTATGAACATCAAGTATGAACATGAAGTATAAAAATAAGGCGCTCTATGAGCGCCTTATTGGATCATAACCTAGCTTTGTCGTTGTTATTTTGTTGTCTGTTGTTCACGAGCTATCGCGCGGTAGCCAATATCGCTGCGATAGAACATGCCATCCCAGTTGACCTGTTTGGCTAATTGGTAAGCGCGCTGCTGCGCTTGTGAAACTGTGTTACCAAGTGCGGTTGCGCATAACACGCGACCACCGTTGGTGACGACTTCTCCAGCTTGGTTGCTTGTGCCTGCGTGGAAGATTTTCTCACCCGCGACTTCTTGCGTTGGTAAGCCAGAAATGACATCCCCTTTCGCGTAGTCGGCAGGGTAACCGCCAGCGGCCAAAACAATACCGATAGAAGCGCGTGGGTCCCATTTTGACTCCACTTGATCGAGTTTACCTTCTAGAGCGGCAAAGCAGAGTTCGACCAAATCCGATTGCATCCGCATCATGATCGGCTGAGTTTCAGGGTCACCAAAGCGGCAGTTGTACTCAATCACTTTCGGTGTGCCTTGCGCGTCAATCATTAGCCCAGCGTACAGAAAACCTGTGTAAGGGTTGCCTTCTGCCGCCATACCGCGCACCGTTGGATAAATGACCTCTTGCATCACGCGCTCATGGATCTCTGGCGTGACCACCGGAGCTGGCGAGTAAGCACCCATGCCGCCAGTATTGGGGCCAGTGTCTTTATCGCCGACGCGTTTATGATCTTGGCTGGTGGCCATAGGGAGAACATTTACGCCATCGACCATGACAATGAAGCTCGCTTCTTCTCCATCTAAGAACTCTTCAATCACCACGCGGCTGCCTGCATGACCAAAGGCATTGCCTGCGAGCATATCTTGAATCGCGTCTTCGGCCTCTTGCAGCGTCATCGCCACAATGACTCCTTTGCCAGCGGCAAGGCCATCAGCTTTGACCACAATCGGCGCGCCTTGCTGGCGGACGTATGCCAAAGCAGGTTCAATTTCTGTGAAATTAGCGTAAGCCCCAGTAGGAATATGATGACGAGCTAAGAAATCTTTGGTGAACGCTTTAGAGCCTTCGAGCTGCGCTGCCGCTTGAGTCGGGCCAAAGATGGGTAAATCCGCCTTACGGAAAGCATCCACCACGCCAAGCACTAAGGGTGTTTCTGGGCCAACAATGGTCAGTTCAATACGTTTTTCTTGAGCAAAAGCGACCAAACCAGCAATGTCTTCCACTGCAATGTTGACGTTCTCAAGTTTAGGCTCAAGCGCTGTGCCCGCATTACCCGGAGCAACAAAGACAGTTTTAACATTTGGGTTTTGAGCGACTTTCCAACCCAGAGCGTGCTCACGACCGCCAGCACCTATAATCAGAATGTTCATCTATGAGTATCCTTTAACGTATAGAGTTTGTTTGTTGCCATTTACCCCCTCCTAACCTCCCCCTTAAAGGGGGAGGAACTTGGATGACAATATCTCCCCTTAAAGGGAAGGAACTTGGAGAACAATACCTCTTTCTAAAAGTTAGGTGAGGCCACTTCGTTCTGTTCTCCCTCCCCTAAAAGGGAAGTAAGGTCACTTGGTTTCTATTCCCTCCCCTTCTAGGGGAGGGCTAGGGTGGGGTAAGGTTTTTAGTGACGAAAGTGACGCATACCAGTAAAAATCATCGCCATGCCGTGTTCATCGGCGGCGGCAATCACTTCGTCATCGCGCATCGAACCGCCTGGTTGAATCACACATTTGATGCCCGCTTGCGCTGCGGCATCAATACCGTCACGGAACGGGAAGAATGCATCAGAAGCCATTACACATCCTTCTACTTGCAAGCCTTCATCGGCCGCTTTAATGCCCGCAATTTTGGCTGAATAAACGCGGCTCATTTGGCCTGCGCCCACGCCAACAGTCATGTCACCTTTTGAGTAAACAATCGCGTTTGATTTGACGTATTTAGCTACTTTCCAGCAGAAAAGAGCATCTTTGATCTCTTCTTCACTCGGCTGGCGCTTGGTTACGATTTTGAGATCATCAAGGCTAACCATGCCTTGATCGCGATCTTGCACCAGCAAGCCACCATTGACGCGTTTCACGTCAAAGCCCGTGGTTTTCGCTGACCATTCACCGCACTCAAGCAGGCGCACGTTTTTCTTCGCCGCAACCACTTCAATCGCTTCCGCTGAAACGGTTGGTGCGATGATCACTTCAACAAACTGGCGCTCAACAATCGCCGCTGCGGTTTGTGCGTCTAGCTCGCGGTTAAAAGCGATGATGCCACCAAAGGCAGACGTTGGGTCGGTTTGGTAAGCGCGGTTGTAGGCTTGAAGAATATCACTGCCCAAGGCAACGCCACATGGGTTGGCGTGTTTGACAATCACACACGCTGGCTCAGCGAACTCTTTCACACACTCAAGAGCGGCGTCGGTATCGGCGATGTTGTTGTAAGAGAGCGCTTTACCTTGGAGTTGGCGTGCCGTAGAGACTGACGCTTCCTCTGGGTTGGCTTCAACATAGAAAGCGGCCGCTTGGTGACTGTTCTCACCGTAACGCATGTCTTGTTTTTTCAGGAATTGTTGGTTGAAGGTGCGCGGGAATTTGCTCTCTTCATCACCTTCTTTGTTCTCTCCATAGGATGGAACCATAGTGCCGAAGTAGTTGGCGATCATGCCATCGTAAGCAGCGGTGTGTTCAAAAGCGGCAATTGCAAGGTCAAAACGTGTTTCGAGTGTTAGCGAATTGTCGTTCGTATCCATCTCGGCAATGACACGGTCGTAGTCATATGCATTCACCACTATGGTCACATCTTTGTGGTTTTTCGCCGCAGAACGCACCATAGTTGGCCCACCAATGTCGATATTTTCTACCGCATCAGCTAGGGTACAACCTGCTTTAGCAACGGTTTCGGCAAACGGGTAAAGGTTGACGACTACCATATCAATCGGCTTAATACCGTGTTGTTGCATGATGTCGTCATCTTGACCGCGGCGGCCCAGCACGCCACCGTGTACTTTCGGGTGCAATGTTTTTACGCGACCGTCCATCATCTCAGGAAAACCGGTGTAGTCAGAAACTTCTGTAACAGCAATACCTTGGTCTGCTAATAAGCGAGCGGTGCCACCAGTAGAAAGAATATCGACACCTCGCTTCGCGAGAGCTTGAGCGAACTCAACAATGCCGGTTTTGTCTGATACGCTGATCAATGCGCGGTGAATAGGACGAGCGTTATTCATGCTTCGGTCTTCCTCAAATCATGGAGTTAATGGGAAATTTGATGGCGCACATTCTAACCAAACAATCATCAAAAAGCTCGCGCAATCGTTTGGCATCGCAAATTTTTTTATAAAAACGGCGATATTGGGTATCAAACGTAATAAAAACGTTAAAGGAGAATGAGATGTTTCAAATTGGAGAGCTCGCCAAACGCTGTAAAGTTTCAACCGATACGCTGCGTTTTTATGAAAAAAATGCGCTAATAAAACCGGCGGGACGCAGTGAGTCTGGTTATCGTTTATATAATCAAAAAAATCAGCAGCAGGTGAGTTTTATTCTCAAAGCCAAAGAGCTAGGGCTCAGTTTGGATGAGATCAAAGAGTTACTGGAAATAAAGCTGGAAGCGACCGAACACAGCTGTGCAGAAGTGAAATCGATCACCAGCGCTAAGCTGGTGGTGATTGATCAAAAAATCGCCGAGTTAACGGCGATTCGTCAAGCGCTAAAAAAAATCAACGATGCGTGCTGCGGTCATATAGACGACAACGCCAGCCACTGCTCAATTTTAGCGGCATTGGAGTGATCTCATCAGCCGATAAGGCGTGAGTTGCTCACACTTTAAAATGGCTAATGCTCTGTTTCAGTTGTTGGCCACTGTCTGAGAGATATTGACTGGCTGTCGACACTTGATCGGCTTGGGCTGCAGCTTGGGAGCTGTGCTCGGCAATATGAGTCAGATTGCGATTAATCTCTTCTGTAGCGGTGGTTTGCTGGGCGCTTGCCTCAGCAATATGTTCATTGAGTGAGAGAATCTGTTTTACTTGCTCGTCGATCTCATTGAGCACTTGCTGCGCTAAAACGGCTTGTTGCTGTGTGGCGGTTGATTGTTGCTGCGTTTGAGCCATAAATTCTCCCAGCTCTTTTGCGCGAGCCTGTAATCTATTGATTATCTGCTCTATCTCGTTGGTGCTGGTTTGAGTACGCGTTGCCAGCGCCCGTACTTCATCCGCGACGACCGCAAAGCCTCGCCCTTGTTCACCAGCACGTGCTGCTTCAATCGCCGCATTCAGAGCCAATAAGTTGGTTTGTTCGGCTATCCCTTGGATGACCGCCAGTATCGCTCCGACATCTTGCGTCTCTTTCGCGAGGTTTTTAGTGGTGGTGTCAGTTGTGGTCAGTAGTGCAGACAAGGAGTCCATAAAATCAGAAGCTTTGCCAATCACCGAGCTGCCTTCTTTGCCTTTGCTGCTGGCCGTATGCGCGGCTTTCGCGGCACTACTCGCTGCATTAGCCACTTCTTGATTGCTCGCATGTAGTTCGTTCATCGCTGATGCGACCGTATCGACAGATTGCTGCTGCTCTAAGGCTTTGATTGAGGCATGTTGTGAGAGTTGAGTAAGCTCATTTGCCGAGTGGTTAACATTGTCGGTAATCGGTGTGATATTGGTAATGGTATGACGAATCTTCTCTGTGAACTCATTGAAGGCTTGCGCTATGTGTGACAGCTCATCACTACCTTGCACCGAGAGCTGTTTGGTTAAATCACCGTCGCCTTTGGCGATTTCTTCGAGTGCCTGTTTGGTTTCTTCACACGGTTTAGTGATGCTATTTCCTATCACTACTGAAAGAATCAGCATCACAATAATAACGAGGCTAAGAATGAGCAATATCGATTGTAGGCGTTGCCAAATCAACGCATTGACATCGTCGATGTAGACTCCAGAACCGAGGATCCAACCCCAAGGTTTAAATAATTTTACATAAGAGATTTTACCCACATCGACGCTAGAACCCGGTTTGGGCCACATATAGTCGACAAAGCCTTCACCCTGCTGTTTAGCGACTTTAGTAAATTCTACAAACAGTTTTTTTCCGGTCGGGTCTGCGGCATTGGAGAGATCTTTGCCGTCCAATTGGGGCTTCATTGGGTGCATGATCATACTTGGCTGAAGGTCGTTGATCCAAAAATAATCATCAGCATCGTAGCGCAGTTTCGCGATGGCTTGTTTGGCTTGAGTCTGTGCTTGTTGCTCGGACAAGGTGCCATCGATTTGTAATTGGTGGAAGTAGCTTAATACACCGTATCCTGTTTCGACGATGTGGCGAGTTTTTGTCTGTTTTGATTGCATTAAATCGTGTTGATAACTATTGAGCATGGAGACAAATGGGATCAACAGTAGCAGTGTGGTGACCGTGGTCAGCAGGTATAAACGCGTTCTAATTTTGGTCTGGCGCAAGTTCAGTAAGCTCATTGACGTCACTCCTTGTCAATCTTCCGAGTGGTTTTATCATTATAGGCCCATTTGACTTGGTGTTTAGATTGTTGCGTCGCCGAGCTCATCTTAGTCACTCCATTTTTGGGGGGATAAAGCCTTACTCATTGTATGCACTGTTCACGACAAGTGATTTGGGGATCGGTCGGTAAATTTCCATCACATGCACAATGTAACCAGTTTGTTGCGGTCGCGTAAATGCGACAACAGAAGAAGAGAGAGCCCGCTCAAACAATCAGATCTCTTTATTGCATTAATGCAAAGTAAAGCAGCCCGTTGATATTTTAGTTATCCGTTGGGTGAAAATGAAAAAACCGAGCGCAGAGGCTCGGTTTTAAAAGCGATGGTATCTAGTTGCTAGATTTGTGCAGTAGCTAGATTAGTTCATGCCGTATTTTTTTAGCTTCTTACGAAGAGTGCCGCGGTTGATGCCCATCATGGTTGCTGCGCGAGTTTGGTTACCGCGAGTGTACTGCATGATGGTGTCGAGTAGTGGCTGTTCAACTTCAGCAAGAACTAACTCGTATAGTTCTGTCACTTCTTGGCCGTTTAACTGCGCAAGGTAGTTTTTAAGAGATGCTTTAACTGAATCACGTAGTGGCTTTTGCGTGATTTGATCTTGTGAAGTTACGGTTGTTACTGTGAAAGCTTCTGAAGTCAGGTTTTGTTCGAACATATGCGGTCTAGCTCTTCTCTTAATTATGATGCAACGTTATCAAAATAACCTTCGAGCGCGTCAATTTGCAGCGGTGCTGCGTCAATAGCGTTGAAGGTACGGCGAAACTCACTCGCTTGTTCATGTTCTTTCAGATACCAACCCACATGCTTACGAGCGATGCGAGGGCCTAAATACTCACCATAGAAACTGTGGAGAGCCTGTACATGACCAAGCATAATATCTTTCACTTCCGCAGCCGGAAGTTCAGACATCGTGGTGCCGTTTTCCAAATAGTGTTGGATTTCTTGGAAAATCCACGGGCGACCTTGGGCAGGGCGTCCAATCATTAAAGCGTCAGCGCCGGTGTAATCCAGCACGTATTTCGCCTTCTCTGGGCTATCGATATCACCGTTAGCAATAACCGGAATAGAGATGGCGTTTTTCACCGCTTTAATGCTGTCGTATTCGGCCTCGCCTTTGTACATACACGCTTTGGTTCTGCCATGCAGGGCTAAAGCTTGTATGCCGCAGTCTTCGGCTAATTTAGCGATGTAGACACAGTTTTTGTTGTCTGTGTCCCAGCCAGTACGGGTCTTTAATGTCACTGGGACATCAACGGCGTTCACCACCGCTTTCAAGATCTGTTCAATCGTCTCCGGAAATTGGAGTAAGGCTGAACCCGCCAGCTTTTTATTCACCTTTTTTGCTGGGCAACCCATGTTGATGTCGATGATCTGAGCACCGTTCTCAACACTAAATTGGGCTGCATCGGCCATAAGCTGTGGGTCGGCTCCCGCAATTTGTACCGAGCGAATGCCCGATTCGCCCTCATGTACCATACGTTGCATCGACTTTGACGTATTCCATAGAGCAGGATTAGAGGACATCATTTCACTGACGGCCATGCCTGCTCCATAGCGAAGACACAACTCTCGAAATGGTCTGTCAGTTACTCCTGCCATAGGGGCAACGATAAGATTGTTCTTAAGTTGATAGTTTCCGATTTTCAAAACGTCATCACAGTTCTGTACCAGCAAGGGCGCGCATTTTACGCATTTTTTTACTGCGTGAAAAGACTAATATTTGAGCATTTACAATTTGTTTTAGTAAATCGTATAAAATACAGTCTATTAGCACGCAAAGTCTTATCTAGCCTTGCTTGCGACCCGAGATGCGGCACCACTCATTGAGCTCAATTATCGGGTCAATGTGAAGCTCGTCACGATAATGGTTGGCAACTTCTTCGGCTTGAGTGTCCAAAACACCGGACATCGCAAGTTGGCCATTGGGCTTAAGTAACCCTTTGATCACACCATTCAGGTCACGCAGTGGGCCGGCCAAAATGTTGGCCACAACCACGTCAGCGATTAAGCCTTCAGGTTGATCTTGTGGCAAATACACTTCAAGTTGGTCAGCTACGCCATTGCGTCCTGCGTTGTCGTTAGAAGCAAGCAGTGCTTGTGGGTCGATATCAATACCGACGACTTTGGCTGCGCCCAATTTGATCGCCGCAATGGCTAAGATGCCTGAACCACAACCAAAATCGATGACGGTTTTGCCTGTCAGATCGAGCCCTTCGAGCCACTCTAAACATAATGCGGTCGTCGGGTGAGTCCCTGTACCGAATGCAAGGCCCGGGTCGAGCATTACGTTGACAGCGTCAGGTTCTGGGATTTCACGCCAGCTTGGGCAAATCCACAAACGTTGACCAAATTTCATCGGGTGGAAGTTGTCCATCCATTCACGTTCCCAGTCTTTATCTTCGAGCTGTTCAACTTTGTAGGCAAAGTCATCACTCAGCAGTTTGCTTGAGCGAATTTGGTCTATGATCCATGCGCTATCGGCTTCGGCATCATACAGCGCCAGCACGTCGGTATCGCCCCAAAGGCGAGTTTCGCCCGGAAGCGGTTCAAAAACAGGGGTATCGTGAGCATCAAGAAAAGTGACGGATACTGCGCCCGTCTCTTCCATCAGCATGTCGCCAATTGGCTCGGCATTGGCGTTAGTTGCGTTCAGTTTAATTTGAATCCAAGGCATGTCAGTTGCTCTGTTATGTCGTCAGTTGGCGCAGAGTTTAGCAGAAACTGACTCGGCTGCCGAAAACAAAAATGCTCACCGAAGTGAGCATTTGGTCTCTCGCGACGCGAAAATTAGTGCTGTAAACCCAATTTCTTCTCAAGGTAGTGGATGTTCGCTCCACCGTGTTGGAAGTTCTCATCTTGCATGATTGATTGCTGCAAGGTGATATTGGTTTTAATGCCATCGACGATCATTTCGTTTAACGCATTTTTCATGCGCGCAATCGCCACGTCACGGTTTTCACCGTAAGTGATGAGCTTGCCGATCATTGAATCGTAATGTGGCGGCACTGTGTAGCCAGCATAAATGTGCGATTCCCAACGAACGCCCATACCGCCCGGCGCGTGAAAACGTTCAATTTTGCCCGGTGAAGGGAGGAAACGAACCGGATCTTCCGCGTTGATACGGCATTCAATTGCATGGCCACGGATCTTGATGTCATCTTGGGTAAACGACAGTGGTTGACCTGCGGCGACGCGAAGCTGTTCTTTGATGAGGTCAACGCCAGTGACCATTTCAGTGACTGGGTGCTCAACTTGAATACGCGTGTTCATCTCAATGAAGTAGAACTCGCCGTTTTCGTATAGGAACTCAAACGTACCGGCACCACGATAGCCAATTTCGAGACAAGCGCGTGTACAACGTTCACCAATGTATTTACGCATCTCTTCGGTAATACCTGGTGCTGGAGCTTCTTCAACCACTTTTTGGTGACGACGCTGCATTGAGCAGTCACGTTCACCAAGGTGAATTGCGCCACCTTGACCATCCGCAATAATTTGTACTTCAACGTGACGTGGGTTTTCTAGGAATTTTTCCATGTAAACCATGTCATTGTTGAATGCTGCTTTGGCTTCGGCACGCGTCATTGCGATCGCTTGGGTCAGTTCATTTTCGCTACGGACCACGCGCATACCACGACCGCCGCCGCCACCAGAAGCTTTGATGATCACAGGGTAGCCAATGCGTTTCGCATGAGCTTTGTTTTTGACTTCATCGCCATCCAGTGGGCCGTCAGAACCCGGCACACAAGGAACGCCCGCTTTTTTCATTGCGCTGATGGCTGACACTTTGTCACCCATCATGCGAATGGTATCGGCTTTCGGGCCAACAAAAATGAAGCCTGAACGCTCGACTTGTTCAGCAAAGTCGGCGTTTTCAGAAAGAAAACCGTAACCGGGGTGAATTGCTACGGCGCCAGTTACTTCTGCTGCAGAAATAATGCGTGGAATGTTTAAGTAGCTGTCAATACCACGTGCTGGGCCAATACAGATGGTTTCGTCGGCCAGCAGTACGTGTTTTAAATCACGATCGGCAGTTGAGTGCACGGCAACAGTTTTGATGCCAAGCTCTTTACATGCGCGCAGAATACGAAGTGCAATTTCACCTCGATTCGCGATGACTAATTTATCTAACATAAAACAAACCTCGATTATTCGATAACAACAAGCGGTTGGTCGAATTCAACGGTCTGGCCGTCTTCAAGTAGGATTGCAGTAACGATACCTGCTTTATCGGCTTCGATTTGGTTCATCATTTTCATCGCTTCAACGATGCATAGTGTGTCACCGACTGAAACACTTTGACCGACTTCGATGAACGCTTTTGAATCTGGACTTGGTGAGCGGTAGAAAGTACCGACCATTGGCGAAAGTACTTGGTGACCTTTTGGCGCTACAGGCGCGGCGGCTTCAGCCGTTGGCGCAGGGGCAGCGACTGGCGCGGCTTGTTGTGCTGGCGCTGGTGCAGCGTAATGCATCTGAGCCATCTGTACTGGCGCAGTGTTACGACTGATGCGTACCGATTCTTCACCTTCAGAGATTTCTAGTTCAGAAATGCCAGATTCTTCTACCAGTTCGATAAGCTTCTTGATTTTACGAATATCCATCTTTTCTTTCTCTTTATCTTGTGAATACGTCAGCCCTTAAGGTTGGGCCGTAGAGTGTTTGTTTGTCGTTGATCGTATGTGGGTTATTTTGCCTGTAGCGCTTTTATGGCAGCTGCAAGAGCAAATTCATAACCTTGTGCACCTAACCCGCAAATCACCCCTTGCGCCTTATCCGACAGATAGGAGTGGTGGCGAAAAGGTTCACGTGCGTGAACGTTGGATAGATGCACTTCAATAAATGGGATGGCGACACCCAATAACGCATCGCGCAGTGCCACACTGGTGTGCGTCAATGCGGCGGGATTAATGATGATGAAGTCGACCTTGCCGTAAGCGGCATGGATGGCTTCGATCAGCTCATATTCGCGGTTCGATTGAAGATGTTCTAACTCAATATCTGCTTTTTGCGCTTGTTCGCGTAATGTCTCGACAATGTGCGCTAAGGTGTCAGAACCATAATGTGCAGGTTCACGTAGCCCTAACAGGTTAAGATTTGGCCCATTTAAGACCAGAATGCGAGATTTAGCAGTCATTGTGTCGACATCTCCCTATATCGTGAAACGAATATTAATATTCCCATATTATTCTTAGGTCAGAGTGAATTTTTCGTCAAAAATTCCCTGAATTTAAGAAATTGCCCAAGATTATAGCTAATTCAGCGCAAATGGCAGCAATTTACTGGTCTTATCAGATAGTTTACTCATTTAATTCTGCAACCGAGTTAACAGAATGAGAAGAACTGAGAGGGAAAGAAAAAGCCGCCACAAGTGTGACGGCTTAATCATCTCAATGCCTCGCGGCAGGTAGAATCGTTAGCGTTAAGACAATTCTGCTTTTTCGGCGATCAATTTATCCACTACGCTAGGATCGGCCAGTGTCGAGGTATCGCCCAAATTGCTGGTGTCGCCGGTGGCGATTTTACGCAAAATACGGCGCATGATTTTGCCAGAACGGGTTTTGGGCAGTGAATCGGTCCAGTGCAGTACATCGGGCGTTGCAATTGGGCCAATCTCTTTTCGTACCCAATCTTTGACCTCTTTGTGCAACTCGGCACTGGGGTAGACGCCATCATTTAAGGTGATGTAAGCATAAATGGCTTGGCCTTTAATATCGTGTGGTACGCCGACAATTGCCGCTTCTGCAATTTTATCAAAAGCAACCAAAGCTGATTCAATTTCCGCGGTGCCCATGCGGTGGCCAGAAACGTTTAACACGTCATCCACGCGGCCCGTTATCCAGTAGTAGCCATCCTCATCGCGGCGTGCGCCATCACTGGTGAAATACATACCTTTGAAGGTTGAAAAATAGGTTTGTTCAAAACGGTCATGATCGCCATAAACGGTGCGCATTTGACCCGGCCATGAATCTAAAATAACCAAGTTACCTTCGGCAGCCCCTTCAATGATGTTGCCCATGTTATCGACCAAGGCTGGTTGCACGCCAAAAAATGGCCGTGTGGCCGAACCCGGTTTAAGTGCTGTCGCGCCCGGCAGTGGCGTAATTAAAATGCCACCCGTTTCGGTTTGCCACCATGTATCGACAATCGGTGATTTTTCGTTACCGATGGTTTTGTAGTACCACTCCCACGCTTCTGGGTTAATTGGTTCTCCCACCGAACCCATAATGCGCAAACTGGTGCGTGACGTCTCTTTGACGGCTTCATTGCCTTTCGCCATCAAGGCGCGAATAGCGGTCGGCGCAGTGTAAAGAATGTTGACTTGGTGTTTATCCACAACTTGACTCATGCGGTTGGTGTCTGGGTAGTTGGGAACCCCTTCAAACAGAACGGTTTTTGCACCATTGGCCAAAGGACCGTAAACCAAGTAGGTGTGGCCAGTGATCCAGCCCACATCGGCGGTACACCAAAACACTTCGCCCGGCTGATAGTCAAACACATATTTGAAGGTCATCGCCGCGTAAACAAGGTAGCCACCGGTTGTGTGCAGCACACCTTTGGGTTTACCCGTTGAACCCGAGGTGTAGAGGATGAAGAGGGGATCTTCGGCTTTCATGGCTTCGGCTGGGCAGTGGTCGGAAGCTTTTGCGGTTGCTTCATGCCACCACACATCGCGATGTTCGTGCCAGTCAATTTGGCCACCAGTGCGTTTAAAGACGATCACTTTGCTGATGTTTTTCACTTCAGGGTGGGTCAAGGCTTCATCGACGTTTTTCTTCAAGGGCACAGCGCGACCGCCACGTACACCTTCGTCGGCAGTGATGACTATTTTGGAATCGGAATCAATGATGCGACCGGAAAGGGCTTCCGGTGAAAAGCCACCAAACACCACAGTATGCACTGCGCCTATTCGAGTACAAGCGAGCATCGCAACGGCTGCTTCTGGCACCATTGGCATGTAAAGACAGACCACATCTCCTTTGCGAACTCCTTGATCTTTTAACACATTAGAAAAGCGACACACTTGTTGATGGAGTTCTTTAAAGGTGAGGGTTTTATCGTCAGCCGGATCGTCACCTTCCCAGATAATCGCCACTTCATCACCACGAGTGGCAAGGTGGCGATCGATGCAGTTGGCGGAGAGGTTTAATGTGCCATCTTCAAACCAGCGAATATCTACATGGCCAGTATCAAACGAGGTTTGTTTCACTTGAGTGAAAGGCTTAATCCAATCCACAATCTTGCCGTGTTCACTCCAGAAGCCTTCTGGGTCGGTCACTGATTGTTGGTACATCGCTAGGTAAGTGTCATTATCCGCATGTGTTTTGGCTTTGATGTTCTCTTTTACCGGATAAACGTGGGCTTCACTCATTGCTTTTCTCCTTGTGAATTCGAACAATTTCCCTGTTGATTGGCGATCAAATTGCGCTGAAAGGAAAATCTGTATGTGGGTAACTGTCAGTCAGAGTGCGATTTTCTACAATTAGACTTTAGGATGAGTGTGGGGTAAGTGCTAGCGCGAGTAAGGTGCAACAAAGGGAGGCAGATCACCTTTGGTCAAGCGCACAAACACTAATGCCGCAGCGATGGCATCTTGCAGCGCGTCGTGTTTATCCTGCATCGGCAAGTCGAGATGGCGACAAATCGCCTCTAAGCTGAGGTCGATGTACGCGTTCGGCAGCATTCTCTCTAACTGATCATGATAGATCTGACTTACTTCGATGAGAGCATTGGGCAGTGGAAAGCCTAAATGTCGCCGGCAAGCGAGGTCGAGGATTTTTTTGTCATAGCGAATGTGGTAGCCCACTAAAGGTCGGTTGCCGATAAAGTCTAATAGGTGAGTGATGGCCTCTTGCTCATCGATGCCATCGACCAGATCTTGATGGCGAATTTTGTGGATTTTGACTGAACCCGAGTCGAGCGATTGTGGCGCGCTCAAACGCACTTCAAATGGCTGGCTGGTTAAAATACGGTTGTCGATAATTTTGGTGGCGGCAATCGTCACTAACTCGGCGCGATTCGGGTCAAGGCTGGTGGTTTCGCAATCGAGCGATACATATTCCCCTTGCATCGGCGTTGCAAACAGCGGCTGATAAGGCGAGTCTTTTAGTTTGTGAAACCAATAATGGCGTGTAAACCAATTCAATTTTCAGACTCCACTATTCGCGAATTTGATAGTGATAGCCAAGCCACTGCTTGAATTTTTTCACCACGTGTAAACTGTGCCTGAGCAGGTCACGCTCGGTTCGGTCGAGCTGTTTTAAGTCGAGTTTATTGGTGCTGTGTTGATTGCTCAGTTGCTGAGCTAAGCGCAATTTAAAGAACTGTTTGAGCGCTTCACTGAGATTATCGGCGGTTTCTTTTTCCAAAACCCGTTGCTCTACTAGCGCCTCGATGCGTTCAAAGGTGTTATTTTGTTGAACTTGATGTTCAAGGCTTAGGGCGCGAATGCCATGCACAATCGGGAAAATGCCACCTTGTTTAATATCTAAGCCAGATTTGGAGTGTTTTACGGTGCCAAACAGCGTGAGTGGCACAGAAAAGCTCAGCGCGGGGCGAGTAAACTCCATCAAAATCAATTCTTGGTCGGCCATTAAATGGCTCAAGTGCTGTTTAATAGGGGCCAATAAGTGTTTGTTGCCCGCGACAGCGTGTGCGTCGGCCATGATCGCAATGTCCATCACTTGCTCGGGTTTGGCCGCTTTCACCCATTGGCTAAGCGTGGTTTTCCACTCAGTTTGGCTTTTAACCCATTTAGGATTATTGACCATCACATTACCCGGACAAAGCGGATAGCCGAGCTGCTGTAAGGTGTGGGTGAGCGTGTCCATGACCACACCCATTTGATGCCACTGCAAGCCATCTTTGATGATCAGCGCGTTATCTTGGTCGGTTTTGAGGATCTGCTCTCCACGGCCTTCGGAGCCGAGTACGATCAAGCAGCAGTGATCATGCAGCGCGGGTGGCACAACCAAATGAAAGGCTTTTTCGATGATCTGTTCATTGACTGCTGAAATCAGCTCCATAATAAAACGAGTGCGAATGCCATTGTTGATTAGGCTTTCAACCAGTTGCCGCTGTTTGTTGGAGGCGAGAGCTAACTCTTCCACGCAGTTGGCGCGAGCAATACTTAATGTCAGCACGTGAGAATGAGTGGAGAAAGCACTGAGAATTTGTGTCATGTCCAGCATGCCAACGGCTTGATGACCATCACACACCATCACTCGTTTTATGCGGTTGCGCGTCATGGCGATCATCGCATTAAACAGAAAGTCGCCATCGTTGATGTGCAGCACAGGAAAGGTAGCAATTACCCCAACAGGGGTATCGAGCGGGTGGTTATCGAGCATGACGGAATGCAGCATATTGGTGCGCGTGACGATAGCATAGGGGTGCGCACTGGGGTTTTCGATTAAGCGTTGATCATGCTCGGCAAGACGAACTAAGGCCGCATCAACTCCGTTATCGCGTAATTGCTGGGTCACTTGGTTGAGCGGTTGATCTGGGTTTAAAATCATCGGTGGATGGTAAATCGAGTCATCAACCTTAGTTAAAATAAATTCGGCTAAATTCTTCTGCTGATGTGCCACATCAAGCAGAGCTTGGCGTTTGGCAAGGTTATTGTCGAAGTAGGCGGCGAACTGGCCGTTGTCGTTATACAGTTCGAGAAAGACGGCTTTCGGCAGCAGATAGCTTAAGGTATCTTCCAGCGCCACGTACTGATGCTTGGCTTTTTCTTCAAACAGTGCGCGTACATCAAACATGTCATCGTTGGCGTAGTGAGCAAAAATCTCTTTGCCATCTGGCGAGCGTTCTTCGACCGCGCCTTTGATCAGTACGTGCAGATACAAGCTGGCTCTGTCACTGGCCTGCAGCAGATCGTTGCTACGAAAATACGCCACATCCAAGGATGAGCGAAGTCGCTGTTGCTGCGGCAATGTTAAGCGGTCAAAGGGCGGTGACTGCATGTTGAATTTGTCAGGCATAACGATCGTCACTCAGAAGAAATTCCTATCTAAGTGTGACAAAAATCGCCACTACCTCCAGACGACTTTGGTCTAATGAGTGATATGACCCGCAAGGTTGTGAATAAGGAAACAGATTTATCAGTAAACTTCCCTTTTTAGAATCTTAAACTGCCTGCATAATACGGCGGTTTTCTCTCCCTCGTTTTGTTCAGGATGAATCATGCTTAACCCCTCTCCATATGGTTGGATATCGCAGTACTTTATTGGTTTCTTCTTTGCGTATGGCGTTTACTTGCCATTTTGGGCGCTGTGGTTTGAAACCCAAGGTGTGTCTGCAACCGATATTGGCGTATTAATCGGTATGGGCTTTGCCACGCGTTGCGTCGCTAATTTGGTGATTACGCCGCGTATCCATAAGGCCGAGCTTCTTCTACCAGCACTGCGTTGGTTAAGTTTGGCGGCGTTTTTATTTATTGGTTTTCACTTCTTTACGGGCGGCAGTTTCTGGCTGATGGCGTTAGCTACTGTGTTGTTTAACCTTTGCTGTGGCCCCGTGGTGCCGCTATCCGATGCGATGGCTAACTATTATGCACGCTTAAAAATGCTCGATTATGGTCGCACTCGCTTATGGGGGTCGGTGGCTTTTATCGCTGGTTCTACTGTGGTTGGCGTACTTGTGGCACGTTATGGTTCTGACATGATCCTCTACACCGCCTTGGCTGGGGTGTTTGTTTCACTATTGATTAGCTTGCGCAATCCCAACCCAATGCCCGTGACGGTTGGTGATGCACATGCCGTCCGACCGAAACTGACGCAGTTATTGCGTGAGTGGCCAGTGATAAAATTCTTGATTTTAGCGGCGCTAATACAGGGCAGTCACGCGGCGTATTACAGTTTCAGTTCGATTCACTGGAAAGCGGCGGGGCATTCGGAAGAGCTGATTGGCTATTTATGGAGTTTAGGGGTTGCCGCTGAAGTCGCGGTATTTGCGCTCAGCAAACGCCTTTTTTCAGGCTGGTCACTACGCACATTATTTGTTGTCGCGTCGATTGGGGTTGTGGTGCGTTGGACCTTAATGGCGTCGACCACCGCGCTGCTTGCGCTAGGGACGATTCAACTGCTGCATGGGGTGACGTTTGCGATGGCGCATATAGCGGCGATTCAATACATTCAGCACGCACCGCAAAGCAAAATGGTGGCTATGCAAGCACTGTATAACGCCATTCCACTTGGGGCATTTATTGCGTTGATGACCACTTTGAGTGGTTGGGGTTATGAACGCTGGGGCGCTAATGTATTTTGGGCGATGGCGGCAATGGGCATCTTGGCGCTGTTGATTAAAGTCGAACCCACATCATCCAATGAGTCGGGTACTGAGGTAATGAAAGCGGCGCCTGAAGCACAGAATTAACCTTAACTGATTGAGATTAAAAATTATCCTTAGTTAAATGAAGCCTCTTCTTTGAAGAGGCTTTTTTGAACCGATAAGGATATCAAATGCAAGGATGGATCGTCGTTCCCGTTTCGCTCGCTTACTTAGGCGTGCTGTTTCTCGTCGCTTGGTATGGTGATAGGCAAAGCCAATGGCTGGCGAAATGGCGACCGTGGATCTACAGCTTATCGATCGCGGTCTATTGCACTTCTTGGACTTTTTACGGCACTGTGGGTCAAGCGGCTAGCAACCCTTGGTCATTTCTGCCTATCTACATTGCGCCTATTTTAGTGTTTACCCTTGGCTGGCGTATGTTGGCGCGGCTGATTTTGATTGCGAAGCGCGAACATATTACCTCCATCGCCGATTTTATTGCTGCTCGCTACGGAAAATCGCAAGGATTAGCGGTAACCGTAACTTTGATTGCCGTGGTGGGCATTTTACCTTACATCGCCTTGCAACTGCGCGGCATCACTATGGGGCTTGAGATTGTCGCCCCCAACCTCGCTACGCAATTTGGTTATCAGAATTATCACGTCTCGTGGTTTGTGGTCGCGGCTTTAGCGCTATTTACTATGCTGTTTGGTACACGGCATATTGATAACACCGAGCACCACCGCGGCATGATGATGGCGATTGCGTTTGAATCGATTGTTAAATTGGTCGCTTTTTTAACCGTGGGCGGTTTCATCATTTATCTGGCTTCAAGCCGTGAAACGGTTGATCTAAGTGCGATTGCCCAGCAGACGTATCAAGCGCCCAACTGGCCAACGCTGTTGATCCACACCGTATTAACCATGATGGCGATCATCTGCTTACCGCGTCAGTTTCATACCATGGTGGTAGAAAATGAACGCGCGCAAGATCTACACACGGCGCGCTGGTTATTTCCTCTTTACCTGACTTTGATGGGGTTATTTGTTCTACCTATTGCATGGGTTGGGCAAAGTTTGCTAAGCGGCAGCCCTGCCGATACTTATGTACTCAGCGTGCCTATGTCGGTGGGCGCCGAGCAGATAGCGTTACTGGCGTTTTTAGGTGGCACATCAGCGGCCAGCGGCATGGTGATTGTCTCGACCATCGCATTGGCTATCATGGTTTCTAATGATTTGGTGATGCCGCTTCTGTTGCGCCGCATGCGCTTAACTCAGCGCAACTACCGTCATTTATCTGGGTTGTTGCTCAACATCCGTCGCGGGTTGATTCTATTGCTGCTGCTTGGCGCTTGGGGTTTTTATCAGGCGTTGGATGCGATTGGTTCTTTATCGGCGATCGGTTTTCTCTCATTTGCGGCGATTACCCAATTTGCCCCTTCATTGATTGGTGGCATGTACTGGCGTGAAGGCAACCGCAAAGGCGTTTATGTTGGATTGGCGGTCGGTTTTACTGTGTGGCTAGTAACCTTAATGAGCCAAACCGACATGCTGGCGGGCGATGCACAAACTAACGTTCTGTTATGGATGATCACCCCGCCGGATTGGTTGGTGCAGATGGGGCTGAAAAACTCAGATTGGGGCATGATGCTCAGTGTTGCTCTTAACACATTCTGCTACGTTGTTGTCTCTATGGTGACTCGTCCGAGTTTGAGTGAGCGTTTACAATCGGCCTCTTTTGTCGGTACGCCGCTGCCTGAGAGTGAGAATCTCAGCTTGTATCAAAGTCGCGTGACAGTGGCTGAGCTTGAAATGTTGGCCGCTCGTTTTGTGGGGCGCACTCGCGTTCGCACCGCCTTTCGCCAATATTGGAGCCAGCAGAGAGAGACGTTACTACCTAACCAACAAGCGCCATCTACCTTAATCCGTCATACAGAAAGAGTGCTGGCGGGGGTGTTTGGTGCTTCTTCGGCCAAATTGGTGCTCACTTCCGCGCTGCAAGGACGCAACATGCAGCTTGAGGAAGTGGCGACCATTGTTGATGAAGCATCCGAGCTGTACGACTTTAGTCGCGGCTTATTGCAAGGGGCCATTGAGCATATTGGTCAAGGAATTACCGTGGTCGATAAAATGCTACGGCTGGTGGCGTGGAATCAACGCTATCTCGAACTGTTTGAGTTTCCCGCTGGGCTGATTCAAGTGGGGCGGCCGATTGCGGATGTGATACGGCACAACGCGCAACACGGATTATGCGGCCCTGGTGACCCTGAGGATCACGTGCGGCGGCGGGTGTATCACCTTGAGCAAGGAACCAGACACACTTCGGCGCGTATTCGCCCTGATGGACGAGTTATTGAAGTGCAAGGCAACCCGATGCCGGGCGGCGGATTTGTGATGAGCTTTAGCGACATCACCGTTTTTCGCGAAGCGGAGCAGGCATTAAAAGAGGCCAATGAAACCTTGGAAGAGCGCGTGCACCAACGAACCCTAGAGCTTGAAACCCTCAACAAACGCTTGGTGGCGGCAACTCAAAAATCAGACCAAGAATCGCAATCAAAATCGCGCTTTTTGGCCGCTGTCAGCCACGATTTAATGCAGCCGTTGAACGCTGCGCGCCTGTTTGCCTCTTCGCTCTCGGAGGTGGCCAAAGAGACGGAAGTGAAAACGTTGGCGGGTTATATAGAGAGTGCTCTGGGCGCGGCTGAAGATCTGATTGGTGATTTGCTGGATATTTCACGTTTAGAATCCGGCAAGCTCGATGTGCATTCTCATAGCTTTGCTATTAATGATGTATTTTCGAATCTTAACGCTGAATTTAGCGCCTTAGCTAAGCAGCAAGGGATTGATTTTAAAGTGATCCCATCCTCGCTCTATGTGATGTCTGACCCTAAATTATTACGTCGCGTGGTACAAAACTTTCTCACTAACGCGTTTCGCTACAACCCTAAAGGTAAAGTGGTGCTGGGTGTACGCCGAGTGCGAGATCAGGTCAGGATTGATGTTTGGGATAATGGCATTGGTATCGAGCAAGATAAGCAGCAAGAAATCTTCGAAGAGTTTAACCGTGGTAGTCAAGTCCGTTCTGACCAAGGTTTGGGGCTCGGTTTAGCGATTTCAAAAGGCATTGCATATGTGCTGGGTCATGAAATTTCGATGCGCTCTTGGCATGGAAAAGGCAGCGTGTTTTCGCTCTCTTTGACGCGCGCTGAAGCTGTCAAACAGGCTCCGACACTGGCGATAGAACAAGGTATGCCATCTGATCTCAATCATCTGCGCGTACTGTGTGTGGACAACGAAGCTGATATTTTAGTTGGCATGAACGATCTGCTCGCAAGGTGGGGGTGTGATGTCAAAGTAGCAGCGGACTTACTGCAAAGCCTGAAAGCATTAGAAAACAATTGGTTGCCTGATGTTATTTTGTCGGATTACCGCTTAGATAATGGTCGCACTGGTTTAGAAGTGTTGCAGCAGTGTCGCTTGCGGCTTGGAGATAGCTTTGAAGGGGTCATCATCAGCGCTGATCGCACTGAAGAGATGATGGATGCGATTAAATCCAATGGCTTTAGCTTTATTCCCAAACCAATAAAACCACTCAAACTGCGCGCGCTGTTGAATCGAGTTAATTAAGCATGCAGCATAAAGCCGATGCGTGGGCATCGGCTTTATGGTTGTTATCACACTTCACTGCGGAGCGAACATCGAGCATGACGCTCGCAGGTGAAGATTAGTGGTCGTGAGCTTGCCCCGCGCCTTTCGGGAAGCGGATTGACTCCACCATTTCTTGCACTTCGGTTGGAACTTCTGCGGTAAATTTATTCACCACAATCGATACCACGAAGTTCAAACACATACCTAACGTACCAATGCCTTCGGGGCTGATACCAAACAACCAGTTATCTGGCGTGCTGGCTGCCGGGTTAATGAATTTGAAGTAGATGATGTAGGTTGCAGTAAAGATAATCCCTGCGACCATGCCCGCGATCGCGCCTTCTTTATTCATCTTCTTGTAGAAGATGCCCAAAATAATGGCCGGGAAGAAGGAGGCGGCTGCCAAGCCGAAAGCAAACGCTACCACCTGAGCCACAAAACCCGGTGGGTTAATGCCTAGGTAACCAGCACCCACAATCGCAATGATGGCGGCTAAGCGTGCGGCTAACAGCTCTTGTTTATCGGTCATGTTTGGTTTGAAGCCTTTCTTCAATAAGTCGTGAGAAATTGACGTCGAGATAACCAATAAAAGACCTGCAGCTGTCGAAAGCGCAGCAGCTAAACCCCCAGCTGCGAGTAAACCAACCACCCAGTTTGGCAGTTTTGCCAATTCAGGAGACGCCAATACGATGATGTCACGGTTAATGTTCATCTCGTTGCGCTCATCGCCAGAGTAGAACATACGACCGTCATTGTTCTTATCTTTCCAGCTTACAAGGCCAGTATTCTCCCAGTTTTTAAACCAAGTAGGCGCGTCTGTTGCGGGTACGCCTTGCATGTCTGGGCCATTAATGGTCTCAATCATGTTCACGCGAGCAAAAGCAGCAACGCCTGGCGCTGTAGTGTATAGCAAAGAGATGAACAGCAATGCCCAACCCGCTGAGATACGCGCATCACGCACTTTAGGCACAGTGAAGAAGCGAATAATGACGTGAGGAAGACCAGCAGTACCCACCATCAAGGCTGCGCAGATAAAGAACACGTCAACCTTGCTCTTGTTGCCTTCGGTATAGGCGGTGAAGCCGAGCTCTTGAGTTAAGCCATCGAGTTTATCGAGTAGGTAAACATCGGTACCAGTAATGGTTGAGCCCATGCCAATTTGTGGCAGAGGGTTACCTGTCATCATGATCGAGGTGAAAATGGCGGGAACAAGGAAGGCGAAAATGAGCACGCAGAACTGTGCAACTTGCGTATAAGTGATGCCTTTCATGCCACCGAGTACCGCATAGAAAAACACGATCCCCATACCGATGACGATACCAACGTTAATATCCACTTCGAGGAAGCGAGAGAATACCACCCCGACGCCTCGCATTTGCCCCGCAACATAAGTAAACGAGATAAAGATGGCGCAAAATACCGCCACCATGCGCGCGGTTTTTGAGTAGTATCGCTCACCGATAAAATCTGGCACGGTGAACTGGCCAAATTTACGCAAGTAAGGTGCAAGGCAAAGTGCCAATAGCACATAGCCGCCTGTCCAGCCCATCAAGTACACGGTACCATCATAGCCAATGAACGAGATGATACCCGCCATTGAGATAAACGAAGCGGCTGACATCCAGTCCGCTGCGGTTGCCATGCCGTTGGCAACAGGGTGAACACCACCGCCAGCAACATAGAATTCACTGGTCGATCCTGCACGGGCCCAAATGGCAATGCCGATATAGAGTGCAAACGTAATACCGACCAGAATAAACGTCCAAGTTTGAATATCCATTTCGTAAACCTCTTAGTCTTCCTGCACGTTGTATTTCTTGTCGAGCGCATTCATGCGCACAACGTAAATAAAGATCAAGGCGACAAAGGTATAGATGGACCCTTGTTGTGCGAACCAGAACCCTAGTTTGAACCCGCCTAAATGAATCGTATTAAGTGCGTCGACGAAAAGAACGCCTGCACCATATGATACCAAGAACCACACTGCCAGCAGTGAGCCCATAATTCCCAAGTTTTCTTTCCAGTAGGCTTGAGCATGTTCGGTTGATTGGAACGCCATGACCTTCTCCTTCGGTTTGCATATCGTGGTGTTAATTTAATGTTACGAAATTAAGATAGCAGTGAAAGGGTGGTGGGTCTGTGCAACTTTAGTCGGGAGGTTGTTTTTTCCAATTCATTGTAACTAAATGAAATGCCTCAATTTAGAAGGTCTTTCTTATGTTGAATAAATGTTAAATTAGCCAAAAGTATAAGATCATAAGCTCTTGATTGGAAAATCGCTCATGGCGAGTTAACGATTTTTTATGTGGTTGGTTATTCATGCCGCGATAAAAACGATCAATGTTTACATAAAGTTGTCTTAAAAACGGATTAAACTAAGGCACAATGGAACGCGAATTTATGTTGGTTATTCAATCAATAACAATTAAATCAATAAGGAAGGAATATGGATGCAATCGCTATCAATGGTTTTTTTCTCGTAGGTGCTTTGCTGATTGCATTAAGTGTGTTGTTAAGTCCAGTCTCTTCTAAGTTAGGAATTCCTATTCTGCTCGTTTTTTTATTGGTGGGTATGTTGGCTGGGGAGGATGGCCCCGGTGGCATCTTATTTGATAATTATCCGATTGCTTATTTAGTCAGTAACTTAGCGCTTGCCATCATCTTATTGGATGGCGGCATGCGTACCCGTGTTGCCAGTTTTCGGATTGCCTTTTGGCCGTCAGTCTCGTTAGCGACGTTTGGGGTGGCGATCACCACCATTCTCACCGGCTTGATGGCGGCGTGGCTGTTTAATTTGGAATTGCTGCAAGGTATTTTGGTGGGAGCGATTGTTGGCTCAACCGATGCGGCGGCGGTTTTTTCCCTGCTTAAAGGGAGAAGCTTGAATGAGCGCGTCGGTTCAACGTTAGAGATTGAATCGGGCACTAACGATCCAATGGCGGTGTTTTTAACCGTGACATTAATTGCGGTTCTGGGTAGCCAAGGCGATGATCTCAGCGCAGGATTCTTGCTGCTGAGTTTTATCCAGCAATTTGGCCTCGGGGCTTTATTTGGATTAGCCGGAGGTTGGCTGCTCTGGAAGCTGATTAATAGCAATCAACTTCCAGAAGGGCTCTATTCCATTTTGGCCATCAGTGGCGGTTTGATTATCTTTGCGCTGTCCAATTCACTCGGCGGCAGTGGTATTTTATCCATCTACTTGACGGGTTTATTGCTGGGCAATAAACCGACTCGTTGCCGCTATTCCATTTTGAACGTACTGGATGGGATGACGTGGCTTAGCCAAATTGGTATGTTCTTGGTGCTTGGGTTATTGGTCACTCCTTCTGAATTGCTGACCATTGCGGTGCCCGGCTTTGCGCTCGCCTTTGGTATGATTTTGTTTGCGCGCCCCATTTCTGTATGGATTGGTTTATTGCCATTCAAAGCATTTACTGCGCGTGAAAAGTGGTTTATCTCTTGGGTTGGACTGCGCGGCGCTGTACCCATTATTTTAGCGGTTTTCCCAATGATGGCCGGTTTACCGAATGCGCAGCTCTATTTCAACTTAGCCTTCTTCGTGGTGATGGTGTCGCTAGTGGTACAAGGGGGAACCTTGATGAAAGCGGCCGCTTTGGCTCGCGTTGAACTACCGCCCAAACCTGAGCCAATTTCACGTACCGGTGTTGAGATATACCCGTGCAGCGAATGGGAAATGTTGGTCTATAAACTCAAACAAGATAAATGGTGTATTGGTGAGCCATTACGCAACCTTTCTATGCCTGAAGGAACACGTATTACCGCTGTATTTCGTGACGAGCAACTGCTTCACCCATCGGGCAGCACCAAGTTGCAAGAGGGCGATGTCTTGTGCGTGTTAGCACAGGAGAAAGATCTCGAATCACTGAGCAACCTATTCAGTGAAGCGCCAGAAAAAGCCTCGTTAGAGCGCTTCTTTGGTGACTTCTTTTTGGATGTGGATGCAAAACTCGTTGACGTTGCTGCTTATTATGGTTTGACGATTGAGCACCTCAATCAAGAGATGACGCTCAACGATTTACTGATCCAAGAGCTCGGAGCCACACAAGTACTGGGTGACCATTTTGAATGGCAAGGTCTGTATCTGGTCGTGGCGGACGTGGCCGATTGGCAAGCAACCAAAGTCGGTTTGCGATTACCTTTAGAAGAGACGTTAGATGAAGCGAGCGAGTAGCCGACTACTCGCCCAACTCATTGAGTAAAATTACTGCTTGAGTGCGGTTTTTAACCCCAAGTTTACGGAAAATAGCCGTCATGTGCGCTTTGATGGTCGCCTCAGAAACATTAAGCTCATAGGCGATTTGTTTGTTGAGTAGCCCATCAGAGAGCATGCCTAATACTTTGTATTGTTGCGGGGTTAAGGCGGCAATTTTCTTGGTTAAATCATTGCACGCTGCGTGATTGGCAATTAACCCTTCAGGGAAAAATGGGTCACCGGCTAGGACTTGATTGAGCGCCGAGATCAGCGCGCGCATGTCACTCGATTTAGGAATAAAACCAAAGGCACCGTGGCTTTTTACTTGCGCCACCACCGAAGGTTCTTCACTGGCTGAAATCACCACAATCGGTAAATCAGGGTATTCGGCTCGCAAGTGAATGAGCCCTGACATCCCATTTGCGCCTGGCATTTTGAGATCCAACAGCAGCAAATCCACATCGCTCTGTTTGGTTAATAAGGCTAACAGGGCATCTAGCGAATCCGCTTCCAATAAATTGGCACCGCTTATCGCCATATGCACCGATTGAAATAGCGCATTGCGAAACAGAGGGTGGTCGTCAGCAATGATGATGGTGTAGGTCGAATCCATGACGTTTTACACTTTTAGCAATGTCGTTAAATCGATTATTGACCGCGATCTCTCGCTGAACAATCTTTATACGCTAAAAGTCTGAACTGTATCCACTTTTTGTCTGATACTTAGTAGTGACTGAGCCTGATCTGAGAGTGGTGCATGCCAAGCGGTTCGAGAAGAAGTGATGGCGTTCACGCGCCATTATTGCCGACTGTTGCAATGGCTTGCTCAAACAGGCGGCAATAATCGGTAAACCTTAAAGCTGGTGGGCGATGAGGTGTGCTAAAAAGCGATCGGCTGGCATAAAACCGCTGATACGTGCGTTTGAAACGCGTTCACCTTGCGCATTCCAAAACTCAATCGTCGGTAACCCTAGCACGTTCATCGCCTTGAGTAGCTCAATATCTTGTGGCTGATTTTTGGTGACGTCCGCTTGCAATAGCACAAAGTTTTGCAGTTTCTGCGCGACCTCTTGCTGATGGAAAGTGTATTTTTCAAACTCTTTACACGCCACGCACCAGTCGGCGTAGAAATCGAGCATGACGGGTTTACCTGCTAATTTGGCTTGGCTCAACTGCAAGTTGAGCTCGGCAATATTATTCACCCGAATGAACTCGACATGGCTACGGCTTGCTAGGTCGGTTTGTTCTGGTTTAAACCACGCATCCAACGCAGGTTGCGCCGAGGCGAACAGGCCCAATACCGCAATAATGCCAACCATGCTCTGTTTCCAGCCACCAAACGGCAAGCTGTTTTTACAATGATAGAGCCAACCAAACGCGGCGATCCCAAGCGCGGACCAGAGCGCCGTTGACCACACTGGTGGTAATAAGCGTTCAAGTAAGAAGATCGGCGCAGCCAGTAAAATAAAGCCAAATAGTGTTTTGACTCTCTCCATCCAGCCACCGGCTTTAGGGAGTAGTTTGTTACCAAACACGGCGACCAAAATCAGCGGAATCCCCATGCCCATTGCTAAGGCATACAGTGCAATCGCCCCCGTGAATAGGTCGCCACTTTGTGCGACATACAGCAGTGCGCCAGAAAGAGGCGCGGTGGTGCACGGTGAGCAAACCAAACCGGAAATCGCGCCCATGGCAAACACGCCAAGACTGTTCCCGCCTTGCTGCTTATTACTCAGGCTGCTTAGCCACGTCTGCACTTTGCTTGGCAGTTGTAAGGTATAAACGCCAAACATCGACAGGGCGAGTAGCACAAATAGGGTACTGAGGCCAATCAGTACATAAGGGTGCTGCATCGCGGCTTGAAATTGTAACCCAGCCGAAGCGACGACTAGGCCAAGCACGGTATAAGTGAGCGCCATACCTTGCACGTAAATAAACGATAAAATCAACGCGCGCCGTGGTGAAAGTTGGCCACGGCCAAGCACGATACTGGTGAGGATCGGGTACATAGGGAGTACACAAGGGGTAAAGGCGAGGCCAACGCCAAGTGCTAAAAAGAGCAGCGGTGTCCACCAAGAATCGGCGAGGCGGTTTGCTAGCCCGTCTTGTTCAGCCACGGGCGCTTTTGGCGAATCTGTTTCGCTTTTCGCTACATTGGCCGCCGTGTTGTCAGAGCCAGTATCGCTTGCCACAGCTTGAAGGTCGATAATTCGCGTTTCTGGTGGATAGCAAAAGCCCGCTTTTGCACACCCTTGGTACTGGATAATTAATTTGGCGTTCGCTGCTGCACTGAGGAGCGGTACGTCGACAAACAGTGGCTCAGTATAAATCTTCACATCACCAAAAAATTCATCGTGATATGGCTGACCATCGAGCATCTCGATTTCACCAAGCTGTGCATTTTCGGCGCTGATACTGATCCGATCTTGGTAGAGGTAATAGCCCTGCTTGACCTGCCAATCTAAGAAGATCTGCTTACCTTGCTGCTCGGCATGAAAAGGAAACGCTTGGTCAACTGGGACAAATTGATTGTCGGCTGAGGCCAAACCGAGGTTGTTACCACTATTGAATGGATTGTCATTGCCGAAGACCGCCAACGCAGGTTGGGAAAGTGTCAGCAGAGCTAGCAGTACAAAGGAAAAGAGTAGGCGCATACAAAAATCGAGTCTTCATTAGGTGAGTGTCATCTTAACCCAATCAGACCGCTTTTCGGCGCAATAAGTTTCACAGTGATGGAAAAATCGTCGCTGATGAGGCAGTGAAGCGAGAAAAGCCAAGTGAGTTTGTTGACCTCACTTGGCTGGGCGATGGGGGTTAAGCGACACCTAGGCGAGTTTTCACCACCGCTTCACACGCTTCAATATTATTGATGTCTTTGGGGATAATAAGCACAGTGTCATTACCACCGACCGTTCCTAAAATCTCAGTGTGGGGATCAATATCAACCAATCGCGCGACCAATTGAGCACTTCCAGGATGAGTTTTCACCACCACAGTGGATTGATTGTGAGTGATAAACTCAATTTGTGAGGCGATAGATGACTCAACACGCACTGGCGCGGTTTCAACCGTAATGCAGTACACTTTTTTGCCGCACGCATTTTGCACTTTCACCACACCAAGTTGGGAAAGCAAGCGTGACACAGTGGATTGGCTAATGCCTTCGTAGCCGAGCTCTATTAGCCTGAGTCGTAGCTCATTTTGGTTAGCAAAACTTTGTTGTTGTAGGATTTTTTTACAAGCGGAAGCTAACGTTTTGTCATCGGTTTGCATTGCGCCGTGGGGGATTTTTCTGTTCACGGGCGGTTCCTTTTATACACGCTACTGCGTCTGGGGTATCGGTGATCCTTACCATGCCAGCACACTCCCAAAGCCATAGAGTGTGAGTTCACGTTATGTTTAACGCCAATGGCGCAACGGTTGAGCATTGCTCTTTTCCCCTCTATAAGTGGTGGGGGATTATGATTGATGCCTGTAGCTTAACATTAATCAATGTGTCGCTTTTTGCGGGGGATCACCAAATAATAAACTAGATTACCGATTGATTTTTGGCGTTTTATGTTGATTTGATGGAATAATATGCACGGAAATATGCAAGATTCGTAAGTTGGTCCAGCGCCGAGTTAGGACGCTGGAGGCTGGCAGGGCTGTAAACGCGATGGATGCGCGCTTAGTGCTGTTTTAGCAACGTTCAGTCATGATTTCGCGCGAGAATACTTTCTCACAATAGTGGCATTTGAGATGCACATTTTCTTGTTTGAGCTGCACTTTAAAGCGGCTCTCGACAGGCTCGCCATGAGAGATGCAGTTGCTGTTTGGGCAACGAAATACGCTGTCAATTCGTTCTGGCAAAGTGAGGGTCAGTTTGTTGACCACTTTATACTCTTCAATTTGATTGACGGTGGCTTTCGGGGCATACAGTGCTAATTGGTTCGCTTGCTCTTTGGTGAGATAAAGGTTTTCTATTTTAATCAGATCTTTATTACCTAACGCAGAAGAGGGTAGGTTTAGGCCAATCGTCACACGTTGATTGGTTTCATTTAACTTAAACAAAGAGAGAATTTTGATCCCAAGGTTGGCAGGGATATGGTCAATCACGCTACCGTTACGAATCGCTTCAACTTGCAATTGGGTCTCTTTTACCATGATGTTATCTCCTACTTATAAGGTTGGGTTAAGAACAAGGGCTAATAAAGCTTCACGCGCATAAACGCCGTTTTCGGCTTGTTGGAAATAGTAGGCGTAAGGTGTTTTATCGACATCGGTGGTGATTTCATCGACCCGAGGCAGTGGGTGCAGCACTTTTAAATTGGGGCGAGCTTCTTTTAATGTTTCTGCGGTTAAGATGTAAGCCGATTTCATGTGTGCGTATTCGGATGCATCAAAGCGCTCTTTTTGTACGCGCGTCATGTACAGCACATCCAGTTCAGGCACGACCTCTTCAATGCTGGCGTGCAAACTAAACGCAATGCCAGCCTCTGAGAGCTCTTCGCAAATGTAATCTGGCATCGCCAGCACTTCTGGGGCGATAAAAAAGAAACGTACATTGTTGAATTTCGATAAGGCTTGGGTGAGCGAATGGACGGTGCGGCCATATTTTAAGTCGCCGACGAACGCGACGTTAAGGTTATCGAGCCTGCCTTGCGTTTCATAAATGGAAAACAGATCGAGCAAGGTTTGAGTTGGATGTTGGTTAGCTCCATCACCACCGTTGACTACGGGAACGCCGTTGGAAAACTCAGAGGCTAAACGTGCAGCGCCTTCTTGTGGGTGGCGCATGACAAATGCATCGACATAAGAGGAAATAACTTGCACCGAATCAGCTAAGGTTTCCCCTTTCTTAGCAAGTGACGTATTGCCGCCATTATCAAAACCAATCACTGTGCCGCCTAGGCGCTGCACTGCCGTTTCAAACGACAAACGGGTACGTGTAGAAGGTTCAAAGAAGCAGCTTGCTACTACTTTATTTTTGAGAAGTTCAGGGTTTGGTTCCGCTTTAAGCCTTGTTGCAGTTTCAACAATCAGCTCCAGTTCCGCGCGGCTCAGTTCTGGAATGGAAATGATGTGCTTGTTAAATAACGAATGCGCCATAACGTGTCTTCCCTCTGTATGGTTCGCTTTGGCTACTAGCCTTTGCGAAATTTTGCTTAAAAAAAAGCCCCCTAAAATAGGAGGCTTCAATAACGTTCAGAACAGAAAAACAAAACAGCTAACTCGACCGGCGCCGGGTGTAATGGATGGCGTTGATGGGGAGTGCTGCGGTTCATTTTCTGCTCCGTTTAGACAAATTGCGAAGGATTATACGGACAAAAAACACGCTGGCAATACTCTTTGGAAAATATCCAGAAAATGGATTTTTATGCGAAATTAGCTTAATTTCGATGTTATTTACTACACGTTTACAGCTAAAGCATAAGCGTGATTTGTGAGTGTTATTGACTGAAAAAAAATGCGAGCTTTATTCAAGCTCGCATCGATTCAACATCAAAGAGATGAAGTAGACGATTCATCGCCTACATTCATTATCCACTATTCGTTACCTAAGTTAGTTACCCTAAGTTAGTTACCTAAGGTGGCCACCATCACGGCTTTGATGGTGTGCATGCGGTTTTCAGCTTCATCGAACACGATGGAATGCTCAGATTCAATCACTTCATCGGTCACTTCAACGCCTTTGGCAAGCACTGGGTAGTTTTTCGCAAGCTCTTTGCCAACGGTGGTATCTTCGCCGTGGAAAGCAGGCAAGCAGTGCATGAATTTCACATGTGGGTTACCAGTGGCTTTTAACATCGCCATATTCACTTGGTAAGGCAGCATCAATTCAATGCGCTCTGCCCATGCTTCTTTCGCTTCGCCCATCGATACCCAAACATCGGTGTAAAGGAAATCACAACCTTGAACGCCTTCTTGAACATCATCTGTGAGCGTAATTTTCGCGCCTGTTTGCTTTGCAATAGTGCGACATTCCGCGACTAATTCTTCGGTTGGCCAGAACGCTTTTGGTGCAACAAGGCGAATGTCCATGCCCATTTTCGCAGCGCCCACCATCAAGGAGTTACCCATGTTGTTGCGTGCATCACCGAGGTAGGCAAATTTCATTTCATGGAGGCGTTTGCCACGGCCATGTTCGATCATGGTAAGGAAATCAGCCAAAATTTGTGTTGGGTGGAATTCGTCAGTTAAGCCGTTCCATACTGGTACGCCAGCGTAGGCACCAAGCTCTTCAACGATCTCTTGACCAAAGCCGCGATATTCGATGCCGTCATACATGCGGCCTAAGACGCGCGCGGTATCTTTCATCGATTCTTTGTGGCCAATTTGTGAACCTGATGGGCCTAAGTAGGAGACTTGAGCACCTTGGTCAAACGCTGCTACTTCGAATGCACAGCGAGTGCGAGTTGAGGTTTTTTCAAAGATAAGTGCAATGTTTTTGCCTTTGAGACGAGGCTGCTCATAACCGTTGTATTTGGCTTTTTTCAGCTCAAGGGATAGATCCAATAGGTGCTGGATTTCGCGTGGAGTGAAATCAAGAAGTTTTAGAAAGTTACGATTGCGTAAGTTAAAAGCCATGATCTTTTCCTCATTTGCAACGCTTGCTTCTGATGAGAGGGTGGAAGAAAGCGTTACTATTTGTTTAAAGTTAAAAACAGTTGTTTAAAGTTAAAAACAGATTCGGTTTATAAAATAGATTTTAAAAACAATGTGTTAGTCACGCGTAATGTTGGTGCCTGCTGTGCCTTCTAAGATGCGTAGGCCATCTTCTAACGCGCCGATCCCAACGACTTTCCCGCCTTGTTGAATGAATTCGCACGAGGCTTCAATTTTTGGCCCCATAGAACCAGCATCAAATTGATAGTTGGCAAGCTCGCTTGGCGTTGTGCTGCGCAGCGCATGTTGGGTTGGTTTACCCCAATCAAGGTAAACGGCGTCAGCATCGGTCAAAATGAGCAGCGCGTCGGCGTTCAATTGTTTGGCAAGAAAGGCAGCAGACATGTCTTTGTCGATCACTGCTTCTACACCGACTAATTTGCCGTTTTCACGTTTGACTGGAATACCGCCACCACCGGTGCAAATCACCAAATGACCGGCACTGATAAGCTGGGAAATCGCATCATGTTCGACGATGCCTATCGGTTGAGGGCTCGGAACCACACGGCGGAAGTATTGGCCGTCGGGCTTGACTGTCCAGTGGTATTTCTCAGCCAATTCACGCGCTTCTGCTTCTTGATAAACTGGGCCAATCGGTTTGGTTGGGTTGGCAAATGCAGGGTCTTTCGGGTCGACCATCATTTGGGTCAACATGCACGAAATGTTGCGTTCAGGCAGCATGTTTTTGAACTCTTGCATCAACATGTAGCCAATCATCCCTTGAGTTTCACTGCCCAATACGTCGAGTGGGTACGGCGCTACTTTTCTGTATTCGAGACCTTGTAGTGCTAGTAGGCCAACTTGAGGGCCATTGCCATGCACCAGCACCACGTTATAGTGTTTGGCTATTTCGGAAATGGTTTTGACTGCAATTTCAATGTTGCGACGTTGAACATCTGCTTCTAATGGCTGACCACGACGAAGTAGCGCGTTTCCACCTAATGCAACAACAACAGTTTGTTTGCTCATAATTCTATCTCTTCTAAGGTGGGTTGAGGCGTGCAGAGGAAATTTGCCTCAACCCATTTGATTAACCTAAGGGCTAGATACCGTCACGCTCAATTGGGCAGCTCATGCAGCGTGCGCCGCCACGGCCACGCCCCAATTCGTCACCAGGAATAGACAGAACGGTGATGCCTGCTTTGTCGTATTTTTCATTGGTATAGGTGTTGCCTTCATAGCCAATCACTACGCCAGGTTTGACGGTTAGGACATTGTTTGCATCGTTCCACTGTTCACGTTCTGCGTTGAAGTTGTCACCGCCTGTTGTGATTAGGTTGAGCTTGTCAACGCCAAGTGCTTTTTCGATGGCGGTAACGAAGTAACCTTCTTCTTTCACGTTCACGGCACCAGACTCATCGCCTGTAAGGCTCCAGCATTTCACATCTTTGCGTACCACTTCTGGATAAACAGAGAAGGTGTCTTCACGCATGTGTGTCATGACGGTATCTAAGTGCATGCAAGAGCGGTGTTTTGGTAGTTCCATCGCAATGATTTGCTTCGCTTGGCCATGTTTAAATAGGCCCGCAGCTAAGTGTTCAACACCTTGCGCTGTGGTGCGCTCAGACATACCAATCAGTACCGCACCTTTGCCAATCACAAGAACGTCGCCACCTTCAATGGTTGAATTATCGTAATTAATGCTCTCGTCATCACCGAAGTATTTAATGAAGTCTTGGCCCGCAAAGCTTGGATGCCAGCGGTAAATCGCACGCACATGGTTGGTTTCACGTTGACGTGCAGGTTTTGCCATCGGGTTGATTGACACGCCACCGTATACCCAGCAAGACGTATCGCGAGTAAATAGATGGTTTGGCAGTGGTTCAATGATGAAATCGGTTGGTGCATGCAAGCCTTGCATCATTGAAGAGGATTTCATTGGCATTTCAGCGTAAGACAAACCACCTGTCAGGATTTTTGCCAATTCAAGGTTTGGCAGATCGCTGAGGTAGCAGCGCACGTCATTCGCAAATGTTTTGCCAAGGCGGTAATCCGATACTTGTTGAGTAAGCAGCCACTCTTTTGCAACGGGAACCGCTAGCGTGTCGGCTAATAGATCGGTCAGCAGTAAAACTTCAACACCTTGGTTACGTAGCGTTTGTGTGAACGCATCATGCTCTTTCCCCGCACGCTCTACGGCCAATACATCATCAAACAAAAGGTCGTGACAGTTGGATGGTGTTAAGTGAGTGAGTGAGCGTCTTGGGCGGTGAACAAGAACTCGACGTAATTGACCAATTTCAGAACCAACATATAACTTACTCATAATAGTATCTCTCTTAATTTATATGCATTTATGCCGTTATATTTTTGACATTAAATTCAACTTGTTCTGGATAAATACATAATTATTTCTGTAGGGAATTCAGTATGAATTTATTTATTCACTTCTTTGTTCTGCAATTAATATTACCCTTGGTCTGTATATGTTCTTAGAGGTCCATCACAGAATGATTTATATTGAAATTCGGCGAAAATAATAGTTTTTTAACAATGTTTATGCAGTGTTTATATTGTGAGTGTTATATTTATTACTGCTTTTTTTATGGATGTTCATTCAATTTAAATCTCACGCAGCACTACTCCATATAGGATCGGTATTTTGGTTGGGAATTTTATGCACCAAAAACACATCGATAATTCATCGAATTGGTTAAGAATATGCACTTGAAAAGGGTATATAGTTGAATATGAGTCGAAGAAATGGGCTGTGTTAACATAACTTTCTTAATAAAACTTGATCTCACGCAGGCTTTCTAATGTAGATGTTTTGTCTGAATGGGCGTAATAGAGGACGGAAAATGAGAGATGAAATAGCAGGCGATCTGAATTTGGTGATAAAGGAATATAGGCCGCGTTTTATTTAGTCACCAAAAGTGGTTATTTATCCCAGCCGATAGCTATAAAAAAATAGCCATCAAAACTAATTGCTATCTAACAACGTTGAAAGCCATCATTTCCTTATTTGGCTAACGTATCATGTTTAGAGTTGAGTAGCTGCGCAGCCAATGAGCCTAAGTCGGCCTGCCAATAAAAAAGCCGCAATCATGCGGCTTTTAAAGGGTGTGACGCGGTTTTCACCTACGACATATCGTTCATCAGTTTGGCGCTATAGCATCGCACCTAGGCTGAGAGATAGCATAATGAATACGCACAATATGCCTAACAGTGGTGCGACCCATTTCACCCAGCGAACATAAGGTACACGAGCAATTGCTAAGCCGCCCATCACTACCGCAGAGGTTGGCGTGATGAGGTTGACTATCCCTGAAGCCGATTGGTAAGCCGTGACGACAAGGTCGCGACCAACGCCTGCAAAGTCAGCCAATGGCGCCATGATGGGCATGGTTAATACCGCAAGGCCAGAAGACGAAGGTACAAGGAAAGAGAGAAGAATTTCCAGTAAATACATTACGTTAATGAAAATGACGGATGAAAGGCCAGTAACCATTTGCTCGGCTGAGAACAAAATAGTGTCGGTGATCATCCCGCGGTCCATGATCACCACAATGCCGCGTGCGATACCAATGATCAGCGCTACGCCTAATAGGTCTCGTGCACCATCAATAAAGCTGGTGGTGAATTCCTCTTCACTCATACGAGCAATTAAACCGATAATGATGGTTGCGCCCAAGAACATGGCTGAGATCTCAGCCAT
>Ga0075011_10000069_pt1 | contig 50375 bp, 44 predicted proteins | sample TARM_MetaG_T_14_FD_72354 | JGI IMG/M metagenome (GOLD analysis project Ga0075011, IMG submission 72354) | Freshwater microbial communities from Pennsylvania, USA, analyzing microbe dynamics in response to fracking - TARM_MetaG_T_14 | ecosystem: Environmental > Aquatic > Freshwater > River...
ACCTTTGCCCGGTTTTACATACTCGTTTTCGAGAATGACACAAGGCTCATTATCAAGCATAATTTTAAGACCGCCTTTAAATTCATTCGTGCTAACAGTAGCCATATTTCCTCTTACATTGTTCGAGTTAAAATCAATGCCGCACATAATAACCCGAAAAGTCGATTCTGTTGAGCAAAACTGGATCAAACAACTCGCAAATGCTGTCTCAGATCCCGTTACTTTGCTTAATCAGCTCGGTATTGATCCCACCCCATGGCAGGAAGGCTTTGCGGCTCGCAAACTATTTGCCCAACGAGTACCACTAAGTTTTGTTCAGCGCATGGAGAAAGGCAACCCGCATGATCCTCTGCTGCGACAGGTGCTTCCGCTTAGTGAAGAATTTGAAGTGCATCAAGGCTATTCAACTGATCCACTGGAAGAGCAAAACAATGCGATTCCTGGATTGCTGCATAAGTACCGTAACCGAGCACTGCTTATTGTTAAAGGGGGTTGTGCGATTAACTGCCGCTACTGTTTTCGTCGTCATTTCCCTTATCAGGATAACAAAGGCTCTAAATCAGCGTGGCAAAAAAGCCTTGATTACATAGCGCAGCACCCAGAACTGAATGAGGTAATTCTGTCTGGCGGCGATCCACTGATGGCCAAAGATCATGAAATTGAGTGGCTGATCGAACAGATCGCCTCGATCACGCATATCAAGCGCCTGAGAATTCACTCGCGGTTACCGGTAGTGATACCCGCACGTATTACTGAACAACTGGTGAACACACTGGCGCAAACCCGCTTGCAGGTTGTGCTGGTCACTCATATCAATCATGCCAATGAGATAAACCTTGAACTCAAGCAACAAATGGCCAGACTGCGCGCGATTAATGTCACACTGCTTAATCAGGGCGTGATGTTAAAAGGTGTCAATGATTCGGTAGAAGCCCAAGTAAACCTCAGTGAAAACCTGTTTGATGCGGGTATTCTGCCCTACTACATCCATGTGCTGGACAAAGTACAGGGCGCAGCGCACTTTTACATTGATGATCAAACAGCGAAAACAATCATGGCAGGCGTAATCGAACAAATATCCGGTTACTTAGTCCCTAAGCTAACCCGAGAAATTGGCGGGCGCAGCAGCAAAACCCCATTGGATTTACACCTGGAATGATTTTTACGTCATTCCTGAATTTCGGAACGAAATATCTGGAATTTCATAACTGCGATCGCTGCAACCAGATTCCAGCTTTCGCAGCAATGACTATAAAATACTTTGCTAGCACAAAGATTATGACATATCCGAATAAATATTTACCCGATACCCTTCACCCTGATCTTCAGCAACAAAATCCACAAAATGATGAATGGCATCAAGTGCATCTTCTTCATGATGGGTCACATACAGAAGCTGCGTAATATTCGCCGAAGCAATTCGGTTCAAAGCTTTTAGAACCAGCTTACGATTAAGAAAATCCAGCCCCTGATAGGGTTCATCTAAAATCAGCAACGCAGGTTGTTTTATCAACGCACGGCCAATCAGCAACAAGCGTTGCTGACCATAATCAAGATTACGAAACCCAATCTTTTCAAATTGAGCCATTTCCAGCAATTGCAGCCACTCCCGAGCATGAACAATTTCTTTTTTGCCCGGCTGCTGATACAGACCGATAGAATCATAAAAGCCGGAAACCAGAACTTCCAAAGCAGTGCAGTTAACTCGGTACTGAAGATGCAAAGCCGATGAAACCACACCGATATGACGCTTCACATCCCAAATGCTTTCCCCACTGCCTCGCTTCATACCCAACACTGTGACATCATTGCTGTAACACTGAGGGTGATCACCCAGAATAAGCCCGAGCAAAGTACTTTTCCCGCAGCCATTCGGGCCTCGAACCTGCCAGTGCTGCCCTTGCTCTATTTGCCAATTCACGCCGGAAAAGATTTTTGCATCCACATACTCAACCGTCACATCATTCATTTTCACCAATGGATTAGGGTATTGATGTTCTGACTGATGCGCTTGCAACAGTTGTAACATTGCCTCACTTTTCTGCTCCGACAAAGCAAGCATTTGCGCCATAACCGGGTGGTTTACCCACTCTTCGCGAGTTAAGGTTTGTGACAACTTGTGCTCATCAAATAGTGCGACATGAGTAATAAAAGACGGCAGTTCATCTTCCCGGGATGTGATAATGATGATTTGCATGGTTTCAGCACACTGACCGAGTAACTGCGATAAATGCTTGCGATGAGCAGCATCGAGGCCTGAGTATGGTTCATCCAGAATCATCATATGTGGCTTAACAGCTAACGCTCGTGCCAGCATAACACGCCGGGTTTCTCCGGTAGAAAGCTGGCGAAATCCTCTGGCGCGAATTTCGCACAAATCGACCTGTTGCAATAAGCTTTCTAGCTCCAATTCTGTGCAACCGGTCTCTTTAATCAACTCTTCTACGGTTGAACCGTAATCAATCTGATCCATAAAATCGGTATCATCATTTTCCAGCTCAAGATCCAGCAATCGTTGCTGTTCATGCAGAGAAACACAAGCAATTCTGTCAGGCAACCCGGAAACCTCTCCTTGCTGAGGCTCCAATTCACCACTAAGCACTCTGACTAACAGAGAGGCTGCATGGCTGTGCGTCGAGAATAGCCCCCAATGCTCCCCTGCAGCCAACTGCCAGTTATCAATAGCCAAAGAAACCGATTCCGTTATATGTTTAAGCTGCTGAATTTGCATAAGACCTTCCGTGGAAACTGAGTTCAGGTTACTCATAGTGCATAACTTCATAACTAATTGCTAGCTATCCGATCGTCGAGTGATCGCAATAAAAAATGGATGCACAAGGCATCCATTTTTGTTTCGTTATTTTACCGACTCGCGTTGTCTAGTGCTTAATGTCTAACTTACCAGCGCCAGCGTTTTTCAGTAGGTTATCTTTCACCGTTTCTGTTGCATCAACCTGATATTGATAAGTCTGTTTCGGTAGCCAGAACGAACTATTATCATTCGGGTCAAGCAGAGTTAATTTCGCATTACTGCTTTTAGCCTGTTGGTTTTGCACAGCAATGTTATTTAAATCAATTGCTTCACCATTCGCAACTGTGCCTTCTGCGTAGAAGTAAGTGCTGCATGAGCCTTGTTCAAAATCACCTGTCTTGATACAGCGATCTTCGTTCTTAGTGCGAGAATAGTAGCCGATGATTTTATTCTCATACGTTCCGACACCATCATTTTTGATATCAAAAACGTTATTTTCAGCGTAAATCTTAGCGGCTGTACCCAGAATCACCGCATCCATCATGCCATATTTACCCGCTTCTTTACCTTTTGTCGCATTGAGGTTGAAGTAGTTATTATAGCTGTGCACACGACCAAAACGCAGGCGAGGCATACGCTGACCCGTGTTATCCCAGATATTATGATGGAAAGTCACATCGATCGCGCCAGGACCGTAACCAATTTCAGCTTTTGGTTTATCGCTACCGCCTAACAGATTCGTTTTGTCGTGATCTTTGAAAATATTATAAGAGAGGGTGATCTTCGTTGCCGCATTGGTAATGTCGACCAAACCGTCATGATGCTGAACTTTCATCTCTTTGATGTTATAGGGTGCCGCAAACACAGGAGGGAACTGATCATCAGTACGTTCGCCATCGCTAAATGTATTGTGGTCAATCCATACTTGTTGCGCGTTATCAATCGCAATCAGGTCATATTCTGAGTTCCAGCGACCACCGACAGCAGTCGTACATCCGTATGGGTTGACTTCATCATTAACAAACGTCGCACTACAGTTACCTGTTCCGAACTCTGTCTTGTCAATTCGGAATGAATCTGTAGGGCTCCACTGAGGGAAGTAGTCAAACGCATCAGAGAATTCGATATTTCGAATCACAATATTCTTAACTAAATCTTTGCCAGCAGTCCCCAAACGCAGCGTACCAAACTTGATATGAGCATCATCACCAACACCTAAAATAGAGGTATTAGAACCAACACGTAGTACTGTGTAATCCGCCTGCGCTTTCTGGTAACACTCGCGGGCTTCTTCCAGTGGACCACTCGCGACAGGCGGGCGCCCATTCTTAGCCAGGTCCTGCTTATTCCACACCGCAGGATCGTAAGTCGCACGATAATCATCATAGAATTTATCGTAATCACTATAACCCGTCTCTTCTTCACACAACGACATGAAGTCAGAACCAGTCATTGAATGACCTTCTGCATTCGCAGTTAAATCGATCGTGCCTTTAATATAAATAATTTTTGCTACATCACTGGCTGGCTGATTGAGATTAGCATCAGCGCTGCCATACAAAGCTTCAATTAACTGAGCACGAGTTTCAACCACATAAATGTTGTCAGCTTTTGCGCCTTCTCCCCCAGTAACAGGCCCGTCAACGGTTGCCCATCCGCTTGGTTGATAATTATCGGCAGAGATAGTAGATACACTACTGCAACCCGCTAAGGTTGCCATCATAGTGATAGCGAGGTAAGTCTTCTTCATTTAGGAATACTCCTAGTAGGGTTTTTATAATTTATCTCTACCTTTTATAAACCATCGTTTTATAAAATTGGGAGTATCATTTTAATTGTTTGGGGTTAATCTCATTTTTTGCTCAAAATAACAGCGTAAATATGGAGTAAGTCTCATATAAACTCTTGTTATAAAAGTGCGATTATCCATACCGAAACAACAAAAAAAGGGATGTGTTATTACACATCCCTTTAAACTTCAAATAAGTTAAAACAATAACTTAAATCAAATAAGTGGCTTACATCATACCGCCCATGCCACCCATACCGCCCATATCAGGCATCGCAGGAGCATCAGACTTAGGTAGATCTGTCACCATCGCTTCCGTTGTGATCATTAGACCCGCAACAGACGCTGCAAACTGAAGTGCGCTACGCGTTACTTTAGTTGGATCCAGGATACCCATCTCAATCATATCACCGTATACACCCGTTGCCGCGTTGTAACCGTAGTTACCTTCACCCGCTTTCACGTTGTTCGCAACAACAGAGTCTTCATCACCTGCGTTAGTAGCGATTTGACGAATTGGCGCTTCCATTGCACGAAGTGCTACACGAATACCAACGTTTTGCTCTTCGTTTTCACCAGTAAGCTCTGTAACCATTGAAGCCGCGCGAATAAGTGCAACACCACCACCAGCAACAACGCCTTCTTCAACTGCTGCGCGAGTTGCGTGAAGAGCATCTTCAACACGGTCTTTCTTCTCTTTCATTTCAACTTCAGTTGCTGCACCAACTTTGATTACTGCAACACCACCAGCCAGTTTAGCTACGCGCTCTTGTAGTTTCTCTTTGTCGTAATCTGAAGTTGCTTCTTCAATTTGCTGACGGATTTGAGCAACACGACCATTAATTGCCGCTTCTTCACCAACACCATCAATGATAGTGGTGTTTTCTTTAGTGATAGTGACGCGCTTAGCTTGACCCAGATCTTCCAGAGCAGCTTTTTCAAGCTCAAGGCCGATTTCTTCAGAAATCACAGTACCACCAGTCAGAATAGCGATATCCTGAAGCATCGCTTTACGACGGTCACCGAAACCAGGTGCTTTAACTGCAGCAACTTTTACGATACCGCGCATGTTGTTAACAACAAGAGTAGCCAGAGCTTCACCTTCAAGGTCTTCTGCAACGATAAGTAATGGACGAGACGCTTTAGAAACGCTTTCCAATACTGGTAGCAGTTCACGAATATTAGAAACTTTCTTATCCACTAACAGGATGAATGGGTTTTCCAGATCAACACTGCCCGCTTCTTGGTTGTTGATGAAGTATGGTGATAGGTAACCACGGTCGAACTGCATACCTTCAACAACGTCAAGCTCGTCTTGTAGAGCCTGGCCTTCTTCAACTGTAATTACGCCATCGCGGCCTACTTTTTCCATTGCTTCAGCAATGATTTGACCCACAGTTGAATCTGAGTTCGCAGAGATTGTACCAACTTGTGCGATAGCTTTTGTATCCGAACATGGTACTGACAATGTTTTTAACTGTTCAACAGCAGCAGCAACGGCCTTATCGATACCACGCTTAAGATCCATTGGGTTCATACCCGCAGCAACGGCTTTAAGACCTTCATTAACGATCGATTGTGCAAGTACTGTTGCTGTCGTTGTACCATCACCTGCTGCATCATTTGCTTGTGATGCAACTTCTTTAACCATTTGTGCGCCCATGTTTTGGAACTTATCTTCCAACTCAATTTCGCGCGCTACAGAAACACCATCTTTAGTGATGGTCGGTGCACCAAAAGATTTATCCAGAACTACGTTACGACCTTTAGGGCCAAGAGTTACTTTTACCGCATCAGCCAGAACGTTTACGCCTTCCAGCATTTTTACACGTGCATCATTGCCAAACTTTACGTCTTTAGCAGCCATGTTGTATTTCCTCTCAAGAATTCGTTATTAACAGTTTTTTAGAGTTCAGAGCAATTTACTCAACGATTGCTAGAATGTCGTTTTCAGACAGAATCAAAACTTCTTTGCCATCAATTTTTTCTGATTTAGTACCGTAGCTTTCCGCGAAAATAACAGAATCACCAACTTTAACGTCCAGGGGTAGAACTGTACCGTTTTCTAAAATGCGGCCTTTACCCACAGCAACAACTTTACCGCGAGTCGATTTTTCCGCAGCAGAACCAGTTAAAACAATGCCACCAGCAGACTTAGATTCAACTTCTTGGCGTTCAACGATAACTCGATCATGTAATGGACGAATGTTCATCGGTCGTCTCTCCTGATTAAATTTCCATTTGGTTAATAAATGCTTAATTGAGTCGGGTTTGGCAACCCAAACAGCTTGTGAATCATATGTGGGGGATCGTCAGGCATAACCCAAGGGGCAGACGCGAAAAAAATGTGATGAAAGTAACGATTCAATTGAGAAGTATTCCGAAATCGGTTTTCTCTGCAGATTTTTCAGGCTCGTCGGTTGGCAAACGTGTGTTTTTTTGTCCGCGAATTATGTAAATAATTTGCTTTATTAAGATGAAGATTCATAATAAACCTAATACCCCATCAGCCCGAGAGAAAAGGAATTGCAGCACAGACTGAGCACAATAAAGCCTGTTCAGTGAGAGGAATATCATGAAGACTATCGATAGGATTTTACACACTATCAAACGTGAAGGTGCTGTAACAGCGAAACAACTTGCCGAGGATATGTCGATCACCACGATGGGAGCTCGTCAACACCTTCAGAGTTTAGAAGAAGATGGGATTCTTTCTTTCTATGATGTCAAAGTTAAAGTTGGACGCCCGACTCGTCACTGGTCTTTAACCAAGAAAGGCCATGCTCGATTTGCCGACCGCCACGGAGAACTGACCATTCAGGTTATTGATGCAGTGGAGCATGTTTTCGGTAAAGAAGGAGTCGAAAAGGTTACTGCTGAGCGAGAAGCCCAAACCTTAGCTCTTTACCAGAAGACATTAAATCAACTCTCAACGCTGGAAGAAAAGTTACAAGCTCTGGTCAATATGCGCGAGCAAGAGGGGTATATGGCGGAGCTGGAACAGACAGAGCAAGGTTACCTTCTGATAGAGAACCACTGTCCGATTTGCAAGGCAGCCACGCGCTGTCCAAATTTATGCACGTCTGAACTCAATGTTTTTCAGCGCCTTCTGGGGCAGGATTATCATATCCAGCGTCAGGAACATATTATTCAGGGTCAACGACGCTGTACTTACCTCATCCGTTCAACCTCATTGTCGTCTTAAATTCGAGAATCGAGATTTTCCTCCCAGTGTTTTCCTCGCCTACCGGCCGTTTGTAACTATGCTTAGATAACAACAACACAACATCTGGTAGAGGATTCTTTTATGTCCCAACCACAGTCAGCGACATGTAATCAAGAGCTCCCCTCGTTTGACGAGCTGGTGACGCTTGCCAGAAAAAACCCGGAAGCCTTCTCTCAGTTAAAACGTGATATGTGTGAAGAGATGATTTCATCGGCATCGTCAAATATGCAGCAACGCCTGCGCGCTCAACAAAGCCATATTGATCGGATTGTTAGCCAGTGTAAGAATCCAAATCACATCAATGTCACGCTTATGCGGGAAATGACTCGGCAAATGGAAAAGTTTCGTTATGCACTAGAAGGTGATGTTAACCCTCAACAACAAGCTGAAATTATTCCGTTTAGCCGTAAAGAAGAAAATCAGTGGCGATAAAAAGAGTCGTTAATCCCTGATAGCAATAAATAACCGCCTATTAATCGGGTTGCTTACCGAAGCGGTTATCGCCTTGTGAACCTTGCATAAAACCACACTCGATCAGTATCCAGCTTCCACAAATTAAAGCCACAGCAGAAATCAGTGTTTCCATCAACTGAGGCTCACTTGCTGGCAATGGATTGTTACCGACGGGAACACTCATTCGCCCAATCACCAATGGGATGTTAAGTAATAACCACCAACTGGTTTTATTCCGATCATGCCAGCGTTTTGCTGTAATCGCTAAATCCGGGATCAGAATGATGACTAAAAATAATGGCAGAATATAAGTCGCAATCCCCGGAAACAACTGATTCGCACCAACGACAAACCCAATAATCATTGCGTAATAGCAACAATTCCAAATCCAAAAAGTTTTACGGCTTATTCTTCCCTGAAACGAGAAAAGTAATGTAGTAATCGGCATAATCACGGCCTTAAGAAATCAGTCCACTCGAATAACTTTGCTAAATCCGTCTCTATCCATATCACGGATATCGACAGTTAAACTGTACACGTGGCTTGCCTGAGACACCAGAACATCCATAAGTTGCTGCGATAATTCTCGTTTTTGTTCCGCAGTTCGCCCGGCGAGTAACTCAAAATTAATATGAATAAAATCTTCACTGTCATCTAAATCGCCGATTGACCAATAATGCCCGCGCAAAGTACGCGATTTTACTGCATTGATCTCAAACAGCCCGCTATTTAGTACAACCCGATGCAAATCAGCAAGCAATCCCTGAACATTAACCCGCTCTTCTACGGAGTTCGAATACTCCAGTACTAAATTGGGCATTTTCATTTCCTTTTTCTATTTTTCACTATACTTGAGGACAGTAATAGCAAGCTACAGCATAAAAGCCGAGTGTAAACCGTTGAATGTGTCAGTGAGATCACGACTAATCGCTCTATCCGCAAAGTTAAGATCCAAGAAAGTCATGACCCTAGTCATGATCTGCTGAATTTTATCTGCTATATTCTGTCGCTATCACATTTTGTTTATCACTTTTTAAACGTTTATTGATATTGGAGATCTTTCTATGCGTCGTCCTGTAGTAATGGGTAACTGGAAATTAAATGGCAGCAAAGCAATGGTAACTGAGCTGCTAACTGGCATTAATGCTGAACTTGAAGGCGTAACAGGTGTTGACGTTGCTGTTGCTCCACCAGCGTTATACATTGACCTGGCTGAACGTGTAATCGCTGAAGGCGGCAACAAAATCATCCTTGGTGCACAAAACACTGACCTGAACAACAGCGGTGCTTTCACTGGCGACATGTCTCCAGAGATGCTGAAAGATTTCGGTGCTACTCACATCATCATCGGTCACTCAGAGCGTCGTGATTACCACAACGAATCTGACGAGTTTGTTGCTAAGAAGTTCGCATTCCTAAAAGAGAACGGTCTAAAACCAGTTTTCTGTATCGGTGAATCTGAAGCTCAAAACGAAGCGGGTGAAACTGAAGCAGTATGTGCTCGTCAAATCAACGCTGTTATCGACGCTTGTGGTGTTGAAGCTTTTAACGACGCAATCATCGCTTACGAACCAATCTGGGCTATCGGTACTGGTAAAGCAGCAACAGCTGAAGATGCACAACGTATCCACGCTTCTATCCGTGCTCTAATCGCAGCTAAAGATGCAGCAGTAGCAGAACAAGTAATCATTCAATACGGTGGTTCTGTTAAACCAGAAAATGCTGAAGCTTACTTCTCACAACCAGACATCGATGGTGCTCTAGTTGGTGGTGCATCTCTTGATGCGAAGAGCTTCGCAGCCATTGCTAAAGCAGCAGCGGCAGCAAAAGCTTAATTGATAAGCTCACTGTTACTTTACAGGCCAGCATTGCTGGCCTGTTTTATTTTCCAGCCCGTACAGCGCCTTCGGGTAGTGCCACGAGAAAAAATCGAGTAATCTAGCTACTCTTTATCGCCAACTCTGTCTCTCTATGCACGATAAACACGGTCTACTTTCCGCGCCAATCCCAACAGTACTTCGTCAAATGACCGTTCCGATGATTTTCGGCCTGGTTGCCGTGCTGATGTTTAATCTCGTCGATACTTTTTTTATCTCACTACTCGGAACTGAAGCGCTGGCAGCAATCAGCTACACCTTCCCGGTCACGTTCGCAGTCAACTGCATCACTATGGGCATTGGTATGGGGCTGGCCACCAATGTGGGACGTTTACTGGGACAGGGAGCCGATTACGACGCGGCCCGCTTTTCCAGTCACGGAATACTGTTGGCAGTGGTACTGGTCGCAATAGCTTCATCATTAGGCTTCATAACCATAGAACCACTGTTTTTGTTGTTGGGTGCCAGTAACGACCTGATACCGCTTATTGAGCAATACATGCAGGTTTGGTATATCACCATTCCTTTGTTAGTGGTACCAATGACGGGCAACAGCGCGATAAGGGCAACTGGCGATACCAAAACTCCGGCCAAAATCATGATGCTTGCCGGTCTGATTAACGGCGTTTTAGATCCATTACTAATTTTTGGTTACGGCCCTTTCCCGGAACTCGGTATACAGGGGGCTGCCATCGCCAGTGCCTTTTCCTGGCTGGGGGCCTTGGCCTGCTCATTTTACATTTTGATCAAACGAGTAAAGCTGCTCGCAACCCCACAGCTGGCGACCGTATGTCACGACTGGCAGCAAATACTCAAAATCGGCACACCAGCAGCACTGTCAACAGCGATGAACCCGCTGTCCGGCGCTCTGTTAATGATGTTGTTATCCAGTCATGGGACTGCAGCTGTTGCGGCCTATGGTGCTGCCCAGCGCATTGAATCGATATTGATTCTGGTTTTAATGTCTCTGACTTCTTCATTAACACCATTTATGGCACAAAACCTCGGTGCGAATAATCCATCCCGCAGTTTCGCCGGGTTATTTGTCAGCGTGCGCTTCTCTCTGGTATTTCAGTTACTGATTTTCGTGATGATGGTGCCTCTGAGCATTCCTTTATCAAAACTGTTTTCTCAGGAAGCCATGGTTCAGAATTTACTGTGGCATTATTTGCTTATTGTACCGTTTAGCTATGGGTTTCAGGGGGTTGTTATGATGCTGGTTTCTGCACTAAATGCACTTCACCAACCCATCAAAGCGTTTCAATGGAGCTTTATGCGGTTATTTGTCTTTACCCTCCCCGCAGCCTGGATCGGCTCACAGTTGTATCATATCGAGGGCTTATTCATCGGTATTGCAACGGGCAATGTGATTGGGGGGATACTGGGTTATCTGTATGCATTATGGCTCAGAAAAAACCACGGGGTAAAAAGTAATGCGGTTGAAGTTTAGATAATGCTAACTCAGATACTCAAAAGCCGATGACTTAGCATCGGCTTTATCAGGTTCGGAACCACACAAGCTTATATTAATTTAATACTTCGTCTTCCTCGATGATTTCGTCATCAACGTCAAGCTCAACGTTCAACGCTTCCTGGGAGAGGATGACTCCGGTATTGTCAGCATACAAATAGTCTTCCGGCAGGAAGGTCACCCCCCCAAAATTGACCGGAACATCAACTTCACCGATACCCTGATTGTTCGCACCTACAGGAATCGCAGCCATAGCCTGAATGCCAATGCTCATATCTTCTAATTCATCGACTTCGCGCACGCAGCCGTAGACGACAATACCTTCCCATTCGTTCTCTTCTGCAAGTGCTGCCAATTCAGCATCAATCAGAGCACGACGTAGTGAGCCGCCACCGTCAATAAGCAGCACCCGGCCGACACCGTCCTGCTCAAGGGTTTCACGAATGAGCCCGTTGTCTTCAAAACACTTCACTGTGGTGATTTGTCCTGCGAATGAGGCGCAACCACCAAAATTGCTAAACATAGGTTCTACCACGTCCACTTGATCGAGGTAAATATCACATAGCGCAGAGGTGTTATATTCCATAGCCTTGTTCTCTTTACGAAAAGTCTACCAACGAGTATATCGGGTGATTATCCCTTTGCAATGATACAGCGCAAATTAACTTGTCAGAGTTTGAGCGATTACCACACCCACAAACAACAGGTTAGTAATGAGTGAGCACTTGACAACCACCGGTAACATCGGCGCAATTTGCGCCGGTTTTTCTGTCTGCCATACTTCCCGACCATGTTTCGTCACAAAAAACAGACTCAGCAAGAAAGGTAAACAGATCCACACGGGTTTATTTTGCATCAATAAGTAGGCAAAAAAGGCAACAACCGCCCCGGTTAAAAGCATAAAGTGGTACTTCTTGGCTTTATGCTGTCCCAGACGAACCGGAACCGTTCTCTTGCCACATTCAGCGTCATTCTCGATATCACGCATGTTATTAACATTAAGCACCGCCACAGCCAATAACCCGCAACCCAGTGATGGTAAGAATAAACTCCATTCTATACTGCCCGTATGTAAGAAATAGGTACCGGAGACACCTAGCAGCCCAAAGAAGATAAATACCGACAGATCACCCAGCCCAAAATAACCATAAGGCTTGTTACCCACGGTATAAGCGATCGCAGCAACCATAGCTAAAATGCCAAGCCCGATAAACGCCAGAATACTCTGCAGACTATCTAACGCGTACAGCACCAGCATCAAACCAGAAATGATAGTGAGAACAATATTGATCACGATAGCTTGCTTCATATCATTCAGACTTACCGCACCTGACTGGATTGCACGCATTGGCCCAATACGTTTTACGTTATCGGTTCCTTTAACTGCATCACCATAATCATTTGCAAGGTTAGATAATATCTGCAGCAATGTTGCCGTCAGTAAAGCAAGTAATGCGACAGGCAATGAAAAATGCCCAGAAGAGAAAGCCAGAGCACTGCCGGTAAAAATTGAAACTAAAGCGAGAGGGAGTGTCTTTGGCCGAGCCGCATCAAACCATATATGCAGTGAATTATTCATAAAAATGCAGTGTTATCCAACAATGACGTCAGTATATACCTAAAGCACTTTAGCTGTCAGTGGCTGTTTGTCGCCAGACTCTATATCTTAGGTACAAAAAAAGCTCGCCAATTCAGCGAGCTTTTCCAGAGTGAGTCATTAAAGAATAAAGCGACTTAAGTCTTCATCTTCAACCAGTTCACCCAACTTACTTCTCACATAATCAGAATCAACGGTTAACGATGAACCCGATTTTTCAGTCGCATCAAAGGAAATTTCATCCATCAATCGTTCCATAACTGTGTGCAAGCGGCGTGCGCCGATGTTTTCTGTGGTCTCATTCACCTGCCATGCGGCATCCGCAATTTGCTGGATACCATCCTCTGTAAACTCAACATTCACATCTTCGGTTTTCATCAGTGCGGTATACTGCTCGGTCAGAGAAGCTCTCGGCTCGGTCAGAATACGTTTAAAGTCATCACTGGACAGTGCTTCAAGCTCAACACGAATAGGTAGACGACCTTGCAACTCAGGAATTAGATCCGAAGGTTTCGCAACCTGGAATGCACCAGAAGCCACAAACAGAATGTGGTCAGTACGAACCATACCGTGCTTAGTTGAGACTGTGCTGCCTTCAATTAACGGTAACAAATCGCGTTGCACCCCCTCACGAGAAACATCAGGGCCAGACATTTCGCCACGTTTACAGATTTTATCAATCTCATCAATAAATACGATGCCGTTGTTTTCAACACTGTAAATCGCCTGCTCTTTCAATTCTTCCTGATTCACCAGCTTAGCGGCTTCTTCTTCAGTCAGAATTTTGAACGCATCTTTAATTTTAAGTTTGCGCTTCTTCTTAGTATCACCCGCAAGGTTTTGGAACATCCCCTGAAGCTGATTCGTCATTTCTTCCATGCCTGGAGGTGCCATGATCTCAACCCCCATTTGTGGAGCGGCCACATCCAGTTCGATCTCTTTATCATCCAGTTTTCCTTCACGTAATTTCTTACGGAAAACCTGACGGGTATTCGAACTTTCTTCACTCTGTTCCGCTTTGCCCCATGCATCACGAGCCGGTGGCAATAAAGCATCCAGAATACGCTCTTCGGCTAACTCTTCTGCACGGAACTTCACTTTCTCAGTAGCTTGCTGGTGAGTCAACTTAACAGCTACATCAGTAAGATCGCGAATGATCGTCTCAACTTCCTTACCAACATAACCCACCTCGGTGAATTTAGTTGCTTCAACTTTAATAAAAGGAGCGTTTGCCAGCTTAGCTAAGCGACGGGCAATTTCTGTTTTACCGACACCGGTAGGGCCAATCATCAGAATGTTTTTGGGCGTCACTTCTGCACGCAAACTCTCTTCAAGTTGCATACGGCGCCAGCGATTACGAAGAGCAATAGCCACAGCGCGCTTCGCGTTATCCTGACCGATAATATGGCGATTGAGTTCATGGACAATTTCACGAGGAGTCATTTCAGACATAATGAATTCCTTAAATTCTATTCACACTGGTTTACTGTTGATCTTGAGAAATGAGTTCCTGTGGAATCTCTAATTCTTCAATGGTGTGGTGATGGTTGGTAAACACACAGATATCACCAGCGATTTTTAATGATTTCTCGGCTATTTCGCGCGCATCCAGCTCGGTGTTTTCAAGCATAGCGACAGCTGCTGCCTGAGCAAAGTTACCGCCTGAACCAATCGCAATAAGATCATGTTCAGGCTGAACGACATCACCGTTACCAGTAATAATCAATGAAGCCGTTTCGTCAGCTACAGCCAAAATTGCTTCCAAACGACGTAAAGCTCGATCACTTCGCCAGTCTTTTGCCAGCTCAACAGCGGCCTTAGTCAGGTGTCCCTGATGCATCTGAAGCTTACTTTCAAAACGTTCAAACAGGGTAAAGGCATCTGCTGTACCACCAGCAAATCCCGCTAAAACTTTATTATTGTACAAACGGCGAACTTTCTTCGCATTGCCTTTCATTACAGTATTGCCAAGCGACACTTGCCCGTCACCTGCGATGACAACTTTGTTATTACGGCGCACTGATACGATGGTAGTCACGAGAGGGCCTCTTAATTATTTTCACTATGGAGTTAGAGGATATATGAGGATCAGCGAAAAGGAATTCAAGGGAGAAGTTACTCACGGCATTTAAATAAGCCCCCAAATACCCGCCTGTTTTTGGTATAAGCCCACACTGAAAATACAAAGCCCAGCTCGTATTACACTCGCTGGGCTTTTTTACTCAATAAACAACAACTACTGTTGCTCTTTCCAAATAGCACAAGGCTCAATTTTAGCGCGTTGCAGTTTATGTCGGTCACGCTCAGCATCACGCTTAAAAGTATACGGCCCCAACACAACCCGGAACCAGCTACTGCCTTCCTTCTTACGGATTTTACTGGTCAACCCCTGAAAAGCGATATCAACTTTACGGGTTTCCGCCTGATGCATGGTTTTATAAGCACCACACTGCATTATGTAAGGAATTTCAGAAATTTCCTGCTCTTTGGCGACAACTTCAATTTCTCGCTTAGGCAGCGTATCAACATAATCCCATTTCTCGGTTGGCGGAGGCGGAATCGTCTCTGTTTTTTTCGGTTTTGGCTTAGTCGCAGGTTTTACTGCAACGGGCGCTGGTGGCTCAGGATCATTACTTAATATATACAATCCATAACCAAACGCACCGGCTAGCACAATGGCCAACAGACCACTGCGCCATGGCTTACGTCGAGTCGATGATTTTTTAGGGGCCGGCTTTTTCTGACTACGACCACGTCTTACATAATCTTTATTAGCCACTGGAAATTTTCAATAGTGATAAAATTAGCCCACATGTTAAAGCAGTTTTGCTGCAGATAACAGAGGGTTGTTGGCAGTACCGTATTGAATACTACCAAGTCATCCTAATGTCATCGATACAAACTTAGTGAGCACGCGGTGGCGCAGCACTCTCGCGTACCACCAGTTGAGTTTCCAATAAACGAGAGCCTGCCTGCACATCATGACCACGCAATAACTCAAGCATCATTAGCATTGCCTGTCGCCCAATCTCATAACGTGGTTGAGAAATTGTGGTTAACGGTGGGTCACAGTATTGGGAGAATTGAATATCATCAAAACCAACAACCGATAGATCACGTGGAACACGTAACCCAAGTCGCTTAGCTTCCTGAATCGCACCGATCGCCATGATATCGTTATGGCAGAATATGGCGGTCGGAGCATCAGGCAATGACATCAGTTGACGTACCGCTTTAACACCGGATTCAAAAGTAAAATCACCATAACTAGTATAGGTTGGATTCATCGTAATACCGGCTCTGCGTAATGCCTGCTGATACCCCTGAAAGCGAAATTGACACAAAGTGGCATTTTCCGGGCCTGAAATTTGCGCAATACGTTTATGCCCAAGTTGAGTGAGGTAGTTAACCGCTTCAAATGCCGATGTTAAGTTATCAATATGAACCGTTGGCAGTTCAAGTTCAGGCGCAAATTCACAAGCCATAACCATCGGTGGCAGATTTTTCTGTTCAGGTTTACTGACATCAAAAGGTAAATCCGTACCGAGCAACAGCATCCCGTCTGCCTGCTTAGTAAATACCAGATTCACAAACGAACTTTCACGTTTTTTCTGTTGCCCACTGTCGCCCAGCAGAACAAGGTATCCATGCTCCATTGCCGCATCTTCGATACCACGAATGATTTCAGTAAAATAGGGGTCGCAAATATCTGGGACGATCGCGACGATTGTCTTGGACTCATTTCTGCGTAAATTTCGAGCTAAAGAATTGGGTGAATAGCCAGCCTCTAAAACCGCTTCTTCTACGCGTTTGCGAGTTGAAGACGATACTTTTTCAGGATTCATCAAAGCTCGCGATACCGTCGCGGTCGATACGCCAGCAAGCTGAGCAACATCCTTCATTGTCGCCATGTTAATTAGCCCTCTTTCTGTTCCTTTGCGGTGTATGAACACCTTTATAATTATGCACTGGCGTATAATTCAGAGCTACACACCTAGCCTTATGTTATTTATCTTGGACTGCCCCGTTAGTTAAGATATCAATCTTGCGTCCCGAGACGATTTGGATATACACCTAGTCTATTCATTTCCGAAGATAAAGTTACGGTTGATTTAACAATTTTTGCACTACAACCGTGACTTTAATCACATTAGACAATGTTTATATAATACAGCATTCCAATTCTACTGATTTCATGAATTTACCTCAGCAATTTTTAACTTAAGTCCTGCGGCTCTATATCAAGAGTCCAGCGAACCTTATTGGCCAGAGGTAACATAGAAATAGCTGGTTTGGCGCTTATCAACAATTTTTGCATTACCGAGCGAGCTTCTGTTTGTAGTAACAACTGCCAGCGATATTTTCCGGCACGCTTAGCGAGTGGAGCAGGCGTTGGCCCTAATACCATACAGTGTGCATCAAACAATGGGTGAGATTCGAGGGTCTGCCGCACCTGACGAAGAAAATCCTCCACCATTTGCGATTGATTGGCTTCAGCACGAAACAAGGTCAGATAAGTATAAGGTGGTAGCATCGCCAGTTTTCGCTCAGCCAGCGCGGTTAACGCAAAATGGTGATAATCTCTCTGAAGCAAATCTTGTAGCAAACTGTGCTCAGGATGATGGGTCTGCAAAATAACTTCTCCCGGTTTGCTAGCCCGTCCGGCACGTCCCGCGACCTGAATAAACAACTGTGCTAAACGTTCAGAGGCTCTGAAGTCACTGCTGTACAGTGAGCCGTCCACATCAAGCAGAGCGACTAAGGTGACATCAGGAAAGTGATGCCCTTTAGCCAGCATCTGAGTGCCGATAAGAATTTGGTATTCCCCTTTACGAATCGATTCTAAAGCAGATTCTAAACTGCCTTTGCGACGGGTACTGTCTCGGTCAATTCGAATGGTTTTATATTCGGGAAATAACTCTGCCAGTTGCTTTTCAAGTTGCTCGGTGCCGACACCAACAGTGACCAGTTGGGTTGAACCACACCCCTGACATTGGTGAATCACCGGGCGCTGAGAACCACAATGATGACAGCGAACTTCATTGCTGTACTGATGAAAGGTGTAATAAGCATCACAGCGCTGACAATCAGCTATCCATCCGCATTCATGACACATCAATGCGGGTGAAAAACCACGGCGGTTAAGGAAAAGTAGTACCTGATTGCCAGACGTCAGATGGCGACGCATTTCGGCAATTAATGGGGCAGACAAGCCACTTTCTAAATACAGCCCTTTAACGTCTAAAACCCGGTTTCGGGTTGGAACAGCTACCCCTGCCCGTTCTGTTAGCTGAAGGTGGTGATATTTTCCGCTAAGTGCATTGTGTAATGTTTCTAATGCCGGTGTTGCAGAACCAAGAATGACCGGAATTTGCTCCTGATTAGCTCTCATCACTGCTACATCACGAGCATGGTAACGAAGACTATCCTGTTGCTTGTAAGAGCTGTCATGCTCTTCATCGACAATAATAATTCCCAGATTTGAAAACGGTGTCAGTAGCGCTGAACGAGTACCGATAACAATACCCGCCACTTTATCCCGGGCCGAAAGCCAAGCATTTAATCGCTCCGTATCATTGAGGCCGGAGTGAATCACTTCAACAGGAACATTAAAACGCTTTTTAAAACGATTAATCGTCTGCGGAGTTAAACCGATTTCCGGCACCAATACCAGTGCCTGCTTCCCCTGCTCCAGTATCGGCTTGATTAAATTCAGGTAGACTTCCGTTTTGCCGGAACCGGTCACGCCCTCCAACAGATAACAGCCGAAACCTTGCTTACTGTTCACCGCAGCAATGGCAATCGCCTGCTCCTGGTTCAGCTTAGGTTTATCCACCTCAGCTTCAACCTGTTTAGGCCATGGCCTGAATTGTGGCTTCTTCTCGCTGACTTCTATCCAGCCTTTGTCCTGCAAAGTTTTAAGTGTCGTACTACTTACCTCCTCTTCAAGCAAAGAAGCGTGAGATACCGGCCCCGATGCGAGAAGGTTCATCACCTGTGCCTGCTTAAACGCCCGGCCAAACCCTTGCATTAACTGATCTTTACCTCGTTCAGTCATACACCACTCTTTGCAACTGGCGAAATCAGCAGGTTTACCTTTACGCAGTGCACCCGGCATCGCATTGGCCAGCGTATCGCCGAGCGGAAACTGATAAAACTGGCTGCACCATTTTAATAAGGTATACAGATTGTCCGGCCACACAGGCTGCGAATCTAAAACCGCCTTTATCGATTTCAGCTTATCAAGCGAAAATTCAGATTCCTGAACTAACTCAGTCACCACCCCAACCAGAGTCTGGCGTCCAAAGGGTACAGAAACTCGCCCACCTATAATCGGAAACAGGTAGTCAGGTATCAGGTAGTCGAACTGTTTATCCAAAGGAACAGGCAGTGCAACTCGAGCAATCGTTGGGCGCATAAAGGTCTAGTAATGAACGAAAATGAGAGAAAATACAGTCTACTGGATGATGCCCGGAAATTCGAGCAACGAATGTGGTGAAAAGATCAGCGAAAACGGTTGATCCACAGTGCGGGATTCTTTAATATATCGCGCCTTGATGAGATGCTTGTAAGAAGACTCTTCAAGTGTCACCTATATTTATTTTAAAACTACGTGTGGTGTCCGGCATAGACTCGGATAGCGACACGGCCTAAATTGAGGTTATCCCATGAAAGCTGGTATCCACCCAGAATATAAAGAAGTAAACGCGACTTGCTCTTGCGGCAACTCTTTCGTTTTCAAATCTACTCTAGGTAAAGACTCTATGCACCTAGACGTATGTGACAAGTGCCACCCATTCTACTCAGGTAAGCAACGTATCGTTGATACTGGTGGTCGTGTTGATCGCTTCAACAAGCGTTTCGGCGCTCTATCAAGCAAGAAGTAATTTTTACTTTACGCGAAGATTTGGAAAGGACGCTCAGGCGTCCTTTTTTAGTTTCAGCAGTACATCTTTTTTCACTACCAGCAAATACCTCACACTAAATCTGGTCTTATCAGCCATTATCCTGACTTATATTAGCTATCAAGTTTGATTCACATAGACTAAAATAAACGGCCTTAATAAAAACAATAAGGCACCCGCTCCCATGTCAAACGATGATCGCCAGGAACGTACAGAAGAAGAAGCTTTTCGCCAGCAAGCTCTTGATTACCACGCACTCCCTACTCCAGGGAAAATCGCTATCTCACTAACCACACCAGCAGATTCAGCACAAGATCTGGCGCTGGCCTACAGCCCTGGTGTTGCTGAGCCCGTGCGTGAAATTGCACAAAATGTCGATAACATTTACAAGTACACGGCAAAAGGCAATACGGTTGCAGTGATTTCTAACGGTACTGCTATCTTGGGTTTAGGTAACCTCGGGCCAATGGCATCAAAGCCCGTCATGGAAGGTAAGGCTTTATTATTTAAACGCTTTGCGAACCTGGACTCAATCGACATTCAGGTAAAACACCGTACTATCGATGAGTTTGTCGATACAGTTGCTAGCATCGCAGATACGTTCGGCGGTATTAATTTAGAAGATATCAAAGCACCCGACTGTTTTGAGATTGAACAACGTCTGATTGAGCGCTGTGATGTTCCTGTCTTTCATGATGATCAGCATGGTACGGCGATTGTAACTGCCGCTGGTATGCTCAATGCTATCGAGCTGCAAGGCAAAAAACTCAATGAATGCACCATTGTATGTTTAGGTGCCGGTGCAGCCGCGGTCGCTTGTATGGAACTCCTGATAAAATGTGGAGCGATGCGTGAGAAAATCTACATGCTCGACCGTAAAGGCGTTATTCACACTCGTCGTGACGACCTGAACGAATATAAACAGCTATTTGCCAACAACACTGACAAACGCACTTTAGAAGATGTGATTGAAGGTGCCGACTTGTTCCTAGGTGTTTCAGGTCCGAATCTGCTTCCGGCTGATGCTCTGAAGTTGATGGCTGATAAGCCTGTTGTGTTTGCCTGTTCAAACCCAGATCCAGAAATCAAACAATCACTGGCACATGAAGTCCGTAAAGACTTGATCATGGGTACAGGCCGCAGTGACTACCCGAATCAGGTTAATAATGTTCTCTGTTTCCCGTTTATTTTCCGTGGCGCCCTTGATGTCCGAGCCAGTGAAATTAATGATGAAATGAAACTCGCCGCTGTAGAAGCGATTCGTCAGTTAGCAAAAGAGCCGGTTCCGGCAGATGTATTAAAAGCAGCGGGTGTTGAAGAACTGACTTTCGGTGCCAATTATATTATTCCCAAGCCAATGGATCCTCGTTTGCTTCCTCGTGTCGCTAAAGCAGTCGCACAGGCAGCCGTCGATTCTGGTGTCGCTCGCATAGAGATGCCTGACAATTATATGCTTGCTTGATTTTTGCCGTAGATATCAGAAAAAGCCCCAAATCGAACGATCTGGGGCTTTTTTTAAATTTTTTGTAAAAAATCGTATTTAGTCGTCGTAAGACTCGAATTCAATACCCATTTCCGTCATAAGGGCTTTGACTTCTGCAGGCAAATCGTCAGGTCGATCTTTACGGAGGTCTTCATCTGTTGGCAGTGGCTGACCTGTGTATGCATGCAAAAAGGCTTCACACAACAACTCGCTGTTAGTCGCATGACGCAAATTATTTATCTGGCGGCGAGTTCGCTCATCTGTCAGTATTTTCAATACTTTCAGCGGAATTGAGACTGTGATTTTTTTCACTTGCTCACTCTTTTTCCCATGCTCAGCATAAGGGCTTATATATTCACCATTCCAATCTGCCATTGCGCACCTTTATTATTCAAATTCGAAGTCAAAATTTTAAGCACAGATTTTAGCGGGATTTACTGCCACAAGCAAAGACATATAGACGTCTAGAAGTGTTGACGTCTTAAAAAATGAGAAGTAAAGTAGCATATATCGCCCCAATATAGACCAATTCAGTTATTTTTACCGTGAATTGCATGTCTATTTTAGAGTCTTAGAAAGGAAACGCTCATGACCAAACGCAACCCAGCGACAATCGCAGTTCGCACCGGTATCGAATCAGATACTCAGCATCACGCCGTTGTACCACCGATTTATCTGTCTACCAATTACGGCTTTCCTGCGTTTGGTGAAGTGCCAAAATATGACTACACCCGTTCAGGTAACCCTAATCGTGGCCTGTTAGAACAAGCACTTTACGAACTCGAAGAAGGTGAAGGTGCCGTTGTGACCAACTGTGGTACCTCTGCTTTAAATTTATTAGCCTCAACATTTCTAGGTCCAGACGATCTTATCATTGCTCCAAACGACTGCTACGGTGGAACTTATCGCCTGTTCAATACCCGTTCGAACAAAGGTGACTTTAAAGTTCTGTTTATTGATCAGTCAGACCAACAGGCAATGGATGACGCTTTTGCACAGAAACCGAAATTGGTACTACTGGAAACACCATCTAACCCGCTGGTTCGGGTCGTAGATATTGAGAAGGTATGCCAACAGGCAAAATCAGCGGGCGCACTGGTCGCCGTCGATAACACCTTCCTGACGCCGGTTTATCAAAAACCGCTGACTCTGGGAGCTGACTTCGTAATTCACTCAACCACCAAATTCATTAACGGCCACTCTGACGTGATTGGCGGTGTGGTCATCAGTAAAACACAAGCGCACACAGAAGAACTCGCTTGGTGGGGCAACTGTATTGGTGCAACTGGTACACCATTTGATAGTTACCTGACGCTGCGTGGCATACGCACTTTAGGTGCACGTATGCGAGTACATGAAGAAAGCTCACTGGAAATTCTCGACTACCTGAAATCTCAGTCACTGGTCAAAACCATTTATCACCCGAGTCTGCCAGAGCACCCTGGCCATGATATCGCCAAAAAGCAACAAAAAGGTTTCGGCTCCATGCTAAGCTTCGAGTTTGCGGGTAGCTATGAGCAGTTGCAACATTTTGTCAGTGAACTTGAGCTGTTTTCTTTAGCAGAATCACTGGGCGGTGTTGAGAGTTTAATTTGTCATCCGGCAACAATGACTCACCGTGCTATGGGCGAAGCAGCGCTTGAAGAAGCCGGGATTTCATTGCTGCTGTTGCGTTTATCTGTCGGCTTAGAAGATACCTCTGATCTTATTTCTGACTTAGAACAAGCCTTCGCCAAAGCTAAGGAGAAAGTTTAATGACTGTTTCACGCCAGCTACACAAGTTTGGAGGTAGCAGCTTAGCCGATCCTGAGTGCTATCTACGCGTGGCAAACATTCTTAAAGAGTATTCGCAACCTGAAGATCTGGTGGTAGTCTCTGCCGCCGGTAAAACAACTAATCGTCTAATCGCATTTCTGGAATCTTTAAACAAAGATGGCCGGGTTGCTCATGAAACCCTGCAATCACTTCGCCAATTTCAGTGTGGTCTGATTGAAGATCTACTGGAAGGTGAAGCGGCAGACCGCCTGTTAACCGAGGTTAACGGAGAGTTCATTCGCTTAGGTGAACTGACAGCGCCTCTGAGTCAAGCACAACAAGCAGCCGTACTTGGGCATGGTGAAGTATGGTCTGCACGTTTGTTGGCTGCCCTGCTAAACCAGAATCAATTACCCGCTGTTTCTCAGGATGCCAGAGAATTTTTACGTGCGGAAGCAGGCACGCAGCCGGAAGTTGACCGCTCTCGTTCATATCCGCTGATCAAAAAAGTCTTAGCTCAGCACGCACAACATCGTATTGTAATTACCGGATTTATGGCACAAGACGACCACGGAGATACCGTTCTGCTTGGTCGCAATGGCTCCGATTACTCCGCAACCGTTATAGGCGCACTGGCTGATGTCTGTCGGGTAACCATCTGGAGTGATGTAGCTGGCGTTTATAGTGCCGACCCGCGCTTAGTTTCCAACGCATGTCTACTGCCGTTGTTACGTCTTGATGAAGCCAATGAACTGGCTCGTCTCGCAGCCCCGGTTCTTCACAGCAGAACGCTGCAGCCGGTTGCTCAGAGTGCAATGGATTTAGAACTAAGATGCAGTCACCAACCAGAGTCTGGCTCAACCAAAATCGAGCGGGTGTTGGCTTCCGGGCGCGGTGCCAAAATCATTACCTCGCTAGAAGATGTTCTGCTTATCGAGCTGGAATTCGGCCGTGGGCATGACTTCAGCCGAGTCTACCTGGAAACACTGGAAAAACTTAAACGTGAGCAGCTAGAACCGTTAGCATTTGAAGCACAGAGTGACCAACACAAACTGCGCTTGGCCTATACCTCTGAAATCGCCTCAGGTGCACTGGCTTACCTGCAAGACACGGCGACAGAAGCAGAACTCAAACTTAAAGAAGGTTATTCTCTGGTTGGAGCGGTTGGTGCTGGTGTCACCAAGAATGCCAACCACAGTTATGGCTTCTACCAACAACTAAAAAACGCCCCTATCGAGTTTATCTGTGAAGCAGAATCCGAACTAAGCCTGGTTGCAGTATTACGCCAGACTCCGGTTGAAAAACTGGTCGTTGGTGTTCACAACCAAATATTCCAGGCACAAAAACGCGTTGCTATTGCGCTCTGTGGTAAAGGTAATATTGGCTCTAGCTGGCTAAAACTGTTTGCCGAGCAAAAGCAAGAACTTGAAAAGCGCCGTGGTATGAACTTCGAATTGGTTGCGGTCATCGATAGCCAGACATATTGGTTTGATCCCGAGGGGATAGACCCAAAAACAGTGCTGAACCGATACCAAGATGAAGCAATCGAAAACGACAGTCACAGCTGGCTGTACAAGCTCGGTAATCTACAGGGATACGACGACGCGATAGTTCTTGATGTCACCGCTAGTAAAATTCTTGCCAACCAGTACCTGGATATCGCTCAGCAGGGAATGCATCTTATCTCTGCGAACAAAGTTGCAGGTTCTGCATCCAGTGAGTATTACCATCAGGTTAAAGATTCCTTCGCAAAAATCAGCCGCCACTGGTTGTACAACGCAACGGTCGGTGCAGGTCTGCCAATCAATCATACGGTGCGCGACTTGCGCGAAAGCGGTGATGAGATTACTGCACTATCGGGCATTTTTTCCGGCACCCTATCCTGGCTATTTCAGCAATATGATGGCTCAGTACCGTTTAGCGAATTAATCGACCTCGCCTGGCAACAAGGCCTGACCGAACCAGACCCGCGTAATGATCTGGATGGGTCTGATGTTATGCGTAAACTGGTTATTCTCGCCCGAGAATCCGGATTAGATGTCGAGCCGAACAACATTCGTGTCGAGTCTCTGGTCCCGGAAGAACTGCAGACGCTATCTCTGGATGACTTCTTAGACAACAGCCAAATACTTAACGAACGTCTTTCTGAACGTCTGCAAAAAGCACAGCGTGAAGATAAAGTACTGCGCTACGTGGCTCGTTTAGAGAAAAACGGTAAAGCCAGCGTCGGCGTTGAAGCACTTGAGAGAGATCATCCTTTGGCAAATTTACTGCCATGCGACAATATCTTCGCTATTGAGAGTAAATGGTACAAAGATAACCCGCTGGTAATTCGTGGCCCCGGGGCTGGCAGAGAAGTCACTGCTGGTGCAATCCAGTCGGACTTAAACTTACTATCCAGCTTTCTGTAGCCTTTATAAAACTCGCCCTTAGCGGCGAGTTTTGTTTTTAAGCACTAAAGATAAAGCCAAATGCAGTGCATTACTCGAATAAGCAGGCTATTGATACGAAAATCCGCTAAAAGTTAGCTAAATAAGTTGAATTGCTTTCAAATGAAACATGAAAAAAATTCATAATAGTAATGTTGACATTAAAAGGTATTCAATACATCCTGTAGCCATATAGACGTCTAAACGTAAAATCACAAATATCAGCGTTTGTAGTGCAAACTACAAGGAGAGAGAGATGGGATACACACACGCCGGGCATATTGACGCTTTAAATCAGAATATATCTGAACTATCTGACATTAACGTGTCTTTTGAGTTTTTTCCGCCAAGCTCTGAAAAAATGGAAGAAACTTTATGGAACTCGGTACACCGTCTCAAAACTCTGCAGCCAAAGTTTGTCTCTGTAACTTACGGTGCAAATTCTGGTGAACGCGACCGAACTCACTCCATCATCAAAGCAATCAAAGATCAAACCGGCTTAGTTTCTGCACCACACCTCACTTGTATTGACGCTTCGCGTGAAGAACTAATTGATATTGCGGATGATTATTGGGCGAACGGTATTCAGAATATTGTTGCTCTACGTGGTGATATTCCACCAGATGGTGGAAAGCCTGAAATGTACGCCTCTGATCTGGTAGAGCTGCTAAAGTCTCGCCATGATTTTGATATTTCAGTGGCGGCATTCCCAGAAGTCCACCCGGAAGCGAAAAGCGCTCAGGCCGATCTTCTGAACTTAAAACGCAAAGTGGATGCGGGTGCTAACCGTGCAATTACTCAGTTCTTCTTTGATGTAGAGAGTTATCTGCGTTTTCGCGACCGCTGCGTAGCGGCGGGTATCGACGTAGAAATCGTGCCGGGTATTCTGCCAGTTTCAAATTTCACTCAAGCGGCACGTTTTGCTGCACAAAACAACGTAAAAGTCCCAAGCTGGATGGCGAAGCAATTTGAAGGGTTAGAGAATGATGCCGTTACACGCCAACTGGTTGGTGCAAGTCAGGCTATCGATATGGTTCGCGTACTTTCTCGTGAAGGCGTAAAAGACTTCCACTTCTACACACTAAACCGTGCAGAAATGACTTACGCGCTGTGCCACACTTTGGGTGTCCGCCCGACACTCTAATCCAAAGATACCAGCCTGATATCAAATGATTTGAGCGAGCTCCAAGCCCGAAGACAAAAAAATGCCGATACATCAGTATCGGCATTTTTATATTGGTCGATAAGCCACTATTCGCTTATTCAACATCATCCATTTTGCCAAGCAGACTGCGGATGCGCTCTTGCCACTGATCATGCTCTTGTTGAATTTGCTGTGCTTTCTGCTCTAGAGATTCACGATTCGCTTTTAGCTCATTTGCTTCTTCCACAAGCTTCTGCTTTTCTTCTTTAAGTTCTTCAACTTCCATTTGTAGAAGTGCGATTGTGTCAACCGCCGTTTGAATTTTAGCTTCTAATTGCTCTAGTACTTCAAAAGACATGGTATTACCCTTTATTAATTCGGTTGAAATGGACAAAGCGTCACTGATGTCTCCATTCTACTCAGCCAAGCCACGATAAACACTCACTATATTCGATCTTTCTCGCTATTCGGTTAAAAAATCAGCGCAATTTCACATCACGCTGACTTAACGAGTTAAAACTGCCGTACCACCGGTGGTTATTGACTCTTAGGCCGGTTAAATCTCACCAAGTTTTGATCCATTACAACTCTCAACTACGCTAATTAGCAAACGTTTACTTTCTATTGTGCTAAAATGCCCGCGCAAAATTATCCCCCTATCGTTATCCGTTGGAGTGAACATGAAACGTGATTTAGCAATGGCTTTTTCTCGAGTTACTGAAGGTGCTGCATTAGCAGGTTATAAATGGCTTGGCCGTGGTGATAAAAATGCCGCTGACGGTGCAGCTGTAGAAGTGATGCGTACCTTACTGAATCAAACAGAAATCCAGGGCGAAATTGTCATTGGTGAAGGCGAAATTGATGACGCTCCAATGCTTTATATCGGTGAGAAAGTCGGTTTGGGCGGAGACGATGTTGATATTGCTGTCGACCCTATCGAAGGCACCCGAATGACGGCCATGGGCCAATCCAATGCACTTGCTGTACTTGCAGCCGGCGAAAAAGGGAGCTTTTTAAAAGCACCAGATATGTATATGGAGAAGTTGGTTGTCGGACCGGGCGCAAAAGGGTGTATTGACCTGAACAAGCCTTTAAAAGAGAACCTAGAAACGGTAGCACAAGCACTGGGGAAAACTCTGGATACACTGGTCGTCATTACACTAGCCAAACCTCGTCATGATAAAGTTATTGCTGAAATGCAGCAGATGGGGGTTCGGGTGTTCGCAGTGCCAGACGGTGACGTTGCGGCTTCCATTCTGACCTGTATGCCGGACAGCGAAGTCGACATGATGTACTGTATTGGAGGTGCACCTGAAGGGGTTGTTTCCGCGGCCGTTATTCGTGCATTAGACGGTGATATGCATGGTCGTTTGCTACCTCGTCATGAGGTGAAAGGTGATACGGAAGATAACCGTATCTGGGGTGCTAGTGAACTGGAACGCTGCAAACAGATGGGTGTGGAAGCCAATGTTGTACTCAAGATGGAAGATATGGCACGTAGCGACAATGTTATCTTCTCTGCCACCGGTATAACTAAAGGTGACCTATTGGAAGGCATTACCCGTCAGGGTCATATCGCAACCACAGAAACCCTTCTGGTTCGAGGCCGCTGCCGTACGATTCGTCGTATAAAGTCGATTCACTATTTAGAGCGCAAAGACGCGGACATCCGCGATATCATTCTTTAATCGCAACAAAAAAGACCGCATGAGCGGTCTTTTTTATATTCGAAGTAATCAAAGTGGTTAGAATAACTCTTCAGCCACTTTATACAGATCTTTACGAACAGGACGACGCATATTTTCAATCGCATCAATAATGTCGTGGTGAACCAGCTCTTCTTTCTGGATACCAACACAACGACCACCCTGGCCTTCCATCAATAAGTGAACGGCGTAGTTACCCATACGAGAAGCCAGCACACGGTCAAACGCTGTTGGTTTACCACCACGCTGAATATGACCCAAAATGGTTGCGCGTGTTTCGCGTTTTGTTGCCGATTCAATTTCTTTCGCTAAGACATTCGCATCCATCATCAACTCTGTTAGTGCGATGATTGCATGTTTCTTACCTTTCTTAATGCCATCCTGAATATTCGCAATTAGCTCTTCCATATTCAGACCGGTTTCCGGAGTAATGATGTATTCACAACCACCCGCTAACGCAGACATTAGAGTCAGATCACCACAGTGACGTCCCATGATTTCAACAATAGAGATACGTTGGTGAGAAGAAGATGTATCACGCAGGCGGTCAATGGACTCAATCACTGTGTTCAAAGCTGTCAAATAGCCGATAGTGTAATCTGTACCAGCAATATCATTATCAATCGTGCCAGGCAGACCGATACATGGGTAACCCATTTCAGTCAATTTCTTCGCACCCATGTACGAACCGTCACCACCGATAACAACTAACGCTTCAATACCGTGCTTCTTCAAGTTTTCGATCGCTTTTTCACGAATCTCCACTTCTTTAAACTCAGGGAAACGCGCAGAACCCAAGAAAGTACCGCCACGGTTAATTACGTCAGAAACACTTGAACGATCAAGTTTCTTGATACGATCTTCATACAGCCCTTGATAACCGTCATAGATACCAAAAACTTCCAGACCCGCACCTAATGCTGTACGAACAACACCGCGAATCGCCGCATTCATACCCGGCGCATCGCCACCACTTGTTAAAACACCGATCTTTTTAATCATGATCACCCTCAATTTTGGAAATTTATACAACTATTTCTGGCGTTGCCTGAAAGCATAGTTCAAACAACAAAATCTTGTAATTATGTCTGCTTACTACAAATACGAGCTAGCTTTTAATGCGCTGTCACTAAGCGGCTTACCCTAAAAGCAGTATTACAGGTTTGCACCTTTACATCGTTGATTCACATCAGATTCGAGCATTTTATTTATGCTGCAAAAAATATAGTCTATCTGACAAATCTTGTCGCTACTAGGTTTCGAATTTTTGTTTCTTTTCGGGTCCAAAAATCACCGAATAGGGATCCTGATGAATCAAAACATCAGCGCCTGGAAACGCTTCGCATAGTTTTTCTTCAACCACATCCGCTATTCGATGCGCTTCTATTAAAGGCATATTGTCATCCAACTCTAAGTGTAGCTGAATAAATTTAACCGGCCCTGACATTCGAGTTCGCAAATCATGAACTCCTATAACTCCCTCAACGGAGATGGAAATTTTACGAATCTCAGCAATTTCTTCTTCTGGAAGTTGCCTGTCCAACAGGGTCTGTATCGCTTCTTTGACCATTTTAAAAGCGCTGTACAGGATAAAACAGCCAATACCGATCGCAAACACCGCATCTGCCTGTTTGATACCAAACCAACTTAAGCCCAGTGCAATCATAATTGCCCCATTCATATATAAATCGGACTGATAATGCAGAGAATCAGCGGCGATAGCCTGGCTACCGGTTTTCTTTACCACATGACGCTGGAACAACACCAGACCAAACGTCACCACAATCGCCAGCAAGCTGACATAAATGCCGTACTCGGGCGCTTTTAATTCATGTGGACGGAAGAAACGATCAATACCGTTAAGAATGAGGAAACAGGCTGAGCCGGATATAAACATCGCCTGAGCCAATGCCGCCAAAGATTCGGCTTTACCATGCCCGAACGCATGCTCGCGATCAGCAGGCTGAAGTGAATAACGCAACACGACTAAGTTCACAACTGACGCGGCGATATCCAGCATCGAATCAATCAATGATGCTAACAGACTCACAGACCCGGTTACCCACCAAGCGGCGACTTTAACGACAAGAAGTAAGGTCGCGACGCAAGTCGCTGTCCACGCAGCAATCGTCACTAAGCGTGCGTATTCCTTTTTCATAACGTATTACCATAACAAACAATGCGTTGATTATACCTAAAAGAGTCCAAGATGCTTGTTCGATCATGGTATTTGTTACAGATTCGGAGAAAAATTAACCCGCCAGTAAACCGCTCAGAAAAGCGAAAAGGCAGCCAAAGCTGCCTTTTCGTTATGTCACTTATCAGACAATCACTCGCATCAACATAAGTTATTGCGCGGTGAAGGAGCCCATCTGACCTTGACCGGAGCCACGCATCATTCCCTGACCCTGCCCCATCATACCTTTATTACGATATCCCTGATTATACTTACCACGTTGACCACCAGGACCAAACAGCGCGCATTCATTGGCGCGATCTTGTTGAATCGCCGTTAGCTTCGCTTTTTGGTCAGCGGTGAGAACATTCATCATTGCGTTACGCTGTTTCATCATTGCTACTCTTTGGCTAACGCGACTTTGAACCATCTGCTCGGCTAATTGTTGCGCAGCAGCTTCATCGAAATCTGCAGACATAACCAAATCTCGCTGTTGCTGTCTAAATGCTCGCATTTCTGCTTGTCGACCCGCTCGCTGCCCTTGCATCGTGTCACGTTGTTGCAGGCGCAGTTCTGCCATCTGTGCTTTCTGCGATGAAGTGATATTTAGCTGAGTGAAAACGGCCGGATTCATCATACCACCTCGTCCACAATCGCCACCAAAACCTCGACCTTGGCCAGGACCGTATCCACCGCCCGCAGCAAGAACGACAGTGCTACCTAGGGTAATGGGTAAGATAACTGCTGCAAGGATCATTTTTTTCGTCATTTTCATAATCTTTTCCTTCTCATTGAAACTTGAGTCGGCTGCCTGTGCAGCGCTTACATTTATAATACGACCTGCTAGGTAAAGCAGTGTTTATGAAGCGTAAATAATCGTAAAGGATGAATTTACCTATGATCCTTTACAGCAAATAACAGTAAACTATAGCGAACAGATACGAATCTTTAAGGCGATGGATATGGCACACATCTTATTAATTGATGACGACACAGAACTAACCAGCTTATTGAACGAAGTTCTGAGCTATGAGGGATTTGATGTCTCTGAAGCTAATGATGGTGAAGCGGGATTAGAAGCTGTCAATGATAGTGTTGACCTTATCCTGCTTGATGTAATGATGCCCAAGCTCAATGGTATGGAAACACTGAAGAAAATTCGAGAACAATGGCAAACGCCAGTATTAATGCTAACCGCTAAAGGCGAAGAAATTGATCGGGTTATCGGTTTAGAGTTAGGTGCCGATGATTACCTGCCTAAACCATTCAGTGACCGAGAGTTGCTGGCTCGAATCCGTGCCGTGCTACGCAGAACCCAACATACTGCCGGTAAACACTCAGAAGTTATCGAGTGTCAGGATATTCAGGTTTATCCTGGCAAGCAAGAAGCTTACTGTCAGGGAGAGCTGCTCGATCTTACAACCACTGAGTTTGCGTTACTCACCCACTTCGTACAAAACCCGGGAAACGCTTTAACTAAAGAAGATCTCAGTCAGGATGTGCTGGGCAAAAGATTGGCAGCATTTGACCGAGCCATTGATATGCACGTCTCTAACCTGCGTAAAAAGCTGCCAGAGCGTAGTGATGGTAAAGTAAGAATCAAAACTCTGCGCGGCCGTGGCTACCTGATGATTCTGGAGGATTAATGCGCTTACCAAAAATCAACAGCCTTTACGGACGCATTTTCGCTATATTTTGGTTAACCATGTTTCTGGTACTACTGGCAGTGCTGGCTTTACCACACTTGGACCCACGGAAGTCCCGAGACTTGCCGCCAGAAATGCTTCAACGCATCACCGAACAAAAAGAGATGCTTGAAATGCACTTTCAGCATGAAAGCAATCTGTCCCGAATACTGATGATTTTGGAAAGTAATGGCAACCGTGGACAAAATTCAATGATGCACGGCCAGGATAGAAGACAGGATACGCGACCGCGCTTCTTTGTGACTGATTTAGACGGCAGAATTCTGACCACCCGCCAACATCCGGAGTTCAAATATAAAGTGCTGCAAAACTTCGCCAGCAGTATCGAGTCTATAGATAACCCCCAGCAGCGACTCTATGGCCGCTATATGATCGCAGGCCCCGTTCCGATCACACTGGCACAGCAAGACTTATTGCTTTACGTTGGTTTTCGCTGGAACGAGCCACCACCGTTCTTGCTACAACTATTCGATAAGCCTGTGCAACTACTGCTCGCCGTCATGCTGGTCAGTACGCCATTGTTACTCTGGTTAGCCTGGGCATTAAGTCAACCGGCCCAACGCTTGGCACTTGCAGCTCAGCGGGTCGCCCGAGGACAATTTGAATCCGATCCGGAATTAGAAAGGGGCACAACAGAATTTCGTCAGGCAGGACGCAGCTTCAACCAGATGGTCGAAGCGGTGAATCAAATGATTTCAGGTCAACAGCGGCTACTTTCAGATATTTCACATGAATTGCGTTCACCATTAACTCGGCTACGAATGGCCAATGCACTGGCAACCCGTAAACAAGGAAACAGTAATGAACTCGAACGCATTGATACTGAAGCACAACGCTTAGAACAGATGATCGGCGAGTTACTGGAACTGTCCAGAATGCAGACCAACAGTCATTTAAGCAGGGAGTCACAACCATTAACCACTTTATGGGAAGAGTTACTCAAAGATTCTCAGTTTGAAGCAGAACAAATGCACAAAAGTCTGGAGTTCAACCAAATACCTGCGATTACGATATCCGGTAATCCTAAATTGCTGATGAGTGCACTAGAGAATATTGTGCGCAACGCTATCTACTATGGAAAAGATAAAATTGTGGTGCACTTTGAGGCCAGTGACAGTGAAATAACCGTATCGGTAGAAGATAACGGTGAAGGCGTTCCTGAGAATGAGCTTGCAGAGATCTTCCGCCCATTCTATCGTGTGTCTACCGCACGGGATCGTCATAGCGGAGGAACTGGTCTGGGACTGGCCATAACCGAAAGCGCAATTCGGCAACATAGCGGTGTGATAACAGCCAGCCGCAGCGCACTTGGCGGCTTAAAAGTTCAATTTACCCTTCCTGTCTGACTTGTGGTTTATAGCACGAGAGATTTATACTCGCAGCTTCAATTTAAGCCTCACCTGACAACAGGCCTTAAGGAAGTAGAAACTCATGTTTGATATTGCCCTGTATGAGCCGGAAATTGCACCAAACACAGGTAACATTATTCGTCTGTGTGCAAACTGTGGTGCGAACCTGCACTTAATCGAACCTTTGGGTTTTGATTTAGAAGAAAAAAAAGTCCGCCGCGCTGGCCTGGATTATCATGATTTGGCTCGTGTGACTCGCCACAAAAACTTTGAGGCTTTTCAGGAGTACCTGCTAGCAAGGGGTGAATACCGTATTTTTGCTTGCACAACCAAAACTACCGGCCATCATGTTGATGCGCAATTTAAACAAGGTGATGTGCTGTTGTTTGGGCCAGAAACCCGGGGATTACCTGCAGAAATTATTGAAGCTTTGCCAATGGAACAACGTATTCGAATTCCAATGATGCCAGATGCTCGGAGTTTAAACCTTTCCAATGCGGTTGCTATTATCGCTTTCGAAGCTTGGCGACAAATGGGCTTTGAAGGCGCTCTGTAATAAATGAAAAAGCTCTGGCAAAACCAGAGCTTTTATCGATCAAATACTCATCATCAATTAAGACGATTGTTGTTCTGATCGTCATCGTCGTCATCCTTCTTCTCATAATCCCCTTCGAAAGTATTCCCCTCCTGGGAGTCATGAGAATGGAAACCACGGTCAAAATGACTGGAATGTGTCGAGTGGAACCCACCGGACAGATTAGACACCACCACTTTGCTCATAAGATATTTTGCAATCACGGCCCTTGGCGCAGGTAGCAGAACCAGCATACCCAAAGCGTCGGTCATAAAGCCCGGAGTTAACAGCAACACTCCGGCAACGGCAAGCATCACGCCTTCCACAATCTGTTGAGCTGGCATCTCACCACGCTGCATACGCTGTTGCACCGTCAATAACGTTTGCAACCCCTGACTTCTGACTAGTGATGCACCAACAAACGCCGTGATCAGCACCAGAGCAATGGTCGGCCACATACCTAACATTCCCCCAACTTGTATAAACAAGCCAATTTCAATGATCGGTACCGCGATAAAAAGAATAAGTAAAATCGGAAACACAGCTCCTCCTTGTTTTGCTACACCTTAGCCCTAACGTTTACGCTGTGCAAGCAGCTAGCAGGGTAAACAGTGACAAAAGTCCGGCGACTTTCTGAGTTCCACGATGCAAGCTGGTATTGCTCCTTACTCATGATTGGACATTTTGCCACCGAACTCATCAGAAACTGTAAATTTGCTGACATAAAAGGTGATGCAGCTACTATTTTTTACTTATAACTGCAGTATGATACCAGCATAGTCAGGATGGTTTTCCAGCCTTATATCTGATGAATGGACTCTTTAGACAGAAACGGCTCAATCTCACTATTATTTAATAGAATTACTCTCTAAGGATCCTGTTATGGCTACTCTCTCAGAAGCTAAACCAACAGCTCATAAAGCCAATCGTATTGAAGAAGACCTACTCGGGAAGCGCCATGTTCCTGCCGATGCTTATTATGGCATCCACACTCTCCGTGCTATTGAAAACTTCAACATCTCAAACGCAACAATTTCGGACGTCCCTGAATTTGTCCGTGGTATGGTCATGACCAAAAAAGCAGCGGCTCTCGCGAATAAAGAGTTAGCGGTGATCCCCAAAGATGTTGCCAACTACATTATTCAGGCGTGTGATTTGATCCTTGAAACAGGAAAGTGCATGGATCAATTTCCGACGGACGTATTTCAGGGTGGTGCCGGAACATCTGTCAACATGAACACCAATGAAGTCATCGCCAATTTAGCGCTCGAGTTAATGGGCAAAGAAAAAGGGCAATACCAATTCATTAACCCAAATGATCATGTTAACCGCAGTCAGTCAACCAACTGTGCTTACCCGACAGGTTTTCGAATTTCGGTTTATAACAGTGTGCTAAAACTCATTGAAGCGATTGAATATCTCAAAGGCGCATTTGAGCTGAAAAGTCAGGAGTTCGCAACGGTATTAAAAATGGGCCGCACTCAGCTTCAGGACGCGGTTCCGATGACCGTTGGTCAAGAGTTCCATGCCTGGGCTGTCACTCTAAATGAAGAAATTCGTGCGCTTGAGTACACCTCTAAATTGCTGCTGGAAATAAACCTTGGCGCAACTGCAATCGGTACAGGCTTAAATGCTGCACACGGCTATCAAGCTCTAGCGATTAAACATCTGGCAGACGTGACCGGTTTAGAAGTCGTCGCAGCTGAAGATCTTATCGAAGCAACATCTGACTGTGGTGCGTATGTGATGACTCACGGCGCATTAAAACGTTTAGCAGTTAAACTTTCTAAAATTTGTAACGATTTACGTCTTCTTTCATCCGGTCCGCGAGCTGGTCTAAATGAATTGAACCTACCGGAACTTCAGGCTGGCTCTTCTATCATGCCAGCGAAAGTTAATCCAGTTGTACCTGAGGTGGTAAACCAGGTTTGCTTTAAGGTTCTGGGTAATGACAATACCGTCTCGTTTGCAGCAGAAGGTGGCCAGTTACAACTCAACGTTATGGAACCTGTGATTGCCCAGGCCATGTTTGAGTCAATTTCACTGCTTTCCAATGCATGTGTAAACTTACGTGATAAATGCGTTGACGGCATTACCGTAAACAAAGAAGTATGTGAAAACTACGTTTTTAACTCTATTGGGATCGTCACTTACCTCAACCCATACATTGGCCACCACGAAGGTGATATTGTTGGTAAAATTTGTGCAGAAACCGGTAAGAGTGTACGTGATGTGGTGTTAGAGCGTGGATTACTTACAGAAGAACAACTGGATGATATTTTCTGTGTGGAAAACTTCATGCGCCCACAGTACAAAGCGAAGCGTTACGAGTAAGTTTTAATTGATTAATGACATGAAAGGAGCTTCGGCTCCTTTTTTTATTAAAAATGTAAATTGACTTATATCAACAAACCTTTAAAAAGCTAACAACAATACTAAATTATTAATTGTGAATAAAATTCCAGTAAACTCTTAGTTATCACATCCGGACACCAAAATAAAAAGAACACTGAGAAAACCACAGAATAGAATTTCAATAAATATAATAAAATACCCCACACTCACATATTGACCACCTTCACACAAAGTTTAGTCACTGTTATTTTGTGAGGAGATGCAAGGTTAGTTAAATACAGCCAAATTAAAATCCCAACAAGAAACCAATCAATAAGTAATAGTTAAAATTATTATTTCATCATTAATAATTTCACTTTGCATGAATAATTCACTACTTAATAAAATATCAATATCCAGTTTATTGAAATAGGGAATTAAAAATTCTAGCCACTGAAAACATTGGGAATATAGCTCCCGATGTAAGGAGATAGCTATGACAACCCAAACTGTATCTACAGAACCTAAAGGTGGGTTCTTTTCTAACTTCAAATTTCCTTCTGCGTATACCATCTTATTTATATTAATTGCTTTCGTCGCAGCTCTAACCTGGATTATTCCAGCAGGACAATATGAACGTACTATGAATGAAGATTTAGGCAGAGAAGTTCCTATTGCTGGTACCTATCAACCTGCTGAGGGCAACCCTCAGGGAATAATCGATGTTTTAATGGCACCGATTGATGGTTTCTACAACCACAATAGTTATGAAGCAGCTGCTATTGATGTCTCGCTGTTCATTTTAGTTATTGGTGGCTTCCTTGGACTGGTAACCAAAACAGGAGCAATAGACGCAGGTATCGCCAGAGTTACAGCCCGACTTGAAGGACGGGAAGAACTTATGATCCCAATCCTGATGGCTCTATTTGCTACAGGAGGTACTGTGTACGGTATGGCCGAAGAGTCACTACCATTTTATACCCTACTGGTTCCCGTCATGATGGCTGCAAGATTTGACCCTGTTGTTGCGGCTGCCACAGTGTTATTGGGAGCCGGTATTGGAACCCTCGGTTCGACCATTAATCCATTTGCAACGGTTATTGCCGCCAATGCTGCTGGAATACCGTTTACTGACGGTATTCTTTTAAGAGCGGCAATGCTGCTTATTGGTTGGATTGTTTGTGTTCTCTACGTTATGCGCTATGCAAAAATGGTTCGGTCAGACAAAACCAAGTCCATTGTTTATGACAAGTTCGAGGAAAACAAAGCCCACTTTCTCGGAAAACAAAGCGATAAATCTTTAGAGTTCACAGGAACGCGAAAGCTTATTCTTACTATATTTGCTGCCGCATTCGGCGTAATGATTTATGGTGTATCCGTTGCTGGTTGGTGGATGGCTGAGATCTCAGCCATGTTCTTAGGAGCAACGATAATCATAGGTTTAGTGGCTCGTATGAGTGAGGAAGAATTCACCACCAGCTTTATTGATGGCGCCCGGGACTTGCTTGGTGTTGCATTAATTATTGGTATTGCTCGCGGGATAGTCGTTGTAATGGATCAGGGAATGATTACCGACACTATCCTAAACTCGGCTGAACAAGCAGTGACCGGGCTATCTTCGATCATTTTCATTAATGTCATGTATTTGTTAGAAATTCTCCTTTCATTCCTTGTACCATCTTCATCGGGATTAGCCGTTCTAACCATGCCAATTATGGCGCCACTTGCTGATTTTGCCGGAGTTGGACGAGAGTTGGTTGTCACCGCCTACCAATCAGCATCTGGTATTGTTAATCTCATAACGCCAACCTCAGCAGTCGTTATGGGAGGTTTAGCTATTGCCCGTGTTCCTTATGTTCGCTGGATAAAATGGGTCGCTCCGTTACTGGGCATTTTGTGTATTTTAATTATGGCAATGCTGAGTATCGGCGTATTTTTATAAACAACCTCCGAATCAACCGAGCCGCGCCTTAGCGCGGCTTTTTATTTGCTAAACAACTAACCTCGCCCCTTTCCTCTACTCTTACTGCTTAGCTTCTTACTACAGACTAACCTCCCCCATTAAGTTGATGGAAGCCCAAATTTCAGTGGTATTAATCACCCAGATATTAAACATAACCACAACGCGATTCGGACAACACGCTCACAGCCAGTACCACCACATAGTTCTCATCGATGTTTACTTTAATACAGATTAAACTTTGGAATAATTAGTAGTTATATGGGGAGCATTATTCCCAATATGTTTATCATAATATTCTAGAGATTATTTTTTCTAATAAATGGAATACAAAAAGTAATTACAAAAATAATTTTCCAGTAAAAATCGACCAGATAATCATTTGTCTTAGATCAATATTTTTCAACTTTTTTTGTTAACAAAGAGAGCTGAATAAAGGAAAAAGTAATTATCCACCCTAATTCCATGCATAGAAAAGCTCAAAAACAAGAAATAAAAACCTCAAACAAGTGAATAAAATTCCCGCCAGCCATTCCTCTATACATACATATTAAGCAACAAAAAAATTTTAACACCATCAACTCGATTTATTTTCCAATAAATCGAGGATTTCATCCAATAAAAAACAGACAAGAATTATGAATAAATTTTGTTAACAACGCTATTCAGACCAAGAATATCAACAAATAATGATTTGTGACTGACATCTAAGAAAGGCACCACTTTGTTCGTAACATGAATATATAGACAAGTTAAAACCCAATTAAAATAAACCATAAAAACACTATTAAATAATTATGTATTTCAAACAGTGAAATACGAAATATAGAGAGATACGATTATGAGTAAGTTATATGTAGGTTCAGAAATCGGTCAGTTGCGTCGTGTTTTAGTTCATCGCCCAAGACGTGCACTCACACATTTAACTCCATCAAATTGTCATGATTTATTATTTGATGATGTGCTAGATATCGAGCGAGCAGGAAAAGAGCATGATATGTTCGCGAATACTTTGCGCAACGAAGGTGTTGAAGTGCTGCTTCTCACCACTTTACTCGCTGAAACTCTAGCAGTGCCTGAAGCCAAAGAGTGGTTACTCAATACCCAGATTTCTGATTACCGCTTCGGCCCAACATTTGCCAACGACGTTCGTTGTTACCTGAACGACCTTCCAGCCATCGAATTAGCGAAAATACTGACAGGAGGACTGTCATTCGGCGAGATGCCGATGAAATCTTCCTCCTTTATCCAACAAATGAACAAAACTAATGACTTCATTATTAAACCTTTACCAAACCACCTCTTTACCCGTGACACCTCTTGCTGGGTTTATGGTGGTGTTTCCATTAATCCAATGGCAAAAGTAGCACGTCAACGTGAAACAAATCATTTACGCGCGATTTACCGCTGGCACCCAACTTTCGCCGGTCAGGACTTCGTCAAATATTTCGGCGATGAAGAACACAACTACGATAAATCCACCATTGAAGGGGGTGATGTATTAGTTATTGGACGAGGTGCTGTTTTGATTGGCATGTCAGAACGTACAACACCACAAGGTGTTGAACAATTAGCTTCATCGTTATTCAAGCACAATCAAGCCAAAGAAGTGATTGCTCTAGAACTACCTAAAGACCGCTCATGCATGCACCTTGATACCGTAATGACACATATGCGTGAGGATACATTCTCTGTCTACCCTAATGTGATTCCAGATGATGTGAAATGCTGGAGCTTGACAGGTGATGAATCCGGAACAGTAAAAGCAACTCAAAAGGCATCCTACATTCATACCATTGAGAACGCTTTAGGTATCGACAAGCTAAACATGATCACAACAGGTGGTGACTGCTACGAAGCAGAGCGCGAACAATGGAATGATGCAAACAATGTTCTAACAGTACGCCCGGGTGTTGTGGTTGGTTATGAACGAAATACCTATACAAACGAAAAATACGATAAAGCAGGAATCACTGTACTGCCTATTCCTGGTGATGAGTTAGGGCGAGGTCGTGGAGGTGCTCGATGTATGAGCTGCCCAATCGAACGTGACGATATCTAATCATTAACTACTGGTTGTGGTGTATATAACGCGTCACCACAACCTAAGCACAAGGATAATAACTCATGACTAAACAAACTGTTGTTGTCGCTTTAGGTGGTAATGCACTGCTGCGTCGAGGCGAACCTTTAGAAGCTGACATTCAACGCCACAATATAGAAATAGCAGTCAAAACAATTTCCGAAATTGCTCAGGAGTATAATGTCGTCCTGGTGCATGGCAATGGTCCACAGGTCGGGCTGCTAGCTCTGCAAGGGTTAGAGTACAAAAAAGTAAATCCTTACCCGCTTGACGTCTTAGGTAGCGAAACTCAGGGGATGATTGGTTATATGCTAATGCAGGAATTCAAAAACCGCTTACCAGAGAGAAATATCACCTGCATGCTTACACAAATGACGGTCGACCCGAAAGATCCAGCATTTATCAACCCAACCAAACCTATTGGTCCTGTTTATCAAGAAGCAGAAGCTCGTGAGTTGGCAGAAAAATACCACTGGACCGTCAAGCCCGATGGTAGCCACTTTCGCAGGGTCGTGCCTAGCCCACAGCCCACCGGAATCATTGAACATGAAGCCATCACTCAACTCATCAATCAGGGACATTTAGTCATTTGTACTGGCGGCGGTGGTATTCCGGTTAAACGAGTTGAAGGAAAGCTCGTCGGTGTGGAAGCCGTTATCGACAAAGACATGTCTGCAGCATTCCTTGCTAAACAAATTGGTGCGGACGCGCTGTTAATTCTTACCGACGCTGATGCTGTCTATTTAGATTGGGGCACACCAACTCAAAGTGCTCTGCGAAATACAACTCCAAGCGAACTGGCTCGCTATCAGTTTGATGAAGGTTCTATGGGACCAAAAATTGAAGCTTCTTGTGAATTCATCATGCACGGAGGCACCGTGGTCGGTATTGGTGCTTTAGAAGACGGACTGCGAATTTTACAAGGTGAGGCAGGTACCAATATTACTCGCGACTAAAAATACATTCACCCGATAAATTAACCATTTTTTAGCCCTTACCCAGACAGAGTAAGGGGCATACAAGAGGATAGTATCATGGCTTTTAACCTACGTAATCGTAATTTCCTAAAATTGCTCGATTTCACTCCACGCGAAATACAACACATGCTGAATTTAGCGGTAGAACTAAAAAAGGCCAAATATAACGGCTATGAACAACCGCGTCTAAAAGGAAAAAATGTCGCCCTGATCTTTGAAAAAACCTCAACTCGTACACGATGTGCTTTTGAAGTCGCTGCTTTCGATCAGGGTGCCCAAGTCTCTTATTTGGGTCCATCAGGCTCACAAATAGGCCATAAAGAGTCGATGAAAGACACCGCTCGCGTCTTAGGTCGGATGTACGATGGCATTGAGTACCGAGGTTTTGGTCAAAGTATTGTAGAAGAATTAGGTGAATACGCTGGCGTTCCGGTATGGAACGGATTGACTGATGAGTTTCACCCCACTCAAATCCTTGCTGACTTTATGACTATGCTGGAACACGGACGTGGTAAGCAGTTGCATGAAATTAAATTCGCTTATCTCGGTGATGCTAGAAACAACATGGGGAACTCTCTCATGGTAGGAGCAGCGAAAATGGGTATGGACATCCGTCTTGTGGCGCCTAAACAGTTCTGGCCAACTGAAGAGCTCGTTGAAACCTGCCGTGTTATTGCGGAAGACACAGGAGCGAAGATTACGTTAACCGAAGATGTAGCGGAAGGAATTGCAGGAAGTGACTTCCTTTACACCGATGTGTGGGTTTCCATGGGAGAAGCCAAAGAAGCATGGGCTGAACGTATTGAAATGATGCTTCCTTATCAGGTCAATATGGAGATGCTCAAAGCCACTGGTAATCCACATGTGAAATTTATGCACTGCTTACCAGCATTCCACGGAGAAGACACTACGGTTGGTAAAGAACTAGCACGTGACTACCCGGTTTTAAAAGAAGGTGTAGAAGTCACCAACGAGGTAATCGAATCTGATCATTCTATTGTGTTTGATGAAGCAGAAAACCGCATGCATACAATAAAAGCCGTCATGGTTGCTACTTTAGGAGATTAATTTCTTCTAGCAGAAGAATGCGGGCGCATAAAGCTCGCATTTTTTTCACGGTTCACTTCTCATTGTTTCCCTGCAAGACAACAAGCAGCAATATGCTGCTATATGTTTCGAAATAAAGCCAATTTCGCATAAAAATCCAATTTCTGGATATTTCCCCAAAAACATTGAATGCAGTATTTTTGTCCGTATAATCCTCAAAAATTTTGCATCGGAGACATGACATGAGGAAAATCTTTATACCGACGAATTACCAATCTCGCCACAATCAGGCGGGCTCCCCTGTTCTGTTTTTCCGCATTATTCCTGCTTCAAGCCTCCTATTTTAGGAGGTTTTTTTTACTTAAATTTCGCTCTCAAGATGAAACTATAAAACACAGAGAAGGGACAAACGTTATGTCGCATTCGTTATTTAACCGACACATAATCTCGATTCCAGAGCTTACTCGGAGTGAACTCGAATTAATTGTAGATACCACAACAAGATTAAAAGCAGAGCCCAATCCGACATTATTGAAAAACAAAGTTGTCGCCAGCTGTTTCTTTGAACCCTCAACCCGCACTCGCCTCTCTTTTGAAACAGCTGTAGAACGTTTAGGAGGCAGTGTGATCGGCTTCGACAATGGAGGCAATACATCACTGTCTAAAAAAGGGGAAAGCCTTGCCGATTCAGTACAAGTCATTTCTTCTTATGTTGACGCATTTGTTATGCGCCACCCTCAGGAGGGGGCAGCACGTTTAGCTTCGGAGTTTTCAAACGGTGTACCGATCGTCAATGGTGGTGACGGTGCAAACCAGCACCCAACACAAACGTTATTAGACCTGTTTTCCATTTACGAAACTCAAGGACGTCTGGACAACCTGAATGTCGCTTTTGTTGGCGACCTCAAGTACGGACGTACAGTACACTCTTTGACTCAGGCGCTTGCGAAATTCAATAACGTCAGATTCTTCTTTATTGCACCGGAAGTGCTGGAAATGCCGGATTACATCTATCAGGAACTGGAAGAGCAAGGAATTACTTTCAGCTTGCATAATAGTATCGAAGATGTTGTGGACAAACTGGACATCCTATATATGACGCGAGTTCAAAAAGAGCGTTTTGATGAATCAGAATATGCACACATTAAATCCGCATTCATTTTAACAGCCGAAACATTAACACAAGCCCGTGAAAACCTAAAAGTTCTGCACCCTCTTCCACGTGTCGATGAAATTACCACTGACGTCGATAAGACACGCTATGCCTACTATTTCCAACAAGCTGAAAATGGCGTCTACGCTCGCGAAGCGCTTTTAGCTCTAGTTCTTAACAAAAAAATCTGATGGTAGGAGGCACAAAATGGCACAGAAACACCAACTACAAGTAGAAGCGATTCGTAATGGATCAGTAATCGATCATATTCCAGCAAATCTAGGAGTAAAAATTTTATCTCTGTTTAAGCTCAACGAAACCAATCAACGAATTACTATTGGTTTAAACCTTCCTTCATCCGAGCTTGTGCATAAAGACCTGATAAAGATTGAAAATGTTTATCTAAGTAAGAGTCAAGCAAATCAGTTAGCACTGTATGCTCCAAACGCTACCGTTAATCAAATCAAAAACTACCAGGTGGTCAATAAACTTACACTGATTCTACCCGAACAGATCAAAGGAATTTTTAGCTGCCCAAACAGTAACTGTATTTCACATGGGGAGCCGGTTGATAGTCAGTTTAACGTTTTTCAAAAAGGACAAAATATACAGTTAAAATGTCATTATTGTGAAAAAGTATTCTCACGGGAAATAATGACCGAATCAAAATAATGACCGTAACCACTCAACTCTTCTACCAAAACTGAGTGGTTACTCTACTTTATTTACATGAATAAAATTCCAAAACAACAAAATTATTAACCAAAATATAAATAAAAATACAGTTTTTATTTGGTGATCTAGCTCGAAAACCAAATTATTTGTCGGTGATATTCTTCATATCAATGAGTTGTCATTATGGGAACCATCAACGCTAACAAGAATATATCTGGACCTATAAATTCACTCATTAGACCCCCAGAATCACTCCAAGGATCTGAGTGTGTAACAGAAAAGGAATGACCACTATTTATCACGCAAAAGCGTCGTTAGATGAGGAAATATCTGTGAATAGACACATTCCGCAAGTTACTTTTGAAGCAGAAGATAAATCATTAGTTAATACATGTAAGCGCTTGTTACATCAGCAAAGTTTTACTAACCAGAATGAATTGCGTGAAAAACTTGTCTCTCTTGGTTACACCGGTATTAGTCAATCAACAGTATCCCGTCTGTTGTCACAACTCGGTGTCGTCAAAGTCCAAAATGCCTGCGGAAAAAAAGTTTACTGTATTACTGTTGAAACCGCTCCAGTTAGAATTGAATCCTCTATATCTTCTCAAATTGAGCTAATAACTCATAATCAGTCCAATGTCGTTGTTAAAACTCACCCAGGTAGTGCTCAACTCGTCGCCCGACTGATAGATATTGATCCACATAACGAAATACTGGGAACAATAGGAGGAAACGATACTGTACTGATTATCCCCAGAGATTCAGCACAAATAGAAAAGTGCGAAACCGTAGTGAGAGAGCGTTTAGGATTACTTTCTTCTTCCTAGTAATCAAAGTGGGAAGACCCTACTTAAAATGGCTAAACTACCCCGTTTATCATAAGCAAAGCCAAAAATTCCTAGCTTTGCTATATATCTGTGAAACTAATTGTCACTGTTCTCGGTCTGATTAAGTTAATATGGCAGAATAGCTTGCCACCAGTACTATTAACTCAACCAGAATTCCAATTTAGATGATACGTAATTTTTTCAATTTTCTACTGCTGAGTTTATTCCTGACCACACAGCCAGCTCTTGCTTCGCTGGGGAACAATAACACCCTCAATCTAAGCAACAATGACAACAAATTTGTTCCGGTGGATCAGGCTTTTCCTTTCAATGCATTCCAGCAAGGCAACCGTCTGTTTTTAGACTGGCAAGTGAAAGATGGCTACTACCTTTATCAGGACCGCATCAAAATCACTGCTGAAAACGTCGTTTTAGAACCGTATCAGTTAAGACAAGGTGAACCGTATCATGATGAGTTCTTCGGTGATGTAAACATCTACACGACCCCGCTCTCGGTTGAACTCCCATTAAGTGACTATCAACTAGGCGCACGGGTCATGATTCAATATCAGGGATGCGCTAAAGCAGGCTTCTGCTATCCGCCGGAAACACGAGTGGTCGAAATCAGTCAGTTTGCATTTTCTGACCCGACCAACAGCGCACAACCAACAGCACCCCCGACACAAGCGCCGGATTCACAACCTGACTCTCTCGCCGCAGAGCTCGCGCAAAACTGGTGGACGCCACTGTTATTTCTGGCTTTAGGTATTGGCCTGGCTTTCACACCGTGTGTTCTGCCAATGTACCCGATCCTCACGAGTATCGTACTGGGTAATGGTCAGTTGAGCCATAAACGAGCTTTTGTATTAAGTGCGGTCTATGTTCAGGGAATGGCATTAACTTATACTCTGTTAGGCTTGGTCGTAGCCTCTGCAGGATTACAGTTTCAGGCAGCGCTGCAGCATCCGTATGTTTTGATCGGATTAAGCGTTTTATTCGTGCTGCTAGCACTGTCAATGTTCGGTCTCTATACCCTACAACTACCTAGCTCTGTTCAAACCTGGCTTAGCAACCTAAGTAATAAACAACAGGGTGGCAGTTTCGCAGGCGTATTTGCGATGGGGGCAATATCCGGTTTGGTCTGTTCGCCTTGCACCACCGCCCCACTCTCCGGTGCATTACTTTACGTGGCACAAAGTGGCGACTTGCTAACTGGTGGGGTGGCACTCTATGCGCTCGCGATCGGGATGGGAATTCCTCTGATTCTGGTCGCCGTTTTTGGTAACCGTTTATTACCAAAGGCCGGGACATGGATGGACAAGGTAAAAACCGTATTTGGTTTTATCCTGCTTGCAGCACCCATCTTTTTACTTGAACGTTTACTTCCTGACATCTGGGCAACAGCCCTTTGGTCAGCTCTTGGTTTTGCCGCATTTGCCTGGTTATATCATGTAAAAAACAGCCTCCCATTTGGCGGATGGAAACAAAGTACACTTGGAATAATCGCGATTTTGGGGCTGCTCGCCTCAGCACAACCGGCTTTAAATTACTGGTATAACAGTGCAAATCAAGAGCAATCTCAGACTGAGATTTCTTTTGTTCGTATCGCCAATGTCGCGGAACTCAATACCGAGCTGCAAAAAGCAAAATTAGGCGGCAAAGCGGTAATGTTAGACTTTTATGCCGATTGGTGTGTAGCTTGCAAAGAATTTGAGAAATACACCTTCCATCAGGCGGATGTTGAGCAAAAACTGAAAAACGTGGTTTTACTGCAGGCCGATGTCACCAAAAATCAGCCACAGGATATCGAGCTACTTAACCAGATGGATGTACTGGGTTTGCCAACGATTGAATTTTGGAACACTCAGGGACAACACGTACCTAAAGCCCGAATTAGCGGTTTTATGAATGCTGAGCGATTTTTACAACACCTAAAAGACCACCAGATCTAATTTTTGCATGTATATCGCAGTGACGTTTCACACTTTACATCAAACCTTGCTGCGGTATTCATCTTCATGCAGGTAAAAACTGGATACAGTTCAGACTTTTAGTCTGCGAGCATTGTCCCAATCGTTAAAGCATACAATAATTTATTTAACGTAATTGTTAAAAGTGCTTAACGTCATGGATTCGACCTACACTATCATCATCGCCGACGATCACCCGCTGTTTCGAAACGCTCTGTTTCAATCCGTCCATATGGCGATAAGCGGGGCGAACCTACTGGAAGCGGACTCTCTTGAAGCATTGCTGTCGCTGCTGGAAAAAGATCCAGAGCCAGACTTACTGTTACTCGATCTAAAAATGCCCGGAGCCAATGGCATGTCTGGTTTGATTCATTTACGTGCAGAATATCCAGAACTGCCGATCGTAGTGATTTCTGCCAGTGAAGAAGCGTCTGTTGTTTCTCAGGTAAAAAGCCACGGCGCCTTTGGTTTCATCCCGAAATCAAGCGATATGCGAGCGCTTATCAGTGCGCTGAATCAGGTTCTGAATGGTGAACCTTACTTCCCTGAAGGTTTGATCAACAACAGCGCAGCTTGTGATGACTTAGCCGGTAAAATTGCTACGCTGACCCCACAGCAGTACAAAGTCTTAGGCATGCTTTCTGATGGTTTACTGAATAAACAAATCGCGTATGAGCTCAATGTTTCAGAAGCAACGATTAAAGCTCATATGACAGCGATTTTCCGCAAACTTGGGGTTAAAAGCCGGACTCAGGCGGTGATATTACTAAAAGAGCTTCACGAGTAATGTATCGGTTACTCCGGCATCTCTGTCTCTTCCTCAACCGGCAGGCGTAAGCCTATCCTGGTCGCCTGCCAGTCAACGACATCCGCAACCACCCAGTGCAGCCCTGACCACTCAAAGTGGTCACCGAGTACTGGTGCCGCCCCTAAATGCTCTGTGACTAAATCCTTAAGTGTCATATCGGTTCGGTGTTCACTTAACTCCAGACCATATATCATCGCTATATCCGCCAGTTTCGATTCAATATCGAGGAAAAAGTCACCGAAGAACCGTTCAAATGAAGCTTTCACCGGAGCTTCGCTAAACAAACGACTGAGCGCTGCTAAATCTTTCTGTTGTGCTACGACACACAAAATATCCCCGGCTTCTAAGCGAGTACTTCCTGTTGGATGAAGTAAACTTTTTTCTCTGAATAATGCAGCAATTCGTGTTCCGTCAGGCATAAACAAGTTACGAATGGGTTCACCGATACACCACTTCTCTTTTTGTAGCTGATAGACAAACAGTTCCCACTCACTGGTTGGATAAACTTCCAGCCCCGATCGGGAGATAGGTTCAGGTTTTGAGGGAAGTTCAACTCTGGCCAGACTCATCGCTTTGGTCAAAGAGCCCCCCTGAACAATCAGTGAGACCATAACCACAAAAAAGGCCAGGTTGAAATACAGCTGGGCATTGGGTAATCCAGCCATCATCGGGAACACCGCGAGTATGATCGGCACAGCACCACGTAAGCCAACCCAGGAAATAAACCATTTCTCGCGGGAGGTAAAGCTACCGAATGGCATTAAGCTGATCCATACCGATATGGGGCGAGCAAATATAATCATGCCGAAAGCCAATGCTACCCCTGGCAGCGCAATAGATAACAGCTCCGTTGGCGTAACCAGTAGCCCCAGGACCAGAAACATACCGATCTGTGCCAACCATGTCATACCATCTAATACATTCAGGATAGAATGGCGACCACGGGTGGGCTTATTACCAATCAGCAATCCTGTCAGGTAAATGGACAGAATACCACTCCCACCTAGCGTATTGGACAGGGCGAAAATCATCAGCCCGCCACTGACCGTTAGTATTGAATACAAACCTTCCGGCAAAGCACTATGATTAATCACTTTCCACAGCAACCACCCTCCAGCAAGCCCGAGTAAAGTCCCCACCCCAAACTGTTGAACAAAACTGATCGCAAGAAAGCTGATTTTAAAATCACCACTTAAACTACTTAATATCGCGATCAGAGTGACCGTCAGAAAAACAGCCATGGGATCATTGGTACCGGATTCTATTTCCAGAGTGGAACCGACCCTCTCATTCAAGCTACGACCTTTAAGTAACGAAAAAACAGCTGCGGCATCGGTCGAACCCACAATCGCTCCGACCAGAATCCCCTGCATTAATGACAAATCGAATAGCCATGTTGCCAAATAACCGGTAATCAAGGTCGTGATAGCCACACCAAACGTTGCCAATGACACAGAAGGCCAGAAAGCGACTTTAAAACTCGCCACTCGCGTTCTCATCCCACCATCGAGTAAAATAATTGCCAGTGCTAAATTACTAACCAGATACGCCAACGGGTAGTTATCAAATAAGATGCCGCCAGGTCCATCTTCACCTGCCAGCATTCCCACAGCCAGGAACACTAACAGAATAGGGATTCCGAGTTTTGAAGAAACAGGACTTAATAACACACTCAAGGCTATCAGCAGCGCACCAATAAGAAAAAAGCTATTTATTGCAATTGCATCCAATCTTTCACCTTCCCAACCAAATTAAAAATACTTCTCCGTCAATACTCAGATTACCCGGATAGCTCTATTTATTATGCTACCAATTGTGCACACTTTTCTTACAGATGTAAGAAAATACTGTGTTAAGAATTCTCCTTTACGGTTAATAGCCGTTAAAAACTGAAAAATCCCCCCTTAACCCCAATTGACCTATCACTTTTCTTTTAGCCTACCTTATACTTTTGGCTAATTTAACAGTTAATTAACATTAAAATCACACAAGAAAAACGACACAAAAACTCAAAAAACAATCACTTAGAAATAAAACCCGCACGACTAAAGTTGCACAGACCCCTTGACCTAACACTGCTAATCTAACAATCGTAACATTGCGTTAACACAACATCTAACAGGAAGGAGAAGGCCATGGCGTTCGAATC
>Ga0075011_10000071_pt1 | contig 49848 bp, 43 predicted proteins | sample TARM_MetaG_T_14_FD_72354 | JGI IMG/M metagenome (GOLD analysis project Ga0075011, IMG submission 72354) | Freshwater microbial communities from Pennsylvania, USA, analyzing microbe dynamics in response to fracking - TARM_MetaG_T_14 | ecosystem: Environmental > Aquatic > Freshwater > River...
CTGGCGCAGCGCCGCCCGCCCCATGGGCCGAACCCGTGACTCCGGTCTGGTCTTCTCGGGCTTGCTGATCACGACGTCTCCAACACGGCACGCCGAGGCCTTGTTCCCGCTCGTTCAGTGTGTCCCCGCGAGGGCATCGCTCGCGAGGGCAAGCGCACCCGTCACCGCACCCTGGCGGATCTCGGACCGGTCGCCCGCCAGGTCCAGGCGCTCGACACGGGCCCCCACCGGTGTCGACACCGCGACGAACACGAGGCCCGGCTGCTTGCCGCCCTGCGGGTCGGGGCCGGCGACCCCTGTCGTGGCGATGCCGATGTCCGCGTCCATCACGCGGCGTACCCCGTCGGCCATCGCCGCCGCGACGTCCGGGTCGACCGCACCGCGCTCGTCGAGCAGCCCCCGGTCGACGCCGAGGACGGACGCCTTGAGGTCGGTGGCGTAGGCGAGCACCCCGCCGCGCAGCACGGCGGACGCCCCGGGGACCGCGACGAGGGAGGCAACGACCAGCCCGCCGGTCAGCGACTCGGCCACGCCGAGGGTCCAGCCGCGGGCGGCGGCCGCGCGGAGCACCTCGGCGGCGAGGCTCATGGCTGAGCGGGCCCCGGGCCAGTGGAGCCGGCGGCGGCAGCGGCGCGGCTGCGTCCGGCGCGCCGGATCCGCCAGCCCGCGACGGCGTAGTCGAACCCGGTCACGACGGTGACGAGCACTGCCGCGCCCATCACGACCCAGCCGAGCACCCGCACCACGCCCGGCAGGTGGTCCAGCGGAAGAAGGAAGAGCGTGATCGCAGCGATCTGGAGGGTCGTCTTGAGCTTGCCCCCACGGGAGGCCGGCATCACGGCGTACCGCAGCAGCGACATCCGCATGAAGGTGATGCCCAGCTCGCGCACCAGGACCACCACCGGGACCCACCAGGGCAGCTCGTCCAGCGGCACCCACAGGAGGATCAGTGCGGCGCCGACCAGCGCCTTGTCGGCGATGGGGTCGAGCAGCTTGCCGAGGTCTGTGACGAGGTTGCGGCTGCGCGCCAGGTGCCCGTCGACGCGGTCGCTCGCAGCCGCGACCATGAAGATCGCCGTGGCCACGAGGCGCCACGTCACGGTCTGGCCGCCCTCGGCGAGCAGCGCCCACGCGAAGAACGGCACCAACGCGATGCGTGCCATCGTCACCAGGTTGGCGACGTTCCAGGGCGAGGAAGCTTGGGCGACCACCGGACGAGCCTAGCAGAGGGACGGCCGTCCCCCCGCGTCGTGGCGGCCCTTGGCGGCACCGGCGACATCCTCCGGTGCACCCGCCTGCGCCGCCGGGGCGTCAGCGCCAGCCCGTCTCCGGATCCTCGTCCGCCTGGTCGTGGTACTCGCGGGCGATGTTGGGCCGGTGACCGTCGGTGCCGTCCGCGTATGGCTGGTCGCGCCGCTGCTCCGTGTCCTGCGCCTCCGCCTCGGCCTCCTGGTCGAACAGGGGCTCCGGCTCACCGCGGATCAGCGCCAGCGCCGCCGGCAGGTCGTCGGGCTGCACGAGCACCTCACGGGCCTTCGAGCCCTCGGACGGCCCGACGATCTCCCGCGACTCGAGCAGGTCCATGAGACGCCCGGCCTTCGCGAAGCCGACGCGCAGCTTGCGCTGGAGCATCGACGTCGAGCCGAACTGCGTGGTCACGACCAGCTCGGCGGCCTGCAGCAGCACGTCGAGGTCGTCTCCGATGTCGTCGTCGACCTGCTTCTTCGACGCGGCCGCCGCCGTGACGTCCTCGCGGTATATCGGCTTGAGCTGCGCCTTGACGTGCTCGACGACCTGGTGCACCTCGCTCTCCGCGACCCAGGCGCCCTGGACACGCATCGGCTTCGCCGCGCCCATCGGAAGGAACAGGGCGTCGCCCTGGCCGATGAGCTTCTCGGCGCCGGGCTGGTCGAGCACGACGCGCGAGTCCGCGAGCGAGGACGTGGCGAAGGCCAACCGAGACGGGACGTTGGCCTTGATGAGGCCGGTGACGACGTCGACCGACGGCCGCTGTGTGGCCAGCACAAGGTGGATTCCGGCAGCGCGGGCGAGCTGCGTGATGCGCTGGATCGACGCCTCGACGTCGCGCGGGGCGACCATCATCAGGTCGGCGAGCTCGTCGACAACGACCAGCAGGTACGGGTACGTGGCGATCTTGCGCTCGGAACCGGGCAGCGGCTTGACCTTGCCCGCCCGGACCGCCGCGTTGAAGTCGTCGATGTGCTTGTACCCGAAGGCGGCGAGGTCGTCGTAGCGAGCGTCCATCTCGCGCACCACCCACTCGAGGGCCTCCGCCGCCTTCTTCGGGCTGGTGATGATCGGCGTGATCAGGTGCGGGATGCCTTCGTAGATCGTGAGCTCGACGCGCTTGGGGTCCACGAGCACCATACGGACCTGCTCGGGCGTGGCCCGCATCATGATCGAGACGATCATCGAGTTGATGAAGCTCGACTTCCCGGCACCCGTGGCCCCCGCGACCAGGATGTGCGGCATCTTCGCGAGGTTGGCCACGACGTAGCCGCCCTCGACGTCCTTGCCGATGCCCGCCACCATCGGGTGCTCCGTGCGCATCGCCGCCGACGAGCGCAGCACGTCGCCCAGGACCACGATCTCGCGGTCCGTGTTCGGGATCTCGATGCCGATGGCCGACTTGCCGGGGATCGGCGCCAGGATGCGCACGTCGGCGCTGGCGACGGCGTACGCGATGTTGTTCGCGAGCGAGGTGATGCGCTCGACCTTGGTCTTGGAGCCGACCTCGATCTCGTAGCGCGTGACCGTCGGGCCGCGCGTGAAGCCCGTCACCTTCGCATCGACCTCGAACTGCTCGAAGACGTTGGTCAGCGCCTCGACCACGCGGTCGTTCGCGGAGGAGCGCTGCTTGTGCGGCGCGCCCTTGACGAGGACGTCTTCCGAGGGCAGCACGTAGACCGTGTCGCCCTCGAGCATCGGCTGCACGGGGCGGCCCGACGGTGGTGGCGGGGGCGGCGGAGGCACCGCGGCGCTCCCCCGGCCCGCCAGCGCTGCCGCGGCGACGTCGTCGGCGGACCCGATGACCTCGGTGGCCGGGTGCGGGACCACGTCGGTGGCATCGGCCCTGCCGTGGCCCGCGCGGCCAGCGCGGCCCGTGCGGACCTTGCTCCCGGCGACCTCCTTCTCCAGGAGCGCCGCCTTCTCGAAGGCCTCGTCGCCGGCGAACCCGCCGTCCGGCAGGTCGACGCCGCGCTTCGCGGCCTTCTCGGCTGCCCGCTCGGCGCGCGTCTTGCGGCGCCGCTTGGCGGGCGGCTCCTCCTCGTCGTCGTGGGCGCTGACGCCGTCGGCGAGCTCGAGCTCGTCGCCGCCCGCGCCGGACCGGCGGTCGTTGCCCGTGAGGTGGTCGTAGACGCCGCGCACCCGCTCGGGGATGCGGTGCACCGGGGTGGCGGTGATGACCAGCAGCGCGAAGAACCCGAGCAGCAGGAAGATCGGGATGGCCGCAACCTCGGTGAGGCCCCAGACGACGGGCGCCGCCGCCAGGTAGCCGACGATGCCGCCGGCCGCCTGCATGGCCGCGAAGCCGTCCGCGGGCCCGGGCGCGTCGGACGAGATGGTGACCAGCGCGCAGACGGCGACCACCAGCAGGGTCACGCCGATCCCCACTCGGGAGTTCGACCGCGCCCGCTCGGGGTGACGCATCACCCGCACGCCGAGCCACAGCAGCAGCAGCGGGACGGCGATGCTCGCCCGACCCACCGTTCCCGCCGCGACGGCGTGGACCGCGGTGCCGAAGCCGCCGGGCAGCCCCCACCACTCGCGCGCCGCGACCACGATGGCCAAGGCGATCAGGAAGAAGGCGACGCCGTCACGGCGGTGCTCGGGTTCCAGGTCTCTCGCTCCTCGGAAGATCGTGCGGACGGCACGCCCGGTGCCGTGGGCGATGCCGAGCCAGACGGCACGGACCGCACGCACGGGCCACGGCGGACGGGCGGGCGCCGCGGGCGTTCGCCCCTTGCCCGGCGACGGTTTGCCTGACCCCTTGCGGGTGCCGCCCCGGGCGGCACCCCCGGCGGCCGGCCGCCCCGCCGTCCTGGCCGCGGGCTTGCGCGCCGCAGGCCGGGCGCGGGTCGCCGCGCCCGGGGATCGCGACACGGCGGCACGAGGGGTCGAGGTGCGGGAAGCCATAGTGCTCCCACCGTAGGACGGGCTACCGACACCTGGCCGCACCGACACGGCCGACCATCATCACAGGTCAGCCACGGCGGCAAGGAAGGCCAGGCGTCGGGCCCGGTGCCTCCCGGTCGGCCTGGCCCTGCGCTCCGGGTCAGGCCTCCACGACCACCGGCACGATCATCGGCCGGCGGCGCAGCCGGCGGCTGACCCACTGGCCCACGACGCGGCGCATGACCTGCTGCATCTGGTGGGTGTCGGTGGCGCCGTCCGCGATGGCCTTCTCGAGGGCCTTGACGAGCTCCGGCTGGACGTCCTCGAAGACCGACGGGTCCTCGGCCATGCCGCGGGCCAGGATCTGCGGCCCGGCGAGCACCTTGCCGGTGGCGGAGTCGACGACGGCAAAGACGGAGATGAAGCCCTCCTCGCCCAGGATGCGACGGTCCTTGAGCTCCGCCTCGGTGATCTCGCCGACCGACGAACCGTCCACGAACACGTACCCGCACGGGACGGCGCCGACCACGGACGCCTTACCGTCCACGAGGTCGACGACCACGCCGTCCTCGGCGAGCACCACGCGGTCGGCCGGGACACCGGTCTTGACCGCGAGCGCCGCGTTGGCGACCAGGTGGCGGACCTCGCCGTGGACCGGCATGACGTTCTTCGGGCGCAGCACGTTGTAGCAGTACAGGAGCTCGCCGGCCGACGCGTGGCCCGAGACGTGGACCTTCGCGTTGCCGCCGTGGACGACGCGCGCGCCGAGGCGGGTCAGGCCGTTGATCACGCGGAAGACGGAGTTCTCGTTGCCCGGGATCAGCGAGGACGCGAGGATCACGGTGTCGCCGTGGCTGATGCGGACCTGGTGGTCGCCGTTGGCCATGCGGGACAGGGCGGCCATGGGCTCGCCCTGGGAGCCGGTGGACATGTAGACGATCTGGTCGTCGGGCAGGTTGGCGGCCTTCTTGAGGTCGATGAGCACGCCCTCGGGGACCTGGAGGTAGCCGAGGTCCGCCGCGATCGCCATGTTGCGCACCATGGAACGCCCGACGAGCGCCACCCTGCGCCCGTAGGCGTGCGCCGAGTTCAGCACCTGCTGGACGCGGTGGACGTGCGAGGCGAAGGACGCGACGATGATCCGCTTCTCGGCCTGCGCGAAGACGGAGTCGAGCACGGGTCCGATCTCGACCTCGGGAGTCACGAAGCCCGGCACCTCGGCGTTGGTCGAGTCGACCATGAACAGGTCGACACCCCTCTCGCCCAGGCGGGCGAAGGCGCGCAGGTCGGTGATACGCCCGTCGAGCGGGAGCTGGTCCATCTTGAAGTCGCCGGTGTGCAGCACGGTGCCGGCGCCCGTGGTCACAGCGACGGCGAGCGCGTCCGGGATGGAGTGGTTGACGGCCACGAACTCGCACGAGAACGGGCCGAAGTCCTCCACCTGCCCCTCCTTGACCGCCAGGGTCACCGGGGTGATGCGGTGCTCCTTGAGCTTCGCCTCGATGAACGCCAGGGTCAGCTGCGAGCCGACCAGCGGGATGTCGCGCTTGAGCCGCAGCAGGTAGGGCACGGCGCCGATGTGGTCCTCGTGGCCGTGCGTCAGCACGATCGCCTCGACGTCGTCGAGCCGGTCCCTGATGTACTCGAAGTCCGGGAGGATCAGGTCGACGCCGGGCTGGTTGTCCTCGGGAAAGAGGACGCCGCAGTCGATGATCAGCAGGCGCCCGTCGAACTCGAGCACCGCCATGTTGCGGCCGACCTCGCCGAGCCCGCCGAGGGCGACGATGCGCAGTCCGCCCTTCGGCAGCGCGGGGGGCAGGGTCAGCTCAGGGTGCGGATGGCTCACGAAGACTCCAGGGTCGGTATGCGGGTGTCAGTGGTCGGGTCGGCCGACCGAGTGTTGTGGTCGGGCAGGCCGACCGGAGCATGGGGGTGCGCGGCGGTGGCGCGGGTCGCGTGGAGCGCGGCCGACGGCGGCACCGGGGCACGGTGTCCAGCACGGTGTCCAGCACGGTGTCCAGCACTGTGCCCAGTGTGCCCGATGGCGCGCACGGTCGTCAGGCGGTCGCGAGGACGCCCGCGGCGGCGAGGCCTGCGCGGACGGCGGCGACCTCGTCGTCGGACGCGGTGACGAGGGGGCCGCGGACGGTGCGGTCCGGGATGATGCCCAGGGCCTCGCAGGCGGCCTTGGCCATGACGGCCTGCATGCCGGCGCCGTTGATCGCGGCGATGGCGGGCAGCGTGGTGCGGAAGACGTCGAGGGCACGGGTGTGGTCACCGGCGTCCCACGCGGCGACGACCTCAGCGAACGCGTCAGAGACCGCGTGGGCGGCGACCGAGACGATGCCGGCGCCGCCGTGGGCGAGGAAGGGCAGCAGCAGGCCGTCGTCGCCCGCGTACCAGGCGAGGCCGGTCCGTGCGCTCAGGCCGGCCGCGGCGGCGACGTCGCCGGTCGCGTCCTTCGCCGCCACCACCAGCTCGTGCTGGGCGAGCTGCTCATAGGTCTCCGCGGCGATGCGCACGCCGGTGCGGCCCGGGACGTCGTAGACCATCGTCGGCAGGCCGCCGGCCTCCGCGACGGCGGTCAGGTGCTGGGCGACGCCCTGCTGCGAGGGCCGGGAGTAGTACGGCGTCACGACGAGGACGCCGTCGGCCCCGGCCTCGGCAGCCTGGCGGGCCATGCGCGAGGCGTGCGCGGTGTCGTTGGAACCAGCGCCCGCGACGATCGACGCGCGGTCGCCGACCGCACCGGCCACGGCCTCGATGAGAGCCGCTTTCTCCGGGGAGTGGGTGGTCGGGGACTCGCCGGTGGTCCCGGAGAGCACGAGGCCGTCGTTGCCGTGGTCGACCAACCAGGTGGCGAGGGCCACCGCGGCATCCAGGTCCACCTCGCCGCCGCTCGTCATCGGGGTCACCATCGCGGTGAGCACCGCACCGAAGGGGCGGGCGGGGTTCGACGCAAGAGCCATGGGGACAACCGTACCGGCCCCCGCCGCCGGTGCTCGCGGTGCGGCGGGGTGCGCCGCCCTGCGGCAGGCCCGGCGCTCTGACCACCCGCGGCGTCCATCGTGCGGGACGTGGTGCGGGACGTGGTGCGGGACGTGGTGCGGGACGGACCCCCCGTGGTGGGGGACGGGGCGCCCGCGTGTGATGAGGTGTCTGGCGTGACTCGCATGCCACCCCACCTCGCCGTGCGCTCCGCCGTGCGCCAGGGGGTCTCCGTCGCCGTGGCCACCGGCCTGTACGGCGTCTCGTTCGGCGCCCTGTCCGTCGCCGCGGGCATCGGGGTGCTGCCCACGATGGTGCTCAGCCTCCTGATGTTCTCGGGTGGCTCGCAGTTCGCCGTGGTCGGCATCGTCGGCGCGGGCGGCTCGCCGTTCGCGGCCGTCGCCACCGCCGCGCTGCTCGGCGCCCGCAACGCGCTGTACGGCGCCGTCGTGACGCCGATCCTGCGCGTGCACGGGCCGCGCCGCATCGCGGCGGCGCACCTGACGATCGACGAGTCGACGGCGGTGGCCACCGGACAGCCGGACGCCCCGACGGGCGGCCGCGCGTCCCGCACGGGCTTCTGGGTCACCGGGGTCGGCGTCTTCGTGCTGTGGAACGCCTTGACCCTCCTCGGCGCGCTCGCGGGGAACGCGATGGGCGACCCGCGACGCTGGGGCCTCGACGCCGCCGCTGCCGCCGCCTTCCTCGCGCTGGTCTGGCCCCGGCTGGCCCCGCGCTCGGCACAGGTCGTCGCGGCGATCGCCGTCGTCGTGTCGGTCGCGCTGATCCCCGTGGTACCCGCCGGGGTGCCCGTCCTCGCGGCCGCCGCGTCCGCCGTCGTCGTCGGCCTGGTGGCGGGCCCGAAGGGAGCGTCCGCATGACCGGCGCCGTCCTGTGGGGCACCGTGCTGGCGGCCTCCGTCGCGTGCCTCGCGCTCAAGGTCGCGGGCCACCTGATCCCTGAGCACTGGCTCGCCGACCCGCGCGTCTCCCGGGTCACCTCGCTCGTGACCGTCGCGCTGCTGGCCTCGCTCGTCGTCGTCCAGACGCTCGGAGAGGGCCAGGGGCTCGCGGTCGACGCACGGCTCCCCGCGCTGGCCGTGGCCGCGATCGCGCTCGCCCTGCGGGCGCCGTTCGTCGTCGTCGTGATCCTCGCCGCCGCCGCGGCAGCGGGGCTCCGTGCGCTCGGCTGGGGCTGACCCCGGGTTGACCGTGGCCGCCCGTCCGGGCGGGCGCCAGGACCGGTAGCGTTGCCGCATGGCCTTGTTCCGCTCCGCCGACGGCGTCGGCGCCGACGTCTCCGTCCGCCCCGCCGTCCCCGGCGACGAGGCAGCCGTGACCCGCGTGCAGACCGCCGCGTGGAGGGTCGCGCCCGCCCTCGGCGACGCCGTGGTCGACCTGGTCGACGACGACGCCGTCCGCGCACGATGGGCCGACGCCGTCACCTCTCCCCCAGGCCCTGGCTTCGCGGTGCTCGTCGCGCTCGAGGGGCCGGCCGTCGTCGGCTTCGCAGCCGTCGCCCCGGGCCGACTGCTCTCGCTCGAGGTGGACCCGGAGCACCGCCGGCGCGGGCACGGCTCGCGCCTGCTCGCCGCCGCCGTCGACCGGCTGCGCACCGACGGCGCCACCGACGTCGTCACGTGGGTGCTCGACGGGGACGCGGGCCGTGAGCAGTTCCTCTCCGGCGCGGGCCTCGGGCCCGACGGGCCGCACCGCAACCTCGCCGTCGGCCTCGAGGACACCGGGGTCCGCAGCGTTGCCGAGCACCGCTGGTCGGCGTCGATCTGACGGCGCCGCCCCCGGGCGCGCACGCCGCCCTCGCGGGTGCTGGCGGCGGCATCGCCGGCACCCGGCGCCCACACCGCTGACCTCGCACGACCGCCCGGCTCGACCACCCCCGCAATGCTGGTTGACTTGCCCGGTGGCCGAGACCCGCACCTCCCAGACCTCGTTGTGGCGCACGCTTGTCCGTTTGCGCGGCAACCCGCGCGCGTGCGTGTGGACCGAGCCCCTGTGGGGCCTGTCGATGGCCCTGGTCTTCCCCTATGCCTCGGTCTTCATGCTGGCCGTGGGGCTCGAGGACCACCAGATCGGTCTGCTCGCCACCGTCGGCATGCTCTCCCAGGTGGTCTTCGCTCTGCTGGGCGGGGTCATCACCGACAAGATGGGGCGGCGCTGGACCACCGCCTGGTTCGACGTCGTCGCCTGGGTGATCCCGTCGATCATCTGGGCGGTCGCGCAGAACTTCTGGTTCTTCCTCGGGGCGGCCCTGATCAACGGCGCCTGGCAGGTGACGCAGAACTCCTGGGACTGCCTCATGGTCGAGGACGCGGACCGGGCCGACATCCCGCGGATCTACGCGCTGGTCAAGATCGCGGCCGACTGCTCCGCGCTCTTCGCACCCATCGCCGCGCTGCTCGTCTCGCAGTGGGGCCTCGAACCGGCCGCGCGCGTGCTCTACGTCAACGCGGCCGTCGTCATGACGATCAAGATCGTCTGGCTCTACAAGTGGTCGCACGAGACCGGCACCGGCGAGCTCCGCATGGCCGACACACGCGGCGAGAGCCTGTCCAAGATGCTCGCCGGGTACCACGGCGTGCTGCGGCTGCTGCTGCGCAACCGCGGGTCGGTCTTCGCGATGGCGATCACTGCGGTGTTCGCGGCCGTCATGCTCGTGAACACCACTTTCTGGCAGGTGCTCGCGGCCACGCACCTGCACGTGCCGGACGCGCTGCTGCCGTTCTTCCCGATGGCGCGGTCGATCCTGTCGGTCCTCCTCTTCTTCACGGTGATCCCGCGCCTGATGACGTCCGTGGACCTCAAGCACCCCACGCTCTGGGGCCTCGGCGCCTTCCTGGCCGGCCAGCTGCTGCTCCAGGTGGTGCCCACCTCCGACACCGGCGCCACAGCGGCGACCTACGCCGTCCTCTTCGTGTGCCTGCTGCTCGACTCGTTCGGCATGAGCATGCTGTTCATGCTCACCGAGTCGCTGGTTGCCCTGCACGTGGACGTGCGCGAGCGCTCGAGGGTCATGGCGATCCAGCGCACCTGCATCATGCTGGCCGCCGCCCCGTTCGGCTGGATCGCCGGGTGGCTGTCCGGCATGGACCGGACCTATCCGTTCCTGCTCACCGCCGCGCTGCTGGTCGTCGGACTGATCCTCGTCGCGGTGAGGTGGGTGCCGACCCACGCGAGCGACGACGTCGCCGGCGCCCTCGAAGACGCCGCGCGCGAGGCGACGGCCTGACGAGACAGGGACGAGACCGGGCGAACTGGGACGAGCCGTCACGGGCGGATCGCCGCTCGGCGTCGGCCCTCCTCGATCCCGGGCGCCCCCGCTGCGGTTGACTGCGGACGTGCCGACGACTTCCCGCCCGCGCCCCCGGCTCGGCAGGGCGTTCACCGCGCTGTTCAGCGCCTCGGCCCTGTCCAACCTGGCCGACGGCGTCCTGAAGATCGCCGTGCCGCTGGCCGCGGTGCGGCTGACCGACTCGCCGCTGCTGCTCGGCGGCCTCGGCATGGCGCTGTCGCTGCCCTGGCTGCTCTTCGCCCTGCCGGTCGGGGCGATCGCCGACCGGGTCGACCGGCGCCACGCGATGCTCGCCGCCACCATCGGCCGGGCCGTCGTCGTCGCGCTCGTGACCCTCGCTTTCACCACCGACCTAGCCTCGATCTGGCTGCTGTACGCCGGCGCCTTCGTCATCGGCATCGCCGAGGTCCTCTACGACACCACCGCCCAGTCGGTGCTGCCCCAGGTGGTCGGCAGGGACGCGCTGCCGACGGCCAACGCTCGCCTGCAGGGCGTCGAGATCGCCACCAACCAGTTCGTCGGGCCACCGCTCGGCGGCTGGCTGGTCGGGATCGGTGTCGCCCTGGCCATCGGCACCCCGGCCGTCCTGTGGACCCTCGCCGTCGTCGCGCTCGCCAGGATGAGGGGGAGCTACCGGCCCGCCCGGGACGTCGGCAGGACGGCGCAGCCGTTCGTGCGCTCGCTGAGGGCGGACATCCGTGAGGGCCTCGGGTTCCTGCTGCAGTCCCGGGTCCTGCGCTCGCTCGCGATGATGACCGGGCTCGCGAACCTCGCCTCGGCGGCGGCGGGCGCGGTCTTCGTGCTCTTCGCGGTGGGATCCGGCTCCCCCATGGGGCTCACCGAGCCACAGTTCGGTCTGCTGACCACGGCGTCGGCGGCCGGGGCGATCCTCGGCTCCGTGCTCGCCGGACGGGTGACGGCCCGGCTCGGCCGCGCGCGCTCGATCGCGGCGGCCACGGTGGCCTTCGTGGTCATGGCCGGTACCCCGGCCCTGACGGCGAACCCGTGGCTGATCGGGGCGGCCTGGGCTCTCGGCGGCTTCGGGGTCATGGTCTGGAACGTCATCGTGGTCTCGCTGCGGCAGTCGATCACCCCGGACGCGCTGCTCGGCCGGGTCAACTCCTGCTACCGCCTGCTCGCCTGGGGCACCATGCCGGTCGGCGCGCTGCTGGGCGGCGCCATCGGCGAGGCCCTGGGACTGCGCGCGGTCTTCGTCACCGCAGCCGTGCTGGCGGCGTCCGCGACGCTCGGGCTTCGCGCGGTGACCGACCGCGCCATCGCCGACGCCGAGGAGGCTGCGACGGCCCGCTAGCGCGGATCTACGCGCCTGGCGGCGCACGCTCTCGTGCCTCGGTACAGCGCCCACTCAGGACAGCGCCCACTCAGTACAGCGCCGACGCCTTACGCAGTGCCGCTCGCGCGCGCCTGCGGTCGCCCGCGGCGTCGTAGGCGAACGCCAGGTGATACCAGGCCTTCCAGCTCTCCGGCTCGGCCTCGACGGCGGCCCGGTACGGGCCGAAGGCGGCGTCCGCGGCCGCGCGGTCGACGCGGCCGCCGGGCGATCGCGGCAGGTCGTCCACGGGGAGCTCACCGGCCTCGGCGAGCTCGTCGGCCATGCGCTGCACGCGCGTGGCGAGCCGCAGCTCGACGGCGATGAGCGCCAGCACCAGCAGCGGGAAGACGAGCGCGGCGACGCCGAGTCCGACGACGGCCGGCTCCCCGGTGCGAACCATCTCGACGCCACGGCCCACGATCGCCCACCCGTACAGGGCGAGCAGCACGAGGAGGAGGACCACCGGCACGAACCCGCGCGGCAGCCGGCGTCTGCGCTCGGCGGGTGACCCGGTGCCGGCAGGCGACCCGGTGCCGGCAGGCGACCCGGTGCCAGCGGGCGACCCGGCGCTGGCGGGCGAGCCGGTGCCGGCAGGCGAGCCGGTGCCGTCGCCCGCCGCGGCATCGTCCGGCGTCGCCCCCGCCATCAGAGGTCCAGGAGGTGCTCGAGACCCACGGTCAGGCCCGGGCGCTTCACGACCTCGCGGGTCGCGAGCAGGACACCGGGCATGAAGGAGACGCGGTCGAAGGAGTCCTGGCGGATCACGAGCTGCTCGCCCGGGTTGCCGAGCAGGATCTCCTCGTGCGCGACGAGGCCGCGCAGCCGCACGGCGTGGACGCGGACGCCGTCGACCTCGGCTCCCCTGGCCTCCCAGCCGTCCTCCGTGGCGTCCGGCATGGGGGCCAGGCCGGCATCGGCACGAGCAGCGGCGATGGCCGCGGCGGTGTGCTTGGCCGTGCCGGAGGGTGCGTCCACCTTGTTCGGGTGGTGCAGCTCGATGATCTCGGCCGACTCGAAGTAGCGCGCCGCCTGGGCCGCGAACTGCATCGCGAGCACGGCCGAGAGGCCGAAGTTCGGCGCGATCACGACGCCGACCCCCTCGCCCTCGGCGCGCCCGGCGTTGACCTGCTCCAGGTGGTCGGCCACGCGGGCACGGGACTCGTCGGCCCAGCCGGTCGCCCCGACGACCGCGTGCACGCCCGCCGCGACGAGCGCGTGGACGTTCGACTCCGTGACGCTCGGCACCGTGAAGTCGATACCCACCCGCGCGCCGGTCTCGGCGACGACGGCGGCGACGTCGTCACCGTCCTCGATGCGGGCCACGAGCTCCAGGCCCTCGGCTGCCTCCACGGCGGCGCAGGTCGTGGCGCCCATGCGCCCGGCGGCGCCGAGCACGGCGACGCGGATGTTCTCGGTCATCGATGCCTCTCCAGGGTGTGGTCTTGCTGCTTGCTGCTCAGCCGCCGAAGGGGCCCACCCGCACGACCGAGCGCGGGCGTCCGGCGAGCTCCGCCGCGAGCTCGCGCACGTCGTCGGCGGTCACGGCGCGAATGCGGTCGAGGGACTCCTCGAGGCTGAGGATCTCGCCGAACACCAGCTCCGCCTTGCCGAGCCGGCTCATGCGCGAGCCCGAGTCCTCCAGGCCCAGCACCAGGCCGCCGGAGAGCTGCCCGACCGAGCGCTCGAGCTCGGCGGCGGTGATGCCGTCGTTCGCGAGCCGGTCGAGCTCCGCGTGGAGCAGCTGCTCGACGACGCCGACCTTGGACGGGGTGCAGCCCGCGTAGAGGCCGAAGGTGCCCAGCCCGCCGTGACCGGCGGCGAAGGAGTAGGTGGTGTATGCCAGCCCGCGCTTCTCGCGGATCTCCTGGAAGAGGCGCGAGCTCATGCCTCCGCCCAGCACGGCGTTGAGCACCGAGAGCGCGAAGCGGCGGTCGTCGGTCGCGGCGAGACCGGTGGAGCCGACGATGACGTTCGCCTGCTCGACGGCGCGGTGCACCGAGAGCTCGACCCCGGCGGCGGGCACTCCCCCGGTCTCGGGAGCGTCGGCGCGCCGCTCGCGCGGGGGCACGGCCTCCTCGAGCGACCAGCCACCGTGGACCAGGGCCTCGGTCACCTGCGCCACGACGGTGTCGTGGTCCACGCCGCCGGCCGCCGCGACCACGAGGGTCTCGGGGCGGTAGTGGGCGCGGTAGTGCTCCCAGACGGCGTCGCGCGGGACGGCGTTGATGGTGTCCGGGGTGCCGCCGATGGGCCGGCCTAGCGGATGGTTGCCCAGCACGGCCGCGGAGAACTGCTCGTGGACGACGTCGCCGGGGTCGTCGTCGTTCATGGCGAGCTCTTCGAGGATCACGCCGCGCTCGGTCTCGAACTCCTCGGGGTCGAGGCGCGGGGCGGTGATCATGTCGCCGATGACGTCGATCGCCATCGGCAGGTCGGAGTCGAGCACGCGCGCGTAGTAGACGGTGTGCTCCTTGCCGGTGCCCGCGTTGGCCTCGCCGCCGACGGCGTCGAACGCCTCGGCGATGTCCATGGCGGACCGGCGCGCGGTGCCCTTGAAGAGCAGGTGCTCGAGGAAGTGTGTCGAGCCGTGGTGTCCGTCGGTCTCGTCACGGGAGCCGACACCGACCCAGGCGCCCACGGTTGCCGAGCGCAGGCCCGGCATGTGCTCGGTGAGCACGCGGACGCCGCCGGGCAGGACGGAGCGACGGATCGTCGCACCGTCCTGCCCAGCGGTCAGCTCGGCACCCGGCTCGTCGGAGGCGACGAGCGGAAGGTGCCAGGTCATGCTCAGGCCTCGACGTCCTGCGCAGCAGGCGCCTCGGCACCGGCCTCGTCGTCGTCGGTCACGGCGACGAGCGAGAGCTTGCCGCGCGGGTCGATCTCACCGATCTCGACCTGGACCTTCTGGCCCACGGACAGCACGTCGTCGACGTTCTCGACGCGCTTGCCGCCCACGAGCTTGCGGATCTGCGAGATGTGCAGCAGGCCGTCCTTGCCCGGGGAGAGGGAGATGAACGCGCCGAACGACGTCGTCTTGACGACGGTGCCGACGAAACGCTCGCCCACCTCGGGCACGTGCGGGTTCGCGATCGCGTTGATCGCCGCGCGCGCGGCCTCCGCCGACGGGCCGTCGGTGGCGCCGATGTAGACCGTGCCGTCGTCCTCGATCGAGATGTCGGCGCCGGTCTCCTCCTGGATCTGGTTGATCATCTTGCCCTTCGGCCCGATGACCTCACCGATCTTGTCGACCGGGACCTTGACCGCGATGACGCGCGGGGCGTGCGGCGACATCTCGTCGGGCGTGTCGATGGCCTCGTTGATGACCTCGAGGATCGTCAGGCGGGCGTCGCGCGCCTGGGTCAGTGCGCCGGCCAGGACCGAGGCGGGGATGCCGTCGAGCTTGGTGTCGAGCTGGATCGCGGTGATGAACTCGGACGTGCCGGCGACCTTGAAGTCCATGTCGCCGAGGGCGTCCTCGGCACCGAGGATGTCGGTGAGGGCGGCGTAACGGACCTGCTCGCCGTCCTCCGTGGACACCGTGTCGGAGATCAGGCCCATAGCGATGCCGGCGACCGGAGCCTTGAGCGGCACACCGGCGTTGAGCATCGCGAGGGTCGAGGCGCAGACCGAGCCCATCGACGTCGAGCCGTTGGAGCCGAGGGCCTCGGAGACCTGGCGGATCGCGTAGGGGAACTCCTCGCGGGTCGGGAGCACCGGGACGAGCGCACGCTCGGCCAGGGCGCCGTGACCGATCTCGCGGCGCTTCGGCGAGCCGACGCGGCCCGTCTCACCGGTGGAGAACGGCGGGAAGTTGTAGTTGTGCATGTAGCGCTTGCGCGTGACCGGACCGAGCGAGTCGATCTGCTGCTCCATGCGCAGCATGTTCAGCGTGGTGACCCCCAGGATCTGGGTCTCGCCGCGCTCGAACAGCGCCGAGCCGTGGACGCGCGGGATGACCTCGACCTCGGCCGAGAGGGTGCGGATGTCCGCCAGGCCACGACCGTCCATCCGGACGCCCTCGGTGAGCACGCGCTGGCGCATGACCTTCTTCTGGACCGACTTGAAGGCGGCGGAAAGCTCCTTCTCGCGACCCTCGAAGGCCGCGGCGAGCTGGGCGACGACGGCGGCCTTGACCTCGTCGAGGCGGTTCTCGCGAACCTGCTTGTCGGCGATGCTCAGTGCCTCGGCGACACCGGCGCCCATGGCGGCGGTCTCGACGGCGGCGTAGGCGTCGTCCTGGTAGTCCGGGAAGAGCGGGAACTCCTGGACCTCCTTGGCGGCCTGGGCGGCCAGCGCGGCCTGCGCCTCGCACAGGGCGCGCAGGAACGGCTTGGACGCCTCGATGCCCTGGGCCACGACCTCCTCGGTCGGGGCCTGGACGCGGTCCTCCTTGATGAGCTTCCACGCGTCGTCGGTGGCCTCGGCCTCGATCATGGCGATCGCCACGTCGACACCGCCGTCGGCGTCCGTCACGACGCGGCCGGCGACGACCATCTCGAAGACGGCGCGCTCCTTGTCCGAGTACTTCGGGAAGGCGACCCACTGGCCGTCGATCAGCGCGACGCGCACCGCCGCGACCGGGCCCGAGAAGGGCAGGCCGGAGATCTGCGTCGAGAGCGACGCGGCGTTGATGGCCAGAACGTCGTAGGCGTCGTCCGGGTGGATGGCCAGGACGGAGACGACGACCTGGACCTCGTTGCGCAGGCCCTTGACGAACAGAGGGCGCAGCGGGCGGTCGATCAGGCGGCAGGCCAGGATGGCCTCGGTCGAGGGACGGCCCTCGCGGCGGAAGAACGAGCCGGGGATGCGGCCCGCGGCGTACATGCGCTCCTCGACGTCCACCGTCAGCGGGAAGAAGTCGAACTGGTCCTTGGGGTGCTTGCCGGCCGTCGTGGCCGACAGCAGCATCGTCTCGCCGTCCAGGTACGCGGCGACGGAGCCGGCGGCCTGGCGGGCCAGGCGGCCCGTCTCGAAGCGGACGGTGCGGGTGCCGAAGCGGCCGTTGTCGATGACGGCCTCGGCGAACTGGATCTCGGGACCCTCCACGGGTGCCCTCCGTTCTGCGATGGCGCCGGCCCCGGCGGTCTTCGATCGAGGCCCACCGAGCTCGTCGCGCGGGGCTGTGCCCTGCGCGGGCGTTCGGGAGGCCACTACCGAGGACCGGACGGTGGCCCGGCGCGGGTTCTGTCGTGCAAACGGTGGTCGGTCAGCGACCACCGGGTCCATCTCACCAGACCGGCCCGGCCCCTGCGACGGGGACCGGGCCGGGATGGCGTGCAAAGGCGGCGGCGCCGCCCGGTTCAGTCCGTGGGCAGCCAGGGCCGCCTGAACTGGGAGATCAGCGGCGCAGACCGAGACGCTCGATCAGCGAGCGGTAGCGCTGGATGTCGATCTTCTGGAGGTAGCCCAGGAGACGACGGCGCTGACCGACGAGCAGCAGCAGGCCACGACGCGAGTGGTGGTCGTGCTTGTGCTCCTTGAGATGCTCGGTCAGGTCCTTGATGCGCTGGGTCAGCAGCGCGATCTGCACCTCGGGCGAGCCGGTGTCGCTCTCGCTGGTCCCGTACTCGGCGACGATCGCCTTCTTGGTGGCGTTGTCGAGCGGCATATGGCTCTCCTCAGGTGTCGTTGCGCGGCGCGCCAGGGCGATTCCTCTGGGCACTCTCTGTCCGCGGCCGTCATGACGGCCCGGCAATCCTACCAGCGCAAGCCGGCCGGCCGGACCGGTCAGCCGCGCAGCAGCGCGCGTGCCTGGTCCACGTCGACGTGCATCTGCTCGACCAGCGCGCCGACACTCTCGAAGCGCACGGTCGGCCGCAGCCGTTCGACCAGCTCGACGACGACCTGCTCGCCGTAGAGGTCGAGGTCGTCACGGTCCAGCACGTACGCCTCGACCCGCCGCTCGACGCCGTCGAACGTCGGGTTGGTGCCGATCGACACGGCGGCCGGGAGCACGCGGTCCGGGTGGCGGGGCTCGCGCGCGGCGAGCTCCGGGCGCCGCAGCCGGCCCGCGTAGACGCCGTCGGCCGGCACCATGCCCTGGACGGCTCCGAGGTTCGCCGTCGGAAAGCCGAGTTCGCGGCCACGCGCGTCCCCGTGGACGACGACGCCGCGCACGCGGTGCGGGCGCCCGAGCACGTCCGCGGCGCCGGCGACGTCGCCCTCGGCCAGGAGAGCACGGGCGGCCGACGACGACCAGCGCGGCAGGCCCCCGGGGTGCGGCCGGCACTCTCCGACGTCGTCGACCGCCACGACCTCGAAGCCGTGGGTTCCGCCGAGCTCGACCATCGTGGCCAGCGAACCGGAGTTGCCCTTGCCGAAACGCACGTCGTGACCGACCACGACCGTGCGGGCCCGCAGCCCCTCGACGAGGTAGCGGCTCACGAACTCCTCGGGGGTCAGCGCCGCGAGATCGAGCGTGTACGGGAGCACGAGGGCACCGTCGAGGCCGGTCCGCGCGAGCAGGTCGAGCCGGTCCTCGAGGCCGGTGAGCAGCTCCGGCGCCTCGTCGGGACGGTGGACCTGGGCGGGGTGCGGGTCGAAGGTGACCGCGATGGCGGCTCGTCCGTCCGCCCGCGCCAGCTGGACCACCCGGCCGAGCACCGCCTGGTGCCCCCGGTGCACGCCGTCGAAGTTGCCGATCGTGACCACCGCGCCGTTCCCGACGTCGCCGTCGGCCGGGGCAGTCCCGTCGGCCAGGGCGGCCGTCGCCTCGGGGAGGTCCTGCCAGACGTGCACGCGTGCTCCTCGGTCCACTCGGTGGTGGTGTGATCTTCGGTGGTGTGATCTTCGGTGGTGTGATCTTCGTCGGGATCCGGCCCTGACCGCGGCCAGGACGCCGCCCCAGCCTACGTGGTGGGCCAACCCGCACCGCGCGTGCGCGTCCTGCACCAGACTGGTCCGCTGCCCAGCCCTCTGCCGGAAGGACCGCCCGTGAACCACGATCTCGAGAAGAGGTACGGACTGCTGACCGCCATCTGCCTCGTGGTGGGCGCGGTGATCGGTTCCGGGATCTTCTTCCTCAACGAGACGGTCTTCGCGGCGACCGGCGGCCGGCTCTACCTTGCCGTGCTTGCCTGGCTCATCGGCGGCGCCATCATGTTCGTGATGATGTACGTCTGGGGCCAGCTCGCCCGGTCCAAGGACGGCATGAACGGCCTGATGGACTTCTCCGACGCGCTGGTGGGCCGGACGTACTCCTACTACCTGTCCTGGTTCCTCGGCACGATCCTCTACCCCTCGTTCGTTGCGGTGCTGGCGTGGGTGACCGCCCGCTTCACGGCGACGCTCTTCGGCTGGGGCCAGCCCAACACCGCGGGCGCGGTGTGGATGCTCGCGGGCGTCTACCTGGTCGGCGTCTACGCGATGAACGTCATCTCGCCGAAGCTGGCCGGGCACTTCCAGGTCTCGACCACCTTCATCAAGATCGTCCCCCTGATCCTCATGGGCGTCGTCGGCCTCGTCGTCGGCCTCGTCAGCGGCACGACGGCGGAGAACCTCGAGTACGTGCGCACCGCCCAGCAGGTCGGCGGGAACCCGCTCTACCTCGCCGTGCTCGCCACCGTCTTCGCGTACGCGGGCGCCGAGGAGGTGCTGATGATGAACTCCGAAATCAAGGACTCGAAGAAGAACCTGCCGCGCGCGATCATCATCGGATCGCTCCTCATCATCGCCATCTACGTGCTGTACACGATCGGCGTCTTCGGCTCCACGGCGGCGACGACGCTGAGCACCTCGGGCGGCATCCGCCTCGGCTTCGAGAACGTGTTCGGCTCGGCGTTCGGCTCGGTCCTCATCGTCTTCGTGATCATCTCCTGCCTCGGCGCGATGAACTCCGCGATGATGGCCGGCACGCGTTCCTTCTACTCGATCGCGCTGCGTGGCACCGGCCCGCGCCCCGACTACGTGCGGTCGGTCGACGCGAAGACGAACATGCCCTCGACCAGCGCCGCGATCTCGCTCGTGTGCTGCGGCCTGATGATGCTCCTCGTCTTCGCCAACGCGGAGGACCCGCCCTACCACGCCCGCTGGTTCGGCGACGTCTCCGTGCCGGTCACGAGCCTGACGCCGATCACGCTGATGGCCTTCTACGTCCCCGTCTTCGTGCAGGTCATGCGCAAGGAGCGGTCGTGGAACGCGTTCAACCGCTTCGTGATGCCCGCGCTCGCGGTGGCTGGTGCCGTGGTGCTGATCTACATGGTCTTCGACACCAACGCCGTGGGCGCGTGGTGGTACCTCGCCGGCTTCGCGGTGGTCATGGGCGTCGGCGCGGCGTTGCGCCGGTCTCGGGGCTCCGAGCCGACGACGACGGCGGGAGCCGCGGAGACGCTCGAGACGCTCGGGGCGCCGGCGGTCGGCGAGGCCGAGCGCGAGCCGGTGGGCGCCGGCGTCTGACTCGTCCGGCCGGGCCACCAGGACCGTCACCGTCACGGTCACGCCCCTCGGGCACCGTCAGGCGGGCGCGAGCACCAGCACGGGCTTCGCGAGGGCCTCGCCCTTGCGGCGGGTGTCCTCCAGGAGGGCGACGAGCTCGCCCGTCGGGGAGACCGCGGCGTGGACACCCGGCGCCCCGGTCGGTGCGATCCAGCGCCCGAACCCCAGCTCGTGCGTCTCGGGCTCCGTGAGCTCGCGCAACGGCAGGTGGGCGGCGGCCGCCCGGGCGAGCGGGATGGTGGCGAGCACGCCGTCGGCGTCGGCCTGGGCCTCCATCGCCTCGAGGGTGCGCGCGTCGTCGAGCGCGTGCCCGCCGACCCGCGTGCGACGCAGCGCGGTGAGGTGGCCGGCGGTGCCGAGCGCGGAGCCGAGGTCGCGGGCGAGGGCGCGCACGTAGGTGCCGGAGCTGACCGTGACGGTGACGTCGAGGTCGAGGACGGGGATCTCCCCGAGGGCCACGGCCGGACGGGCGGCGAGCACGTCGAACCGGCTCACCGTGACCGGCCGGGCCTGGAGCTCGACCTCCTCCCCCGCCCGGGCCAGCGCGTACGCGCGCTTCCCGTCGACCTTGATCGCGGAGACGGTCGTCGGGACCTGGAGGATGTCACCGGTCAGCGCCGCCACGGCCTCGTCCAGGGCGGCGTCGGCCGTGCCGGTGCAGCCCGGGGCGGCGACGACCTCGCCCTCGGCGTCGTCCGTGGTGGTGCCGACGCCGAGGCGGATCGTCGCGTCGTAGCTCTTGTCCGCGCCGACCACGTACGTCAGCAGCCGGGTCGCCTTGCCGATGCCGACGACGAGCACGCCCGTCGCCATGGGGTCCAGGGTCCCGGCGTGGCCGACCTTGCGCGTCCCGGCGAGCCAGCGGACCTTGCCGACGACGTCATGGCTGGTCCACCCGGCCGGCTTGTCGACGACGACGAATCCGTCCGGAGCAGTGGGACGCCTCGGCCGGCGGGTACCGGCCGAGGCGTCCTGCGGCGGTTCGGTCATCAGCGCTCGTCGTCGTAGCCGGCGAAACCGGCTGCGTCGTCGAGCTTGTCGATCTCTGCCTCGCCGTGCGGGAGCGCGGGCTGCTCGCCGTCGTCGAACCCTGCGAAGCCGATCTCGTCTGCGACATCCTTGTCCGTCATGTCGTCCTCCACCTTCTTGTAGGGATGGGCATCCCCAGCGTAGGACTTGCCCGCCCGCAGGGCGGCGAGCTCGGCGTCGCGGCGGCGCGCTTCGTCCAGCGCCGCGGTCAGGTGGGCCGACGTCTCGGGCACCGTGTCGAGGTGGAACTCGACGGTGGGGGTCAGGCGGATGCCCGTCTGCTTGCCGACCTCGGAGCGGATGAGGCCCTTCGCGCTGTTGAGCGCCGCGGCCGTGCCGGCCCGCTCCTCGTCGTCGCCGTAGACGGTGTAGAAGACCGAGGCGTTCTGGAGGTCGCCCGTGACGCGCACGTCGGTCACGGTGACGAAGCCCAGACGCGGGTCCTTGATCCGGGTGTCGAGCATCTGCGCCACGATCACCTTGATGCGGTCGGCGAGGCGCTTCGCCCGAGGGTTGTCGTTCATCGGTTACGTCCCTTTCTGGCGGGGTACGACGGCGGCCCGGAGTGTCGCGAGGGACTCTCCGGGCCGCCGTCGTCGTCCTAGATCCAGCGCCTGAGCGCAGGATGACGGGCGGTCATCTCCGACCGTTCAGGAGCGCGGCTTCTCGCGCATCTCGAACGTCTCGATGATGTCGCCCTCGGTGATGTCGTTGTGCGACCCGAGGCCGATACCGCACTCGAAGCCCTCGCGGACCTCGGTGACGTCGTCCTTCTCGCGGCGCAGGGACTCGATCGACAGGTTGTCGGCGATGACCTTGCCGCCACGCAGGACGCGCGCCTTCGAGTTCCGCCGGATCGTGCCCGTGCGGATGATCGAACCGGCGATGTTGCCGAACTTGGAGGAGCGGAACACCATGCGGATCTCCGCGGTGCCCAGCTGGACCTCCTCGAACTCCGGCTTGAGCATGCCCTTGAGGGCCGCCTCGACGTCCTCGATCGCCTGGTAGATGACCGAGTAGAACTTGACCTCGACGCCCTCGCGGTCGGCCAGCTCCTCGACGCGCTCGCCGAACTTGACGTTGAAGCCGATGATCACCGCGTTGTCGACGGTGGCCAGGTTCACGTCGTTCTGCGTCACGGCGCCCACACCACGGTGGATGACGTTGAGGCGCACCTCGTCGCCCACGTCGATCTTGTAGAGCGCGTCCTCCAGGGCCTCGACGGCACCGGACACGTCACCCTTGATGACGAGGTTGAGGGTCTCCACCTTGCCCTGCTCGAGAGCCTTGGTGAAGTCCTCGAGGCTGATGCGCTTGCGGCGCTTGGCCAGGAGGGCGGCACGCTCGGCGGCCTCGCGCTTCTCGGCGATCTGACGGGCCGTGCGCTCCTCCGGGGCCACCAGGAAGGCGTCACCGGCGGACGGCACGGAGGACAGGCCGAGCACCTGGACCGGGCGGGCCGGCACGGCAGCCGTGACCGGCGCGCCGTGCTCGTCGAACATCGCGCGGACGCGGCCGTGGGCCGTGCCGGCGACGATCGCGTCACCGACGTGGAGCGTGCCGGACTGCACCAGGACGGTGGCCACGGCACCGCGGCCGCGGTCGAGGTTGGCCTCGATCGCGACACCACGGGCGTCCTTGTCGGGGTTGGCCCGCAGGTCGAGGGCGGCGTCCGCGGTGAGCAGGACGGCCTCGAGCAGCGCGTCGATACCCATGCGGTTCTTGGCGGATACGTCGACGAACATGGTGTCGCCGCCGTACTCCTCCGCCACCAGGTTGTACTCGGTGAGCTGCTGGCGGATCTTCGCCGGGTTCGCCGTGTCCTTGTCGACCTTGTTGACCGCGACGACGATCGGCACGCCGGCCGCCTGCGCGTGGTTGAGCGCCTCGATCGTCTGGGGCATCACACCGTCGTCGGCCGCGACCACGAGGATCGCGATGTCCGTGACCTGGGCACCACGGGCACGCATGGCGGTGAACGCCTCGTGACCCGGGGTGTCGATGAACGTGATCGCGCGGTCGACGCCCTCGTGCTCGGCGCGCACCTGGTACGCACCGATGTGCTGGGTGATGCCGCCGTGCTCGCCCGCGACGACGTCCGTGGAACGGATGGCGTCGAGGAGCTTGGTCTTTCCGTGGTCCACGTGACCCATGACGGTCACGACCGGCGGACGCGGCATGAGGTCCTCGTCGGTCTCGCCGGCCTCCTCGGCCTCGAGGTCGATCGAGAACGACCCGAGCAGCTCGCGGTCCTCCTCCTCGGCCGAGACCATCTCGATCTTGTAGCCGAGCTCCTCACCGAGGACGCCGAAGGTGGACTCGTCGAGCGACTGCGTGGCCGTGGCCATCTCACCGAGGTGGAAGAGCACGGTGACGAGCGACGCGGGGTTCGCGTCGATCTTGTCGGCGAAGTCGTTGAGCGAGGCGCCCTGCCGCAGGCGGATGACGGTCTCGCCGTTGCCGCGCGGGACGGTCACGCCGCCCAGCGACGGCGCCTGCATCGCCTCGAACTCCTGGCGCTTCGCGCGCTTCGACTTCCGCCCGCGGACGGGACGACCGCCGGCGCGGCCGAACGCACCCTGCGTGGAGCCGCGGCCGGCGCCACCGCGCCCGCCACCACCGGGACGACCGGCGAATCCGCCGCCGCCACCCGGGGCGCCACCGGGACCGCCACCCGGACGGCCGCCGAAGCCACCGCCACCACCACCGGGACGGCCGCGCCCTCCGGCACCGGCACCGGCACCCGCCGGGCGGTCGCCGGGACGCGGCATCGAGGTGCGACCGGGCATCATGCCCGGGTTCGGGCGCGGGCCGCCCGGACGCGGCGCCGCGGGACGCGGGCCCCCCGGACGAGGACCACCCGGACGGGGACCGCCTGGGCGCTCGCCGGCCGCGGCGGCCGGGGCGTTGTCGTTGCGCTCGGGACGCTGGCCCGGGCGCGGCATGCCCTGCGAGGGCGCGAACGGGTTGTTGCCCGGACGCGGGGCGCGCTCGCCGTCACGGCCGGCACCGCGCTGGCCCTGGCGCGGCATGCCCTGCGAGGGCGCGAACGGGTTGTTGCCCGGACGCGGGGCGCCCGGGCGGGCACCCCCGGCGGACTGGCCGGGGCGTGGGGCGCCCGGACGAGGGGCGTTGCCGCCGGGACGAGGGGCGTTGCCGCCGGGACGCGGGGTGGTATCCGGGCCAGCCGGGGCGGCCGACGCCGCCGGAGCGGCCGGGGCGTCCGACACCGCCGGCGCGGCCGGAGCCGGACGGGCCGGGGCCGGGCGAGCGGGGGCGGGCGCGGCCGGGGCCGCCGGAGCGGCAGGGGCAGCGGCCGCAGCCGGCTTCGCGGCGGCGGGCTTCGGGGCGGCGGCCGGACGCGGCGCGGCGGCCGCCTTCGACGGGGCCGCAGCCTCGGACTTCTCGGCCGGGGCCGAGCTCTTGTACTTCTCGCGCATCGCACGCTCGACCGGGGGCTCGAGCGTCGACGACGCCGACCGGACGAACTCTCCTGCTGACTTCAGATCGTCCAGCAGGGACTTGCTAGTCACGCCGAGCTCCTTGGCGAGCTCGTGCACGCGGACCTTCGCCACATTTCTCCTGTCTTGGCCCTCCCCAAGACAGGGTGGACCGTCGTTAGTACTGAGTACTCATCGCTGGGGACTCATCGGGTGCCCATCGGCTTCTGACCCGCTTCCTTGTCGACGTACGTGGTGCGGCCGGGACTGGCCCGGTCGGGTCTGCCCGCCGCAGGAGCCGCGGGCGTTCTCAGCGAACCGGCTGCGAGCCGGCGACCGCCTGACGAACCTCGGTGAGGTCGAGCGGCACCGTCACGCGCAGGGCGCGTGGGACGGCCCGCCGTCGGACGGCGAGGTCCAGGCACGCGGTGGTGGGGTGAACCCAGGCACCACGCCCCGGGAGGGCCTTGCGCTCGTCGGTCACGACGCGGGGCGTGGCCCCGTCCGTGGCGCCCGGCACGAGGACCAGCCTCAGGAGTGCCGACCGCAGGTCGCGTTCCCGGCATCCGACGCAGGTGCGCACGGGTCCGCCGACGAGCGACGGTGAGGGTGTGCGATGACGCGAAGGAGCCTGGGCGCGCGGCCCGGTCGCCGACAGTCTAGCGCGCCGACCGCCGGGTGCGTGACCCGGAGTGCTGGGACCTGCTCCGGCCGGGGACGTGCTCACGACTCCCGGGCGTCCTGGCGGCCTGCCTCGGCGTCCTGGCGGCCCGTGTCGGCGCGGTCCTCGCGTCGCTGGTCGATGCCCTCCGGGGCGGCGTCCGAGCGGATGTCGATCCGCCAGCCGGTGAGCTTCGCGGCCAGGCGGGCGTTCTGGCCCTCCTTGCCGATCGCGAGCGAGAGCTGGTAGTCCGGGACTACCGCGCGGGCGGCGCGCGCCTCGGCGTCGACGACGGTGACCGACGTCACCCGGGCCGGGGAGAGCGCGTTCGCCACGAAGCGGGCCGGGTCGTCCGAGTGGTCGACGATGTCGATCTTCTCACCGTGCAGCTCGGCCATGACGGCGCGCACGCGGGCGCCCATCGGGCCGATGCACGCGCCCTTGGCGCCGAGGCCGGCGACGGTGGAGCGGACCGCGACCTTGGAGCGGTGACCCGCCTCGCGGGCGATCGCCGTGATCTCGACCGAGCCGTCGGCCACCTCGGGCACCTCGAGCTCGAAGAGCTTGCGGACCAGCGACGGGTGCGTGCGGCTGAGGGTGACCTGGGCGCCCTTGGGGCCGCGGGACACCTCGACGACGTAGGCGCGCAGGCGCTCGCCGTGCACGTACTCCTCGGTGGGCACCTGCTCGTGCGGCGGGAGCACGGCCTCGGTGCCGCCGATGTCGACCAGCACGACCCGCGGGTCGCGGCCCTGCTGGATGACGCCGGCGACGATCTCGCCCTCCTTGCCCCGGAACATGCCGAGGACCTGGTCGTCCTCGGCGTCCCGCAGCCGCTGGACGATGACCTGGCGAGCCGTGGCCGTGGCGATGCGGCCGAAGTCGTTCGGCGTGTGGTCGAACTCCGGGCCGAGCTCGATCGTGGGGCGGGCGTCCGGGTCCTCGGGGTCCGGGATGCGGATCTCCTCGCGGGCCCACACCGTCACGTGGCCGGTGCGGCGGTCCACGTCGACGCGCGCCCGGTGGTAGGCGTCCGGGGTGCGGTGGTAGGCGGACAGGAGGGCCTGCTCGATGGCCTCGACGAGGATGTCCAGGCTGATGTCGCGCTCACGCTCCAGCAGTCGCAGCGTGCTCATGTCGATCTCCATGTCAGCCCTCCCGGGTGCGGGGCGCGCCCGCATCGTCGTCGTCAACATCCTCGGCGTCCGTCTGCTCGCCGTCGGCGTCCGTTTCCTCGCCGTCGGCGTCCGTCTGCTCGCCGTCGCCCGCGGCGCCGACCTCGGGGCCGAAGTCGGCCTCCTCGAGGCGTCGCAGCTCGACCTCGACGCGGCCGCGGCGCACGTCGGCGAGCGGCACGCGCACGCCGTCCTCCAGCACCACCACGGCGCGGCCGTCCTCGTCCACGAGGTCCTCGAGACGTCCGGAGACCTCTCCGCCGTCGACCAGCACGAGGGTCACGAGGCGGGTGCGCGCGCGGCGGAAGTGGCGGGGCTGGGTGAGCGGGCGACTGGTGCCCGGGGTGGAGACCTCGAGCACGTACACGCCCGGCACGACGTCGTCGGCATCCAGCGCCGTGGAGATCGCGCGGGAGACCTCACCGAGCGCGTCGGAGCCCAGCGAGCCGACCTCGGTCTCGGGCAGGTCCACGGTCACGCGCACGACCGAGCGGGCACCTGCCCGCGTCATCGTGACCTCCTCGAGCCACAGGCCCGTGCCCTCGACGGCGGGGGCGACGACGTCACGCACCGCGTCGACCAGGCCGGGGCGCGGGACCGCGGCGGCCTCCCTGCGTGGGTCGGGTCGGGTCCCCTGGGCGGGTCCGTTGCCTCGTGAGCGCTTCCGCTCGTTCTTCGACGATGCCATCGCCCGTCTTCCTCCCGTCGGCCAACTGGTGGTCCACTCCGGGTCAGGCGCGACCGGTGTGATGTTGTGCGGTGGTGTTGTGCGGCCCCAGCCTAACGGCGGTCCCGGCCCGCACGACCCGAAACCGCACGTCGGCGGCAGGCTCGGAACGCGACGTGGCACACAGTGACTGTCTGTGAGTCACGCCATGAGATGGCAAGATCTCCGGCAATGAACACGTCGCCGGCCCCGATCCGCCGCAGCCACCCGTCCCGCGCCGCCGCGGCGGTGAGCACAGCCCTGCTCGCCGTCGTGCTCGCCGGCTGCGGGGTGCGCCTCGAGACGCCGCCGCCGGCGGAGCCCGTCCCCGACGCCGCGGAGCTGATCCGCCGCACCGCCGTCTCCGACGCGCTCGGCGTCGCCGACGTCGCCGGGTCGGCGCTCACGCAGCCCGGGCTGGACGAGAAGGTGGTCGTCGAGCTGACCCGGGTCAAGGAGCACTCCCTGGCGCAGGCCGACGCCCTCGGCGGCGAGTATGACTCCGGTATCGAGCGCGAGACCGACCTCGGGCTCGACGAGCTCCTGGAGACGCGGGCGCCGGAGGAGCCCGCCGCCGACCCGGCCGAGGTCCTTGCCGCCCTCACGGACGCGGCCGGCCGCTCGCGCACCGCCGCGAACACCGCCGCGGACGGGGACGTCGCCCGGCTCCTCGCGTCGATCGGCGCGTCCCAGACGGTCGCCGCCACCCGCCTGGCAGCGCTCACCGGCGTCGACGGGCCGACGCCCCCTGCCCCGGTGATCCCGGCACCCGCCGTCCAGGAGGACGACGCCGCGACCTCGCCCTCCCCCGGTGCCGAGGAGCCGTCCGCGACCGACGAGCCGGACGACGACTCCCCTGCGGTCGTGGCCACGACCGCGCCCGGCGAGGAGGCGGCGGTGCCGCCGGCGGGGATGAGCGCCGCGGAGCTCGAGGCCGTGATCCTGGCGGAGGACGGCGCGCGCTTCGCGCTCGAAGTCCTCGCCGCACGCGCCGACGACGGTGGCGACCGCACCGCCCTGGCGTCCCTGGCGCGCGAGCACGACGAGCGCGCGCGCGGCTGGGCCGTCCTCGCCGCCGTCGCCGGTACCAGCCAGGACCCGCGCCGGGTCGCCTACGCGCTCCCGCGGGACGAGGACGCAGCGACCCTCGTGCGCGAGCTCGCCGCCGGGCGCGCCCGCGACTACGCGACCCTGGTGGGCACGACGGCGTCCGGCACCCGCGGCGTGCTGGTGGACCTGCTCATCGACGCGGCCCTGACTCTGGAGACCTGGGGTGCGGCGCCGTCGGCGTTCCCGGGGATGCCCGACCTGGTGGGCTGAGCAGGACGAGGGGCGAGCACCTGAGCAGCTGCGAAGGAAAGAACGCCCTGCCCTCCACTCGAGGGAGCGCAGGGCGTTCGTGCGTCCGGAATCAGAAGAGCCCGGATCAGGAGAGCAGGGCCTCCACCGCCGCAGTGGCGGCGTCGACCGCCTCGCCCACCGGCAGCTGCCGCGCCTCGCCGACGCGGGGGCGGAGCTCCACGACGCCGTCGGCCAGGCCACGGCCCACCACGAGGACGAGGGGGACGCCGAGCAGCTCGGCGTCGGCGAACTTCACGCCCGGCGAGACCTTGACGCGGTCGTCGTAGATGACCTCGACGCCCCGCGCCGCGAGCTCGGTGGCGATCCGCTCGGCGGCCTCGAAAGGCTCGGCGCCCTTGCCGGTCGCGACGACGTGCACGTGCGCCGGGGCGACGTGCGCGGGCCAGGCCAGGCCCTTCTCGTCGTTGTTCGCCTCGGCCAGGGCCGCGAGTGCCCGCGTGACGCCGACGCCGTAGGAACCCATGGTCACGACGACGGCCTTGCCGTTCTCGTTGAGCACCTTGAGGTCGAGCGCCTCCGCGTATGTGCGGCCGAGCTGGAAGATGTGGCCCATCTCGATGCCGCGGGCCAGCTCGAGCGGTCCGGAGCCGTCGGGGGCGGGGTCGCCGGCGCGCACCTCGGCGGCCTCGATGGTGCCGTCCGCGGTGAAGTCGCGGCCCGCGACGAGGTCGAAGACGTGGCGGCCGAGCACGTTGGCGCCGGTGATCCAGCGGGTGCCGGGCACGACGCGCGGGTCGAGCAGGTAGCGGATCGCGGAGCGGGACTCACCGGTCTGCGGGTCGGTGGCCTGCGCACCCTGCGGTCCGACGGCGCCCGGGCCGATGTACCCCTTGACGAGCGCGGGATGGTTCGCGAAGTCCTGCTCGGTCGCGGGCTCGACCTCCGCGGGGGAGAGCGCGGCCTCAAGGCGCTTGGTGTCCACCTCGCGGTCACCCGGGACGCCGATCACCAGGACGTCGCGCGTGCCGTCGGGCTGCGTGACGGCGACGACGACGTTCTTGAGCGTGTCGGCGGCGGTCCACTCGCGGTCGGGGCGTGCGAAGCGCTCGTTGGCGAGGGCGACCAGCGTGTCGATGGTCGGGGTGCCGGGGGTGTCCTCGACGTGCGCCTGCGGGGCGTCGTCGTACGGGATCGCCTCGGGGACGGGCGTGGCCACGGCCTCGACGTTCGCCGCGTACCCGCCGGCGGAGCGCACGAAGGTGTCCTCACCGATCGGCGAGGGCACGAGGAACTCCTCGGAGCGCGAGCCGCCCATCGCGCCGGACATCGCCGAGACGATGACGTACTCGAGGCCAAGGCGCTGGAAGATCCGCTCGTACGCGTCGCGGTGGGCCCGGTAGGAGACGTCGAGCCCCTCGTCGGTGACGTCGAAGGAGTACGAGTCCTTCATGATGAACTCGCGCCCGCGGATCAGGCCCGCGCGCGGGCGGGCCTCGTCACGGAACTTGGTCTGGATCTGGAACAGCATCGCCGGGAGGTTCTTGTACGAGGAGTACAGGTCCTTGACCAGGAGGGTGAACATCTCCTCGTGCGTGGGGGCGAGCAGGTAGTCGGCCTGCTTGCGGTCCTTCAGGCGGAAGAGGTTGGGCCCGTAGTCCTCCCACCGCCCGGTGGCCTCGTACGGCTCGCGGGGCAGCAGCGCCGGGAAGTGCACCTCCTGGGCCCCGATGGCGTTCATCTCCTCGCGGACGATCGCCTCGATCTTGGCGAGGACCCGCAGTCCGAGCGGCAGCCAGGTGTAGATGCCGGGGGCCGCACGGCGGATGTACCCGGCCCGCACGAGCAGCTTGTGCGAGTCGACCTCGGCGTCGGCCGGGTCCTCGCGCAGCGTGCGCAGGAAGAGGGTGGACATGCGCAGGAGATCAGCGCGAGGGGCGAGCACAGACATGGCCCACAGGCTACCGGGAGCAGGGCCCGCGACGAGCCTGCGCGTCCGGGCAGCGACCGGCGGGTGACAGGCCCGTCGCCCGGTGCGCGAAGGCGCCGCCCGAGACGCCGTCCAGCGCCTCGGGCGGCTCTCGGGGACCATGGGGGCATGCCCGAGCTCCCTGAGGTCGAGGCGCTGCGGCGGTTCCTCGCCGAGCGCACCAGCGGACGCACGATCGTGGCGGCCGACGTCGCGAACATCGCCGCGCTCAAGACGTACGACCCACCGCTGAGCGCCCTGGTCGGCGCGATCGTGAAGGGCTGGGCACGCCACGGCAAGTGGCTGGACCTCGAGTCCTTCACCTCCGACGCCGGCCCCGATGGCGGCGGCGATCCGCACCTGATCGTCCACCTCTCGCGCGGCGGGTGGCTGCGGTGGTACGACGAGGTGCCGACGACGCCCGTGCGCCCCCGCCTCGGCGGCTCCGCCCGCGGGGCGGTGCTGGCACTGCGGGTGCGGCTCGACGACGGCTCCGGCTTCGACCTGACCGAGGCGGGGACGCAGAAGCGCCTCGCCGTGCACGTGGTCCGCTCCCCCGGCGACGTCCCGCAGGTCGCGACGCTCGGCCCCGACCCGCTCGACGACGACTTCACGGCCGACACGTTGGGCGCCCTGGTGCGGGGCAAGAACCAGCAGATCAAGGGGCTCCTGCGCGACCAGTCCGTCGTCGCCGGCATCGGCAACGCCTACTCCGACGAGATCCTGCACGTGGCCCGCATGTCCCCGTACAAGCTCACCAAGAGCTTCACCGACGACGACGTCGCAACCCTCTACGCCGCCGTCGTCCAGACGCTGTCCGCCGCCGTCGCCGCCTCCGGCGGCAGGCCCGCGAAGGAGCTCAAGGACGCCAAGCGCCAGGGCATGCGCGTGCACGGGCGGACCGGTCAGGCGTGCCCCGTGTGTGGCGACGTGGTGCGCGAGGTCTCGTTCGCGGACCGCTCGCTCCAGTACTGCGCCACGTGCCAGACGGGTGGGCAGCCGCTGGCGGACCGGCGGCTGTCGCGCCTGCTGAAGTAGCTCAGTCGACGTGCAGCGGCGTCAGGGCGGTGTAGTCCTCGACCGTGCCGTCGGCGAGGCAGGTCTCGATGATCTGCCGGCCCAGCGGGTGCAGGTCGGGCGTGAGGTACTGGCGCAGCTCGGACTTGAAGAACTCCGTGATGATCGCGGCGCCGGCGTCGTAGGCCTCGGGGCCGACCTTGGACTGGAGCTCCGGGCGCAGCAGCGTGGGCCGGATCTGCTGGCCGTCGATCTTCATCTCCTTCATGGAGTACCCGAAGAGCGGGCAGCGCGCGGGCTCCAGGGAGTCCTTGCGGATGCTGCCCTGGCCGCGGCGGGCCAGGTACTCGCGGGTGAGCCACTCGGCCGCGAAGCCGACGTGGTACGCGCCGACGTGCTGGTTGGGCGTGAGCACGAAGCGGGTCTTGGGGGCGGCGAGGATCTGCTCGAGGAGCAGGTTCGCACCCCCGACCTTGGTGTTCGTCGAGAAGGGCCAGAAGGAGCCGACCCCCTCGGCCACCATGCCGCCGTGCGGGATCACCTCGCCGTCGGCCACCGCCGTGGCGGCGATGGACGGGTTCTTGTCCCCGCGCGGTGTGATCAGGCGCCACAGCCAGGCCAGCGACGGCGGGATGACGTGCATCAGGCCCATGACCCCGTAGGTCGGGTTCTCCCGGGTGCAGGCCGGCATCCGCACGCCGAAGGTGCGCACGTCGACCTCCTGCGGCTCGTCGACGATCCCCGTGATCTGGTTGCGCGGGATGATGACCCGCGGGTTCGAGCAGGGCGTGCCGGTGCCGTCACAGATGTGCTCCCACGGCAGGCAGGTGGCCCCCACCCGTCCGTCCATGTTGAGGAAGACCAGGGGCTGCGTGGGGTGGATGATCGCCCGCTCCAGGTGCGGGTCCTCGCCGTAGCGCGTCAGGTTGTCGACGCGCACGAACCAGCCGTCCTCGGCGTCGGCGATGCCCATCTTGCCGCTGCCCGGGCGCTGCAGGGACGGGTGGCACAGGGTCATGTCGTCGGTGACGGGCTCGAGGCGGGAGGTCTCCCCGAGCGTGATCGCGTACGGCTCCCCGGTCACCACGTTGGTGCCGACCAGCACGCGGCCGTCCTCCTCGCGCCGGAAGCCCTGGCACATCTCCGACTTGCCGCCGCCCGAGGCCCCCTCGTGCATGACGACGGTCTCGTTCTCGTACGGGGTGGTCACCCGCACCGAGGAGGCGTGCGCCGTGAGCCACCCCTCGTACGTACCGATGTCGAGCAGGGCGGAGAACACGCCCTTCTTGGCCGAGGGCCCGGGGTACAGGTTGTACGACCAGATCTCGTGCAGGGTCTCGGTGCGGTCGTGCACCACCACCTGCTTGCCCCCGAAATGGGTGTGCCGGAACGGCGGGGCCAGGTACACGATGGAGCGCGGCGCGAAGGGGCCCAGCTCGTCGAACGTGACGAACCCCTGGAGGTCCACCAGCGCGGTGGCGAAGAAGGCGGTGTTCTTCGGGACGACGGCGATGGAGGGGCTGCCGAGCCGCGGTCCGCCGGCCTTGAAGGGCACGACGATGAGGTCCTGCCGGGCGAGCCAGTCGAGGGTCTGCTGCCTCACGGGGGCGAACGGACCGTAGTCGTCCGTGAAGCGCGGCTTGTCCGAGGGCAGCTCGTCGCCGATGCGCATGCAGTCGGGGTCGCGGCGGCGGATGTAGTCCTCGGGGTAGTTGACGGAGATGCCGTTGCGGCAGCGGACGACGTCTGCCTCCGTGACGAGGCCGATGCCGGGCACGTCGTAGGTGATGTCGAAGACGTCGGCGCCCTCGGTGCCGAGCGAGAGCTCCCAGAGCTCGGCGCGGCTCGCGGCAATCGTGATGCTCGGCGCGGCGTCGAGGCACGCGGCGAGGTACGGGGGGAGCGTCAGCTTCCGGAGCACGTCGTCCATGTGGCTCATGGCACACCGGCACCACCGGTGCCGCCCGGGGAGGGCACGCTGCGATCACTGCGGCGACGCCGACCTGACCCGGTCTCGGCCGGCACGCTCCCGGCGCCTCCCGGCATGCGCGCGCAGCGCTCCCGGCGCGCTCCCGGCATGCTCCCGGCGCGCTCCGGGTGCGCCGACGAGGCTCAGAAGAGCACGGTGGCGAACGTCCCGACCTGCTCGAAACCGACCCGGCGGTAGGCCTTGAGTGCCTTGACGTTGTACCCGTTGACGTACAGGGAGATGACGGGTGCCACCCGCCGGCGGGCGTCGGCGACGACCGCGGCCATGCCGCCCTCCGACAGGCCACGCCCCCGCAGCGCGGGGTCGACCCACACGCCCTGCACCTGGGCGACGCCCTGGGCGACGGCGCCGAGCTCGGCCTTGAACTCGACGGCCGGGCCGTCGGACCGTGCGCCCCGGCCGCCGGCGGGTGTCGGCGCGAGCCGGGCGTAGGACCTGCCCTCGGCGATCAGCGAGCGGACGCGCTCCCGGTAGGCGGTGCCACCGATCACCGGCGAGTAGCCCACCTCCTCGGTGAACATCGCGATGCAGGCGGGCAGGATCACGCCGAGGTCGTCAGGGGTGCTCAGGCGCACGCGTGGATCCGGCTCGACGTCGGGGTCCTGGGCGATCGCCATCGAGGGCTGGTGCGGGCGCACGTCCCGGGCCGCCGGCCAGAAGCGCTCGAGGTCGGCCCACAGCGCGAGCGCCGGGCCGGACTCCCCCACGATCGACGACGAGCGCCGTCCGGTGCGCCGGGCCCGGACTCCGAAGGCGGCGACCGCGGCGGCCTGGTCGGCGGCGTCGGGGACCAGTCGGCGCGGCACCACCGGCACGAGGTTCGCACCGGCCCAGCAGATCGCCTGGAGCGGCCCGGTGCCCGGCCAGCCCCACGCCTGCCCGCCGGCCGCGACCAGCCCGGCCCTCGAGGCGACCTCGAGCCGGGTGGCCGCCAGGACTGCCGCGACCGGGTCGGCGGCACAGACCGCGAGGGCTCCGGGCAGGTCCGACGGGCCGAGCACGCGCGCGCTGCGGTGCGCGTGATCGGACCCGGCGACGACCTGACCCGTGACGCTCACTCCATCACCCTCCTCGCAGGTTCCAGCCTGACAGCATCACCGGGACGCTGCCCGGGCGGGACGCCTGGCGGTGCGGCGGTGACTCAGCCAGGCTGGTGCCGGCGTCAGTGCACCGAGACCATCGGGGCGGCGTCCTCGGCCGGCACCATCGACTCGGCGATGCGCATGGCCTCCTCGATGAGCGTCTCGACGATCATCGCCTCGGGGACGGTCTTGATGACCGCACCCTTGACGAAGATCTGGCCCTTGCCGTTTCCGGAGGCGACGCCGAGGTCGGCCTCACGGGCCTCGCCCGGGCCGTTGACGACGCAGCCCATGACGGCGACGCGCAGCGGGACCTGGAGCCCCTCAAGGCCCGCGGTGACGCGCTCGGCCAGGGTGTAGACGTCGACCTGCGCGCGGCCGCACGAGGGGCACGAGACGATCTCGAGCTTGCGCTCCTTGAGGTTGAGCGCCTGGAGGATCTGGATGCCGACCTTGACCTCCTCCACCGGCGGGGCGGAGAGGGAGACGCGGATCGTGTCACCGATGCCCTGGGAGAGCAGCGCGCCGAAAGCCGTCGCCGACTTGATGGTGCCCTGGAAGGCGGGGCCGGCCTCGGTGACGCCGAGGTGCAGCGGCCAGTCGCCGGCGGCCGACAGGAGCTCGTAGGCCCGGACCATCACGACCGGGTCGTTGTGCTTGACCGAGATGCCGAAGTCGTGGAAACCGTGCTCCTCGAAGAGGCTCGCCTCCCAGACGGCCGACTCGACGAGCGCCTCCGGCGTCGCCTTGCCGTACTTCGCCAGCAGGCGCGGGTCCAGCGAGCCGGCGTTGACACCGATGCGCAGGGCGGTGCCCGCGTCCTTCGCCGCCCGGGCGATCGCCCCCACCTGGTCGTCGAACTTCCGGATGTTGCCCGGGTTCACCCGGACGCCCGCACAGCCCGCCTCGATCGCCTGGAAGACGTACTTGGGCTGGAAGTGGATGTCCGCCACGACCGGGAGCTGCGACTTGCGCGCGATGATCGGCAGGGCCGCGGCGTCGTCGGCGGTCGGCACGGCAACGCGCACGATGTCGCAGCCCGCGGCTGTGAGCTCGGCGATCTGCTGGAGGGTCGCGTTGATATCGGTCGTCTGCGTCGTCGTCATGGACTGGACGGTGATCGGAGCGTCACCGCCGACGTACAGGTCGCCCACCTTGACCTTGCGGGTGGGGCGCCGCGGTGCGAGCACCGGCGCCTCCCCGGGCATCGAGGCGCTGGGCATACCGAGGTTGATCGTCGTCACGTCCCTCAGTATCCCCCGAGTCGAGCGCGCGGAGGTCGCTGCGGCGACGTCGTCACATCTCGGTCAGAAGATCCTCACGGGGTCGACGACGTCGGCCACGATCAGCAGCAGGCCGGACCCGAGCAGGACGACGAACATCACGTACGCCACCGGCATCATGCGCGCGACGTCGGCGGGTCCCGGCAGCGGGCGCAGCCCGCGCGCGCGAGCGACGGTGCGCTTCGCGCCCTCGTACAACGCGTTCGCGACGTGGCCGCCGTCGAGCGGCAGCAGCGGGATCAGGTTGAAGACGAACAGGGCCATGTTGAGCGAGGCGAGCAGGCTCAGCATGATCGCCACGCGGTCGAGCACGTCGGCGTCGAGGCCCGCGACGTCGGCGGCGGCGCGGCCCACCCCCACGACGGACATCACGCCGTCGGTGGAACGCGGAGCATCCGTGAAGGTCTCGACGGCGGCGTCGTAGACCGCGACCGGGAAACGGACGACGGCGGAGGCGGTCGCGGTGAACATGCGGCCCACCTCGCCCGGGACCTCCGTCAGCGGGATGGACTGGCGGGCGACCGTCGGCGAGATGCCCAGGAACGCGCCGCTGACGGTGCGGACCTGGCCGTCCTCCCCCGTGACGGGGTTCCGGTCGGCATCGACGAGCGCGCGCTCCGCGTCGAGCGGGGTGACCGTGAGCGCCACCTCCTGCCCGCCGCGTTCGACGACGACGGGGACCGCCCGGCCCGCGGTGCCGTCGATCGCCTCGAGGAGCTCGCGCCACGTGCCGATCGCCACGCCGTCGTACCGCACGATGCGGTCGCCCGGCTGCAGGCCGGCGGCCGCCGCGGGGGCGGCGGGCCCGGCCGGGTCGCAGGGCTCCCCCGTCGCCGTGGGCACGCACTCGCTGAGCGTCGCGACCGTCGTCGTCTGCTGCGTGAGGCCGATCGCCATGAAGGAGGCCGTCAGGACGACGGCGAGCAGCAGGTTCATCAGCGGGCCGCCGAGCATGACCACGAGCTTCTTCGGGGTCGAGAGGTTGTAGAAGGCGCGGTGCTCCTCGCCCGGGAGGATCTCCTCGACCGACTGGTCACGGGCGTCGGCCACAACCTGCGCGAAGAAGCCGCGGCCCGGGCGGGTGCCGGACCTGGCTCCCGGCATCATGCCGACCATCCGCACGTAGCCGCCGAGCGGGAACGCCTTGATGCCGTACTCGGTCTCGCCCTTGGTCCGCGACCAGAGCGTCGGGCCGAAGCCCACCATGTACTGGCTGACGCGCACGCCGAACCTCTTCGCCGGGGCCATGTGCCCGACCTCGTGCAGGGCGATGGACACGGCGATGCCCACGAGGACGACCAGGATCCCGACCACGATGCTCACGGGGCAAGCGTACGAGGCCCCGCTGGACGCTGGCGCCGAGCGCAGCCTGCCCGTCAGCGGCGCGCGCAACTGTCGGTGACGGGCGGCCCGGCCGTCAGCGGCGCCCGAGCAGCTCGTCGACGCGGGCGCGGGCCCAGGCCTCGGCGCCCTCGACGTCGGCGAGCGTGACCGCCGACGGGGCGATGCCGTCGTGCTCCCCCAGCACCCGCTCCACGGTGTCGACGATGTCGAGGAAGCCGATCCGCCCGGCGAGGAACGCCGTGACGCCCTGCTCGTTGGCCGCGTTGTAGACGGCGGGGTGCGTGGCCGACGCCGCCGCGCACTCGCGGGCCAGGCGCACGGCGGGGAAGGTCGCCTCGTCGAGCGGCTCGAAGGTCCACGCCGTGGCCTGCGTCCAGTCGCACGGCGTCGAGACCGGGTCGAGGCGGTGCGGCCAGGAGAGCCCCAGCGCGATGGGCAGACGCATGTCCGGCGGCGAGGCCTGGGCGATCGTCGACCCGTCGACGAACTCGACCATGGAGTGCACGACCGACTGCGGGTGCACGACGACGGTGATCTCGTCCACGGGCACGTCGAAGAGCAGGTGCGCCTCGATGAGCTCGAGGCCCTTGTTCATGAGCGACGCCGAGTTGATCGTGACGACGGGACCCATGCTCCACGTGGGGTGCGCGAGCGCCTGGTCCGGGGTGACGGCCTTGATCTCGTCGCGAGCGCGGCCGCGGAAGGGCCCGCCGCTCGCGGTCAGGATCAGGCGGCGGACCTCGGCGTGCGTGCCCGAGCGCAGCGCCTGGGCCAGGGCCGAGTGCTCCGAGTCCACGGGCACGATCTGGTCCGGGTGCCGGAGCGCAGCCTTGACCAGCGAACCACCCACGACGAGCGACTCCTTGTTCGCGAGCGCGAGCGTGGAGCCGGCCTCGAGCGCTGCCAGGGTGGGGCGCAGGCCGACGCTGCCGGTGATGCCGTTCAGCACGACGTCGGAGCCGCGGGTCGAGAGCTCGGTCGCCGCGCCGGGTCCGCAGAGGACCTCGACGCGCCCCACCCCCGCCGCCGCGAGCGCCGCGCGCAGCTCGGCCTCCATCGCGGCGTCGGCGACGGCGACCGCGCCCACCCGCAGCTCGGCGGCCTGGGCGGCGAGCAGGGCGACGTCGGAGCCGCCGGCGCTCAGCGCGTCGACGTGGAACCGGTCGGGATGCCGCCGGATGACGTCGATCGCCTGGGTGCCGATCGACCCGGTGGACCCGAGGAGGGTGACGGTGCGCGGGGAGGCGTGAGCGGTCACGGAAGGCATGGGCCCATCCTTCCAGGCGGGTGCCGGCGGGCTGGAAGCAGACCGCGGACGGGACGGCGGCCTGCCTGGTGTGTCGCCAGGCGACCCGCCGTCCCGCCCGCGGTGTCGTCGAGAGTCGCTCGCCGCGTCACGCGGCGGTCCGGGCCTCCTTGACCCACTTCGTGACGGTCGCACCGGTCGCACCGAGCGACGCCGCGATCTCCTTGGTGCTCAGGCCGGCGTCGACGGCCTCGAGAGCGACCTGGATCGTGGCGGCGCGCAGCGCCTCCGACAGCTCGGTCAGCGCCTCCATGCGGCGCACGTGCTCGGTCTGGCTGGGCGGCGGGCCGGCGGCCCAGTCGTGGGCCAGTGCGTTGAGGGCCTCCGCGAGGCCCAGGCCGGGGGTGTCCTGCCGCTCGAGCCAGGAGACCACGGCAGCGGTGAGACGGGGTGTTGCGGTGGGCTTGGTAGCCTCGGTTCCTCCAAGGGTCGGGACGATCCCGAACCTAGTGGCGAACGTGTGGAGGTGCCGGTCAGGGCCCCAAAGTGTCCGCGCACCGCGGCGTCGGCAGGCGCCGGACGGCGCCGCCTCACGGGCGGAGGTTGCTCCGCGGACGCGGAGCGGCCCCGGCGACCAGGAGGTCGCCGGGGCCGTGAGGCTCGGTGCCGTCCGGGCGGGTGCTGGTCCGCCCTCGGGGGTCACTCGACGCCGAGGAGCACCTCGACCGCACGGGCGAAGAAGGCGTCGACCGGACCCTCGGCGTACGCCGCGTCGCCACGGGCCACGGCGAAGGTCGCCGCGCGCAGCTCTGCGGAGGTCAGGGGCTCCTGGCGGTCGAAGTAGCCGACGAGGCGGTCGCACAGCGCGTCGACGTCGTCCTTGTCGTAGCCCTGGGCGCGGCCCTCGGCGGGGGCGAACCTCATGCCGTCCGGGCGGCCGAGGCGGCCGTACAGGGTGCGGGCGCGCTCCGCGAGGGCGGCCATCCACGCGTCCTGCCCGTGCGCGTTCACGTGCTCGGCGCGCTGGCGGGCGACGAAGGCGGCCTCGAGGCGGTCCAGAGCGGCGTCCACCTCGTGGGTCTCGTAGCCGCCGCGGACCAGGTCGAAGGTGGCGCGCTGGATGTCGGACGCCGACAACGGCTGCGCGGCGCGACCCTCGTAGGCTTGGCGGGCATGGTCGAAGAACTCGTCGACCTCGTCCTTGTCGTAGCCGGTCTTGAGCACCGACACGGTGCCGAACAGCGCGCTCACTCGTTCACGTCCTCTTCATCGGCGGCCAGTTGCCCGCAGGCGCCGTCGATGTCGGACCCCCGGGTGTCACGGATCGTCGTCGGGATGCCGTGCCCCCGCAGCCTAGCGACGAACTGCTCCTCCACCGAACGCTCCGACGCGGTCCAGATGGACCCCGGGGTCGGGTTGAGCGGGATCGGGTTGACGTGCACCCAGCCACGGCCCCGGGCGTTGAGCTTCTTGCCCAGCAGGTCGGCGCGCCAGGCGTGGTCGTTCATGTCCTTGATGAGCGCGTACTCGATCGAGACACGGCGACCCGTCGCCTCGAAGTAGGCCCGCGCGGCGTCGAGCGCCTCGTCCACGCTGAAGCGCGTGTTGATGGGCACGAGCTCGTTGCGCAGGTCGTCGTCCGGGGCGTGCAGCGACAGGGCGAGGGTCAGCGGCAGCCCCTCCTGGGCGAGCTTGTTGATACCCGGAACCAGGCCCACCGTCGAGACGGTGATGTTGCGGGCGCTCATGCCGAAGCCCTCGGGCGGCTCCGCGACGAGGGTGCGGATGCAGGCCATGATCGCCTTGTAGTTGATCAGGCCCTCTCCCATGCCCATGAAGACGAGGTTGTTGAGGCGGGTCGGGCCGCCTGGGATCTCACCGGAGCCCAGCGCGCGCATGGCGTGCCGCACCTGCTCGACCATCTCTGCGGTGGAGAGGTTGCGCGTGAAACCCATCTGGCCGGTCGCGCAGAACGGGCAGGCCATGCCGCAGCCGACCTGGCTCGAGATGCACAGGGTCGAGCGGCGCGGGTAGCGCATCAGCACCGACTCCATGCGCGTGCCGTCGTAGAGGCCCCAGAGGGTCTTCACCGTGGTGCCCTTGTCGGCCTCCAGCACCTTGCGCGGGGTCAGCAGCGTCGGGAACAGCTCGGCGGCGAGCTGTTCGCGCGTGGCGGCCGGGAGATCCGTCCAGTCGGCCGGGTCGGCGGTGTGGTGCGCGAAGTAGTGGGTCGCGAGCTGCTTGGCCCGGAAGGGCTTGTGCCCCAGCGCGGCGACGGCCTCGGCACGTTCCTCGGCCGTGAGGTCGGCAAAGTGCCGCGGCGGCCGGGTGCGGCGGCGCGGGGCCAGCTCGAGCGGGATGGCGCGGGTCTCGTCCCCGGGACGGACCTCCGCGGGGTTGGACGTGGTGGTGGCCATGCAGAGCTTCCTTCGGATCGCGTTACGCGGTCGCCCCCGAGGTGGCCACCGACAGCACGAGATACACGAACGGCGCGGTGACGAGGATGGAGTCGACGCGGTCCAGCACACCCCCGTGACCCGGGAGCAGCCAACCCATGTCCTTCAAGTCTAGGTCCCGCTTGAGCAGCGACTCGGCGAGATCGCCGACGGTCGCGGTCACCGCGGTCATCAGACCCAGCACGACGCCCAGCACCACAGCCGCTCCGAGGAGCGGCGTTCCCCTGCCCGGGAGGAACGGGAGGTCGAGCACCCAGTGCGATCCCAGCACTCCGACCAGCGTCGTCAGCGCCACGGAGCCCGCCAGGCCCTCCCAGCTCTTCTTCGGGCTCACCGTCGGGGCGAGCGGGTGCCGGCCCAAGAGGACACCCGCGATGTAGCCGCCTGTGTCGTTCGCAACAGCCAGGAGGATGAACATCGCGACACGCCAGTTCCCGTTGTCCTGGGCCAGCAGCATCACCACGAACCCGGCCAGGAACGGCACGTACGTCGCGGCGAAGACCCCGGCCGCGACGTCGCGCAGGGCCGCCGGACCCGGCCCGTCCAGCACCCGCCACAGCACCACGGCCGCGAGGGTGATGACGAAGGAGATGAGCAGCGCCTCCGATCCGCCGACGAACGCGGAGACGACCATGCCGACCCCGCCGACCATCAACGGCCAGATCGGCAGCGCGATCTGACGGCGGGCGAACGCGTCCCGCAGCTCCCAGAGCCCGGCGCAGACCGTGACGGCGGCGAGAGCCACGAACGGTTCCTCGCGGAACCACAGCGACGCGGCGACGACCCCCAGGAGGAGGACGCCGACCGCGATCGCTGCAGGAAGGTTCCGGCCGGCGCGGGACGCGCGCCGCGCCGGTTCGGGTGCGGTGGCCATCAGACCTCGAGCAGCTCGCTCTCCTTGCCGGCAAGCAGCTGGTCGATCTGCTCCACGTGCTTCTTGGTCAGTGCCTCGAGCTCCTTCTCGGCGCGGGCGACCTCGTCCTCGCCGGCCTCGCCGTCCTTGACCAGCTTGTCGAGCGTGTCCTTGGCCTTGCGGCGCAGGTTGCGCACGGTGATGCGCGCGTCCTCGGCCTTGCTCTTGGCGAGCTTGACGTAGTCCCGGCGGCGCTCCTCGGTCAGCGCCGGAAGCAGGATGCGGATCGCGTTGCCGTCGTTGCTCGGGTTCACGCCGAGGTCGGAGTCGCGCAACGCCTTCTCGATCTGCGCCATCGAGCCCTTGTCGAAGGGCGAGATGAGCACCGTCCGGGCCTCGGGGATGTTGAACGAGGCGAGCTGCTGCAGCGGCGTCGGCGCGCCGTAGTAGTCCACGACGATCTTGCTGAACATGCCAGCGTTCGCACGGCCGGTGCGGATACCCGCGAAGTCCTCCTTGGCGACCTCGATCGCCTTGTCCATCTTCTCTTCAGCCTCGAAGAGGGTCTCCTCGATCACGGTGCTCCTCAGGGGTAGTCGGGGGTTTCAGCGTGCCGTCATCAGTGTGCCGATCTTCTCGCCCAGCAGCGCGCGGGTCACGTTACCCGCCGCCTCCAGGCCGAAGACGCGCATCGTCACGTCGTTGTCACGGCACATGGCGATGGCCGTGTTGTCCATGACCTGCAGGTTGTCGCGCAGGGCGGCGTCGTAGGTCAGCGTGTCGTAGCGCTCGGCGTCCGGGTTCTTGCGCGGGTCGGCGTCATAGACGCCGTCGACGCCGTTCTTGCCCATGAGGACCTCGTCGCAGTCGACCTCCAGGGCGCGCTGGACGGAGACGGTGTCGGTCGAGAAGTACGGCATGCCGGCACCGGCGCCGAAGATGACGACCCGCCCCTTCTCCAGGTGGCGGATGGCCCGCAACGGGATGTACGACTCGGCGACCTGGCCCATCGTGATGGCGGTCTGCACCCGCGTGCTGGTCCCCGTCTGCTCGAGGAAGTCCTGCAGCGCGAGGCAGTTCAGGACCGTGCCGAGCATGCCCATGTAGTCGGCGCGGGAGCGGTCCATGCCGGCCTGCGAGAGCTCGGCACCGCGGAAGAAGTTGCCGCCGCCGACGACGATGGCGACCTGCACGCCCTGGGCGACGGCGTCGGCGATCTCCTGGGCGATGCGACGCACGACGACGGGGTCCAGGCCTACCGAGCCGCCACCGAAGGCCTCGCCGGAGAGCTTGAGCAGGACGCGCCGGGCGGTGCGGGCGGGAGCGCTCGCGGGCTGGTTCATGGGCCACCGATCTTCTCGTCGTCGTGCTGGGCCGTACCCAGGCGGTGCGGATCCTGCGGACCGGGCCTCACGGGCCCGGGTGCACGAGCGGCCCGGCGCTACTTGTCAGTAGTGCCGGGCCGCCGGGGTACGTCAGTTGCCGACGCGGAAGCGGAGGAAGCCGTTGAGCGAACCGCCCACCGACTCGACGTGCTTCGCGACGGTGACCTTGGTGTCCTTGGCGAGGGGCTGCTCGACGAGGACGGCGTCCTTGAAGAAGCCACCCAGGCGACCCTCGACGATCTTCGGGAGGGCGGCTTCGGGCTTGCCCTCGGCGATCGAGACCTCGCGGGCGATCTCGCGCTCCTTCTCGACGACCTCGGCCGGGACGTCCTCACGGGTGAGGTACGTGGGAGCCATGGCGGCGATGTGCTGCGCGATGTCCTTGGCCACGGCCTCGCCGGCCTCGTCCGTCACGACGACGACGCCGATGCTCGGCGGCAGGTCGCGGGCGGTGCGGTGCAGGTAGGTCGTGACCTTCGGGCCCTCGACGCGGGCGACGCGGCGCAGAACGATCTTCTCGCCCATGGTGCCGGCGGCACCGGCGATGACGTCGGCAACGGTCTCGCCGGCGGCCGGGGCGGCAAGGGCGGCGTCGGCGTCGGTGGCCTGAGCGGCGGCAGCGGCCTCGAGGATCTGCTCGGCGAGCGAGATGAACTTCTCGTTCTTGACGACGAAGTCGGTCTCGGCGTTGAGCTCGATCAGGGTGGCGACCTGGCCGGCCGCGGTGTCCTCGACCTTGACGGCGACGAGGCCCTCGGAGGTCGCGTTGCCCTCACGCTTGGCGGCCTTCGCGAGACCGCGCTTGCGGATGAGCTCGATGGCCTTCTCGCGGTTGCCCTCGGCCTCCTCGAGCGCCTTCTTGACGTCCGTCATGCCGGCGCCGGTGAGCTCGCGCAGGTCCTTGATGTCCTGGATGGTGTAGTTCGCCATGTTCCTCGTCCTCAGCGGTGGTTGAAGCAGGGGGTCAGGGAGCGGGCCGGGGACCTGGTGGTCCCCGGCCCGCATCACCTCACTCGGACTTCGTGGCCTCGGCGGCCGGAGCGACCTCGGTCGCCGGTGCGTCGGCGGCGGGGGCCTCGGCGACAGGCGTCTCGGCGGCGGGCGTCTCGGCGACAGGCGCGTCAGCGGCGGGCGTCTCGGCGGCGGGCGCCTCGGCGACAGGCGTCTCGGCGGCGGGCGCCTCGGCGACAGGCGTCTCGGCGGCGGGCGCCTCGGCGGCGGGCGCCTCGGCCGCGGCGGCCTGAGCACCGGCGAGGAGCTCGCGCTCCCACTCGGCCAGCGGCTCGGCCTCGGCAGCAGCCTCGGTACCGGCCTTGCCGGAGTGGCGGGCCATGAGGCCCTCGGCGACGGCGTCGGCAATCACGCGGGTGAGCAGCGTGACCGAACGGATGGCGTCATCGTTGCCCGGGATGGCGTAGTCGACGACGTCCGGGTCGCAGTTCGTGTCGAGGATCGCGACGACCGGGATGCCGAGCTTGCGGGCCTCGTCGACGGCCAGGTGCTCCTTGTTGGTGTCGACGATCCAGACGGCCGAGGGAACCTTGGCCATGTCACGGATGCCGCCGAGGGTGCGCGTGAGCTTGTCCTTCTCGCGGCGCAGGACGAGGAGCTCCTTCTTCGTCAGGCCGGAGCCGGCGACGTCGTCGAAGTTGATCTCCTCGAGCTCCTTGAGGCGCTGGAGACGCTTGTGCACCGTGGTGAAGTTGGTGAGCATGCCGCCGAGCCAGCGGTGATTCACGTAGGGCATGCCCACACGCGCGGCCTGCTCGGCCACGGGCTCCTGAGCCTGCTTCTTGGTGCCGACGAAAAGGATGCTGCCGCCGTGGGCGACGGTCTCCTTGACGAAGCTGTAGGCGTTGTCGATGTAGGTCAGCGACTGCTGCAGGTCGACGATGTAGATGCCGTTGCGCTCGGTGAAGATGAATCGCTTCATCTTCGGGTTCCAACGGCGGGTCTGGTGCCCGAAGTGGACACCGCTCTCGAGGAGCTGGCGCATGGTCACGACGGCCATGACTGGTCCTTTCGCCGCACGGGCCCGGATCCTCCGGAGCGCCGTGCGCATCGTGCGAGACTCCGACGCGGAGCTCTCGCGGTGCTGGGTTGTCGGTGCCCACCGGGTGGCGGCACCCCTGGCGTCACACCAGCCCGGCACCCCGCGGCCCTCCTGAAGGAGACCCGCGCGGACCACAGCCGACCTGGTCGCAGCCCTCGCGCCCATGGGCAGGAGAAACCGCGCCGTGACGCGCGAGGTCGACCGGGCGGACGCACCTGTCCCCCGGACGAGTCCAGGGAGTGAGGCGCGAGCGAACCGGTCGCCGCGGGGAAGTCTACCCGACGATGCCCGCGCGGTCGGCCGCGGTCCGCCGCGGCGCGGACGACGGCGGTGCGTCGGTCGGCACGCCGGCGGCCCGGCGTGCCGCGCCGTCGGTCGTTACGCCAGCAGGCCGGGTGCCGCGCCGCCCGTCGTCACGCCAGCAGGCCGGGTGCCGCGCCGTCGGGAGGACGGCGCCGAAGGATCTCCCCAGGGTGTCACGGGCGGCACCGTGCACAAGCCCGGCCCAGGCGGGCCGGCGCCCTCGCGATGCGGTGCACTATGCCGTCATGCCCTCCCGCGCGCGCCTCCGCCTCGGCGCTCTCGCCGTGCTCCCGGTGCTCCTCCTCGTCCCCGCCCTCGAAGGGCCGACGACGACGCGGCCCGTCATCCGTGGCGGGGCTGTGCCCGCGTACGGCCCGCCCGTGGCCGGGGAGGTGGCCCGTTCCTTCGACCGCCCGGACCGTCAGTGGGAGGCCGGCCACCGTGGGCTCGACCTGTGGTCGGCGCTCGGCGCCGTCGTCCGCTCCCCCGGTCCCGGGGTCGTCACCTTTGCCGGTTCCGTGGCCGGCAAGCCGGTCGTCGTGGTGACGCACCCGGACGGTCTGCGCTCCTCGCTCGAGCCGGTCGTCGCTTCCCTCGGAGAGGGCACGGTGGTCCAGGGAGGGACGGTCGTCGGGCGCCTGAGCGCCACTGCCGGGAACGAGTCCAACCCGGACCACTGCGCCGGGCTCGCGCCCACCGCGACCGCCGCGCCCACCGCGACCGCCGCGACCGCCGCGACCGCCGCGCATGCTGTGCCCGCCGTCTCCGCGGCGGCGTGCGTCCACTGGGGCGTCCCGCGCGGGGACCTGTACGTCGATCCGCTGATGCTCCTGGGCGAGGCACCACCGATCGTCCTCCTGCCGCCCCGCTAAGGACTTCCGGGATCAGGCAAGGGCGGGCGCGTCGCCCGGCGGTCACGCCGGGTCCGGCGAACGGTCACCCGCGAGGCCGCCCGGCGGTCACGCGGTCACGCCGAAGTCATCCGCGTACCCGGAGCACGGTCACCCGCGACTCCGGCCGCCGGTCACGCGCGCGGGAAGGCCTGGGTGTAGACGGCACGCAGCCGCTCGGCGTCGACATGGGTGTATCGCTGCGTCGTCGCCAGGTTCGCGTGGCCGAGGACCTCCTGGACACTGCGCAGGTCCGAGCCGCCCTGGAGGAGGTGCGTGGCCGCGGAGTGCCGCAGCGCGTGCGGGGCGATGTCGTCCACGCCGGCGCGCGCGGCAAGGCGGTGCACGGCCTCCCGGGCCTGCCGCTGGCCCCAGCGCCCGCCACGGTCGCCGACGAACAGGGGCGGGCCGGTGCCGGCGTGCGCGAGCTCGGGCCGCCCGTCGTCGAGCCAGGCGGACAACGCCCGCGCCGCGGGCACGCCGAACGGCACCACGCGCTCCTTGCCGCCCTTGCCGAGCACACGGACGAGCCGCTCGCTGAGGTCGACGTCGTGCAGATCGATCGCGACCAGCTCGCCGACGCGGATCCCGGACCCGTAGAGCAGTTCGGCCGCCGCCCACGCGCGCACGGTCGAGGGCCGCTCGTCGTCGTATGCGGCCATGGCGTCGTCGCGCGCCGTGTCGAGCAGCCGAGCGGCGGCGTCAGTGCTCAGCACGGTGGGCAGCGTGCCGGTCACCCGGGGGCTGGCGAGCCGAGCCGACGGGTCCGACGCGATCAGTTCGGTGCGGAACGCCCAGCGCAGGAACGCGCGGGCGGCCGCCCCCCGGCGGGCGAGGGTGGCCCGCGCGAGGCCCCGTTCCGCCTGGCTGCCGAGCCAGCCCCGCAGCACGTGGAGCTGCACGTCGTCCAGGGTGCGAGCGCCGTGCCGGACGGCGTAGCGCAGGAGCCCCGTGACGTCCGCGACGTACGCGCGGCGCGTGTGGGCCGAGTGCCCGCGTTGCGCCTCCAGGTGCTTCCCGAACCGCACGACGACGTCTGCCAGCGTGCCCGGCAGGGGCGGCTGGTCGTCGAGGTGAGCCGCCCCGCCGCGCCGCGGCGTGGGGTCCTGCGTCTCCGGGGCCATCCCTGCCAGTCTGCCCGCGACTCGCCGCCCGTCCGGCATCCGTGGGCGCGTGTCGCCGGATCGCTCAGCGGCCCCGGCGGGGGCGATGCCACCGCGTGCCGTCCGCCTGTGCGAGACCGCGCAGTTCGAGCACGCCCAGCGCTCCAAGCACCTCCGGCAAGGAGCGTCCGGACACCCGGACGAGGGAGGAGACGTCGGCGCCGGCCCGCGCGGGCAGCGCGTCGAGGACTGCCCGCGCCGTGCGGTCGAGATCATCGCCCTCCCGGCGGGGGCCTGTCGGTGCGGTGGCGGCGTCCGAGCCCGCCGACCCGGCGAGCTCAGCCACCTCCGCCGCATCGGTGACGCACGTGGCGATGCCGTCGCGCAGCAGCTGGTGGCATCCCCCGGAGGCCATCGACGTCACCGGGCCCGGGACGGCGCCGACGGGCCGCAGCAGGTCGGCCGCGTGCCGGACGGTCGACAGCGCGCCGGAGCGCCAGGCGGCCTCCACCACGACGGTGGCGCACGCCATCGCGGCGATGAGCCGGTTGCGCGAGAGGAAGCGCTGCTTCATCGGCGCGGACCCCGGAGGCACCTCCGAGACCACGGCCCCGGACTCCGTGGCACGGCGCAGCAGATCGTGGTTGCCCTGCGGGTAGAACCGGTCGACGCCGCCCGCCATCACGGCGACGGTCCGCCCGTCGGCCAGCAGCGCACCGCGGTGCGCCACCGCGTCGATCCCGTACGCGCCGCCCGAGACGACGGCAAACCCGCGGTCGGTCAGGCCGGCCGCGATCTGAGCGGCAACGTGCTCGCCGTACGAGGTGGAGGCGCGGGCTCCGACGATCGCCACGGACCGCCGACAGGTGTCGGCGAGGTCGGCGTCCCCTCGGACCCACAGGGCGAACGGGGCCGCGGTGCCGAGCGCGTCGAGCCCGCGCGGCCACCGCTCGTCGGTCGGCAGCAGGAGCGTGCCGCCGGTGCGTGCGAGCACCCGCAGCTCGCTGCGGGGGTCGAGTCCGTCGAGCCGGGGCGACCACCGCGCGACCCCGGCCGCGAGCGACCGCTGGGCCCGTGCGGTCCCGCCACGGGACGGCGGCCCCACGGCACGAGCGCCGTCGTCGGACGACGACGGGCCGAGCACCGAGACCTCGGCGGCGTCCTGAGGGGCGGTCGCCGTACTCCCCCACGGCGTGGCCTCCAGGTCCGGGGCGGTGCGGGAGGGCGGCAGAGCGCGGGGCGTGGCCCCTGCCTGTTGCTGGTCGAGCAGCCAGGCCAGAGCGCCTGCGGCGCCGAGGTGCGCGACAAGCGCGCCGGCGGTCTCGTCGGCCGGTTCCGTGAGGCGGCTCCAAGCCGCGGCGGCGAGCGCGGGATCGTCGATGTCGAACGGCAGGGCGTTCATGCGGGCCTTCCGGTGCGCAGAAGGAGCGCCTGGCCGACGTCGGACGCGGTGGGTTCCGTGCGCCCGGCGAGGTCGGCGACGGTGTAGGCGAGGCGCAGCACACGGTCGGCGCCGCGCAGCGAGAGGGTTCCGGCGTCGAGCGCCTTGTCGACGTCGCGCATCACGGACCACCGTGCGCGCAGCAGCTCGCGCAGCCACGTGCCGGGGACCTCGGCGTTGATGGTCCACGGAGTGCCGGCGAGGCGAGCGCGCGCGGCCTCGCGGGCGGCCGCCACGCGCGCGGCGACGACGGCGGTGCGCTCGCCGCGCTCGCCGCGCATGTCGGCGCGTGCGACTGCCTCGACCCCGACCTGGAGGTCGACGCGGTCGAGCAGCGGCCCAGACAGCCTCCCGAGGTAGCGGCGGCGGGCGAGCGGGGTGCACGTGCATTCGAGACCTTTGCTCGAGGCCATCCCGCATGGGCAGGGGTTGGCGGCGAGCACGAGCTGGAAGCGGGCCGGGAAGCGCGCGGTCCCGCCGCTGCGGTGGATCACGAGCTCGCCGTGCTCGAGCGGTTGGCGCAGCGTCTCGAGCACGCGGGAGCCGAACTCGGGAGCCTCAGCGCCCAATGGAAAGTACACCCCGGCGTGTGACCCTATGGTAGCTGGTTGACCAGCAGCCTTCCTATCTCGGAGCAACCCGTTTGGCTCGGTGCTGGGCCGCAGCAGACGTGTCGCGGTGGTGGCGCGAGTGCGGGGTCTGCGAGGATGGAGCACACACCTTAGAGCAACGATCGGAGGACGCATGGCCCGCGCAGACCTCCTCCTGGCGCTCGTCCAGTCTGGTGCAGGCGGTGATGAGCTGGCGGTAACTATTCAGGGCCTTGATCCACAGCTTCTCGCTATTGTGTGAATGACTGTTTGCGGCGCGTGTTTCCACAGGAAATGCGCGCCACCTTGTGTATCGGATTTACCGTGCGGTGG
>Ga0075011_10000073_pt1 | contig 47931 bp, 40 predicted proteins | sample TARM_MetaG_T_14_FD_72354 | JGI IMG/M metagenome (GOLD analysis project Ga0075011, IMG submission 72354) | Freshwater microbial communities from Pennsylvania, USA, analyzing microbe dynamics in response to fracking - TARM_MetaG_T_14 | ecosystem: Environmental > Aquatic > Freshwater > River...
GTCGGGGGCGCCCGATCAGGCCCCCGGACGCCCGCCCGTCCCCGCTCCGGCGCCCGGCGTGCTCACGCGGCCGGTGCGTTCGAGCTTGCCCCAGCCGATGCCAAGGCCTGCCAGCGCCGCGCTCACGGCGCGGATGACGACGCCGTACATGAGTTGGCGATAGACGAAGCGCTGGCTGAGCAGGAGCAGTGCGGGCAGCCGCTTTTCGCGCACGTCGAGGCGGAAGGCGACGAGGCCGCAGGCCAGATCGATCAGGGTGAAGCCCAGCCAGTAGGCGCCCATGCGCAAGACATCCGTCTCGGTCTGGGCCCAGCCGTGCTGGAGCACGCGCACGATGGTCCCCACGATCGAGATGCCCAGCGCCAGATCGATCAGCGGCGAGGCGATGGCAAAGGCAATCTGGAACAGCCAGGCCTGCGGCATGCCCACGAAGGCAAGGCCCGAGGGGCGCTGGCGGGCCATGATCACCCGGTGCTTCCACAGGCACTGAAGCGTGCCAAACGCCCAGCGGAAACGCTGCTTGCCCAGCGCGCGCAGGGTTTCGGGGGCCTCGGTCCAGGCCACGGCGTCCTCGTCGTAGGCGATCTTCCAGCCTTCGCGCTGGATCGCGATGGTCAGGTCCTGATCCTCGGCCAGCGTGTCTTCCGGGTAGCCGCCCACGTCATTGAGTGCCTCGCGACGCCATGCCCCCACCGCGCCGGGCACGACCATGATCGCGTCGAAGCGGGTGAGCGCACGGCGCTCGATGTTCTGCGCGGTCACATATTCGACCGCCTGCCAGCGGGTGACGAGGTTGACCCGGTTGCCGACTTTGGCATTGCCCGCCACCGCGCCGATTTCAGGCTTCTCGAACCAGCGCACGAGCTTGCCGATGGTCTGCGGCTCGAACTGGGTATCGGCGTCGAGGGCGACGATGATTTCCCCGTCGGCAGCGGCAAGGGCGCGGTTGAGCGCGCTGGCCTTGCCCCCGTTGGTCAGGGTCATCAGCCGCACGCGCGGCTCCTGTCCGAAGGCCTGCGCGACGATGGCGCTCGTGCCGTCCTTCGAGCCGTCGTCGGCAACGATCACGTCGAGTTCGGGATAATCGCTGGCCAGGATGCGGTGGACCGAAGCCTCGATCACGCGCTCCTCGTTGTAGGCCGGGATGATGACCGTCACGCGCGGAAGATAGGGGGGCCGATCGGCCGCCCGGTTGATCCACGGCAGATCCTTGCGCCGCTGCGGGAACAGCGCCAGCCCGGTCAGGCCGACCGCGCGCAAGGTGCCCAGCGCGATGGCGAAGAAGAACGTCCAGTTGAGCGTCGAAAGGGCCGCGGCCAGGACCGCGAAGATGCCGATGTCGGCGCGCACGGCGACCAGATCCCAGCCGCTGACTTCAGGCATGACATCGTCGCGGCGCATCCCTGCCAGCGTCGAGACCGGCACGAAGCGATAGCCCTTGGCCTGCAACTGCTCGATGATCCGGGGCAGCGCGGCCACCGTCTGCGACCGCTCGCCCCCGCCATCGTGAAGCAGTATGACATTGGCCGTGCGGTCGGCATTGCTGTTCTCGATGGCACTGACCGCGATCTGCACGACCTGATCGGCCGGGCGGCGCATCCAGTCGCCCGGATCGGCGTGGAGCCCGACGATGGTATAGCCCTGCTTCTGGGCGACCAGCGCGGGGTCAAGCTCGTCGGCGGTGGTCGGCTCGGCGTCACCGAAATAGGGCGCGCGGAACAGGCGGGTCGAACGGCCGGTATAGGCCTCGATCAGGCGCTGGGTGGCGTTCAGCTCCAGCTTGATGCCGGTCGGCGTGCTGTTGGCCATGTTGGGATGGGTGTAGCTGTGGTTGCCGATCTCGTCGCCATCAGCGACCATGCGCCGCAACAGGCCGCGATTGCCCACCCCGTTCTCGCCGATGACGAAGAACGTGCCCGGAACGTGATACTTTTCGAGGATGCCCAGAATCTGGGGCGTCCACGTCGGATCGGGGCCGTCGTCGAAGGTGAGCGCCACCAGCTTGGGCCGGTCGCCGGTCCGCCGCACGACATAGGGCGTGGGCAGGCTCGCATAGTGTTCGTCGGTGACGATGCTCAGGCCCAGCCCGGTGCGCCGGTCGGTGACCAGGCTGCGCGTGCCGGCGGTGGGGGTCGAATCGATGCGCAGGATCTCGCCATTGCCCTCGACATCGACATTGCTGCTCTGGGTGATCCGCGAAAGGTCGGGCGGGGTCTGTGCGCCGCCGTGCCAGGCCTTGAGCACGTCCCAGAAGCCGGGGTCTTCCGAGCCCAGCCGCCAGAGCGCGACCGATCCCACGCCCAGATGGCGCAGCATCTGCATCTGGTTCCAGCTGGTGGCCGCATCCATCATCCACACGTCGTGGCGAATCGCGGGGGTGCCCGCGTCGGCATCGGCATCGTCGGTATAGGCAAAGCCGGTGTTGCCGCTAGCCTTGTCCCACGCGGGCGCCGTGCCGCTGTCGTGGGCAGCCAGCCAGGCTTCCTCGACCGTCAGCGCATCGGCATGGCCCTGGTGCCAGTCGTAGGCATAGTTGCCCAGCGCCACCACCACCTTGCCCGGCGCCACGCCCTTGAGCGCGTCGGTGACATGATCGACGAACCAGCCGTTCGAGGCGATCGGTCCGGCCTCCCCGCCCTGCCAGTGTTCGTCATAGGCCATCAGCACGACCTTGTCGGTCACGGCGGCAAAGACGCGCGGGCTCCAGGCCGGGTTGTCGACCGGCAGGGTGATCGCCACCAGCCGGTGCTTGGGGGCAAGGCGCGCATGAAGATCGGCGGCAAACTGGCGCAGCGCGGGCAGGCCTGCATCGGGCAGGTTTTCAAAGTCGATCATCACCCCGGCATCGCCCGAGGTATCGAGCGCGGCGTCGATGGCCTTGACCAGCCCCGCGCGGCGCGCCGGATTGGCCAGCACGCTGGCCGTGCCCGCGCCATCCCAGCCGCTCGGACTCACGTTCTGGAGCACAGGCACGACCAGCGGGCGATGGATCGACCCGGCCACGATGCGGCGCAGGGGCGCATCGTCGGTCACCGTCAGGCGCCCGCCATGGTCGATGGTCATCAGCGTGGGGGCCACCCAGTCGAGCTGGCCGACATGGCGCAGCAACGCACCCGCGCTCTCGTCGCTTTCGGCCTGATAGAAACCGATGGTGATCGGGGCCGCCTGCTGGCCACCGCGCAGGACCGTCCGGCGCCCGAGCAGCGCGGCAAGGCGATGCGACAGGCGGCTGACCTGACTCTTGAGCGGCAGCGGCGCGAGGCGCTCCTGCGCGAACGCCAGCGGTTCGCGCGGGACGATGGTCGCCAGCGTGGTCGCAAAGACCACGCACATCGCGACGAGAATCGCCAGAACAGCAAAAGCAAGGCGCCGCGTCCAGCGACGGCGGCGCCCGGTGGGGTCGAAAAAGATAGGGCGTGACACGGCCAAAGATCCCGGCTGCATGGTCCGGCCCTGCATTGTCCGGCCCTGCATTGTCCGACCCTGCATGGTCCGACCCTACATGGTCGACAGGGCGCCTCTCGGTGCGCGGGCCTCTGGCAGATCGGAGCCGATCAGGGAGAGGGGCGGACGCCTCGGGCGTGGGGGCGACAGGTACAGACTTGAAGTTAACACAAGAAACAGGGGTGACGGTGGGCAGCACTTGGCGGAACCGAAACAGGGGACCGTCACGTCACGGATCCAGGGTCGCCCACCGTCGAAAGCGGTCTACGCAAGACCGGCTTCCTCGGGCGTGATCAAAACATTACCGTTTGGCCATGGTCGCCCGGCCTGTGCGCATTCCACGCAAAAAAACGGGCCGCCTCCCAAGGAGACGGCCCGCCAGGATGCAGGGTGGAAACCCGCGTAAGGATCAGAACGAGATCTGGACTTCGCCACCGAACGTACGCGGCGGGTTGAAGTTGCCATAATCACCCAGCGACGAGGCGTTCGCCGCCGAACGACGGTAGATGTAGGTGGTGTCGAACAGGTTGCGCACCCAGAAGCCGAAGGTGGCCTTGGTGTCGCCCTTCATCGGCACCGAAGCGAGCGAGATGCGGCCATTGACCACGAAGCTCGAGTCGGTCTTCACCGGTTCGTTCTGGAAGCTGTACTGCGACGAGGCATAGTTGGCGTCGAGGTGCAGGCGCGCCTCGGCCCCGGCATGACCGATCGGCAGGGCATAGTCGATCGAGCCCGAAGCCGCGTTCTCAGGCGTATAGACGGTGTAGACCTGATAGAGCGCGTTGTTCAGGAACGGGTTCGCCGTCGCCGGAATGTGCGTGTAGGTATAGGCATACGAGCCCGCCAGCGTCAGGCCGGCGACCGGGCGCACGGTGATGTCGGCTTCCACACCGCGGATGCGCGACGTGCCGGGCGCGTTGCGGGTTTCTTCGGTGTGGAGGTTGTAGGTCGGGCTGGCCGGGTTGATGTCGACGTTGTCGAAGTCGGTCTGGGTGCCGCGGCGATCCATCATGTAGCCGGCCAGGTTCAGGCGGACGTGATGGTCGAAGAGGTCCATCTTGCTGCCGATTTCATACGAACGCACCACTTCGGGCCCGAACGAGCTGAACGTCTGCGAGCGGTCGTTGGCGCCACCGGCGCGGTAGCCGGTCGAGTACTTGGCATAGACGTTGACGGTGTCGGTCACATCGACGGCAGCCACGAACAGCGGGTCGAAGCGGCTCACGTTCTCGCGGAACAGGAAGTTCGAGGCCTTGCCCTGAACCATGTAGAGCGTGCCGTGGCGGCGATCGTTGGTGTAGCGGCCACCGACGGTGAGGTGGAACTTGTCGGCCAGGAAATCAGGCGTGAAAGTGACCTGACCGAACGCGGCATAGCTCTTGGCATAGGCCACGCTGGCGCGCTGGAGGAACTGCTGGCCAATCGCCCAGCCCTGGTTCTTCGAGGTAACCGGGCCGACGACCGTTTCGCTGTTGATCGTGTAGCCGGTGCCGTCCGCATTCCACATGTTCGACGAAGGCGTCGAGGCCTGCTCCTGGGCGCGTTCGTTGAAGTAGTAGCCACCCAGAACGTAGTCGAACTGCGGGAAGCTGCCGACCAACTGAAGTTCCTGGCTGAACTGGCGCTGGTTCAGGTAGGAAAGGCTGTAGCGGCTGAAGTTGGTGTTCGGCAGGAACACGGTGCGGTGGGCGCCGCCCGAGTTGTCCCACTGGTCGGTCGAGACGGTGCGCCACGCGGTGATCGAGCGCAAGTCGAGGTGCGGCGCAAGCTGGTAGTGCATGCGCAGCGAGGTGCCTTCGGTGCGGTCGACGCTGGGCTGCTGCGGCACGCCGATGTCGGCCACGCGCATGCGGTCGCCCCCGCTCACCACCACCAGCGGCGAAAGCGGCGCGATCATGCCCGAGGGCAGCTTGTTGCCGTTGGCCGCGATCTGGGCCAGCGTGGCAACCGGCAGGTTCTTGGGGTTGTAGTTGATCAACTGGCTGTAGTTCGGGGTGTTCTCGTCCTTGGCCTTGTCATAGGTCAGGATGGCCGAAAACGCCGGGATCGGCGCCCACTTGGCCGAAACGCGGCCACCGGTGCGGTTGTACTGGTTCCAGCCGGACTGCCCCGCGAGCGGGTTGAGCACGGTGGGATCCTGGTGCTGGTGCACACCGTCGATCTTGATCGAGATGTTGTGGAATTCGGGAAGGTCGATGTGGCCTTCGACGTTGTGGCTGCCGTAGTTGCCAACGCCGGCGGTCACGCGGCCACCGAACACGCCGCTCGGGTCGCGCGTCACGATCGAAAGCGCGCCGCCTTCGGTGTTGCGGCCAAACAGGGTGCCCTGCGGCCCCTTGAGAACTTCGATGCGCTGCACGTCGAACAGGGCGGCGTTCAGGCCCTGCGAACGGGCGAGGTAGACGCCATCGATGTAGACACCAACGCCGCTGTCGCGGGCGGTCTGGTTCTGGTCGAAGGGCACGATGCCGCGGATACCGATGGTCAGCGCCGACTGGCGGGCTTCGAAGGTGGCCACGCGCAGCGAGGGGACGCCACCATCGGCCAGGTCGAGCAGGCTCTGGATGTGACGATCAGCGATGATCTTGTCGTCGATCACCGAAATGGCGACCGGCGTCTTCTGAAGGTTGGTTTCACGCTTGGTGGCGGTCACGACGATTTCGTCGAGACGCGAACCCTGGGCGGCTTCGGGAGCAGCTTCGGAGGCAGCGTCTGCCGCAGCGGCAGGTGCTGCATCAGCAGCCATCGCGATGCCGGCATGGAACAGCGCCACAGCCGGAAGCGGCATGGCGAGAATGGCCCTCTTGAATGTCACGTCTTAACCCTCCGAGACGAGGGAAGGCGATCCGTCTCGCCCCCACCCGATTTTTGGCATCACGTATCGTTTGATGTCCGGTGTCTTCCGATAGGCGGGCCACTATCGGTCGATTATTGCAGCCCAGTGACATCGGGGGTGATTCGCTGTCACAAAACCGGAGGGGTATTCTCGACCCTGCGCGCGCCATGTCACTCACGCGCAAGACCCTACATAATTTGGAAAAAATTTCCCTGCACGCCCGACAGGCCCGATACAGAAACGCGCCGGCAGCCCGTTTCCGAACGGGCCACCGACGCGCGGCACTGTCACAATTCCATCGAATTTTTAGAGTGTGGCAACCTTGATCACGAACCGGACCGACCGGCCGGGCATGACCACAAGATCCTTGTTGAGGGCAGTCGCCAGACGCTGGGTATCGTCGGTCAGGTTCTGGCCGATCACCGAGAACTCGACCCCCGGATGGCGCGTGAACGGGCGCCAGGCCAGATTCATGCTCAGCGAATTGTAGCCGGGCGTGGGCGTATCGAAGAGCCCGGCCTTGTCCTGTCGGCCATAGTGGATGAGGGTCATCCCCGCGTCCATCTTGCGGCCTTCCCAGGTAAACCCGCCCCCCACGCGATAGGGCGGGATGCGCGGCACGTTGTTGCCATCGTCGAGCGTGGCGCGGGTATAGTCGCCCAGCACCTTGGCCGAGAACGTACCCTCGGCCGTCTTGGTCAGGACCTGCTCGATCTGGCCTTCCAGCCCCCGGAAGTGCGCGCCCTGCTGGCGATAGAACAGCTCGCGCAATTCGCCATCGCCGCCCACCGCGCAGACCCCGGCATCGTCGCAGGTGCGCCCGGTCAGGTCGCCATAGATATAGTTGCGGAACCACGTCGAGTAGATCGAGCCGGTCAGGCGGAAACCGCCCTCGTGTACGCGCAGGCTCGCCTCAAGCGAATTGGCGCGCTCGACCTTGAGGTTCGCGTCGCCCATCTCGAACGTCTGCGGGCCATCGTGGGCACCGCGCGCGAACAGTTCGGTAAGCGCGGGCGCGCGGCCCGTGCTCGAAAAGTTGAGGCCCAGCTTGACCCCGGTGATCGGCTCGTAGAGCGCGCCGATGGCCCCGCTCAGCGGCGTGAAATCGCGCGAGGTAAAGCGGTCGTCGGCCGGAGTGCCGGTGATGTGGGCATGTTCGACACGGCCACTGGCCTCGACATGGAAGCGCGAGGCGAGCTGGATCTCGCTGAACAGGTAGCCGGCAATCGATTCGTTGGTGGCCGGCGACAGGTAGTCGGTCGCATCGCCCAGCCCCTGGAACTTGCGGTTGATATATTCGACGCCCAGCGCCGTGTTGCGCACCGGCCCGAGCGCGTTGAACAGCAGCTCGCCGCGCCCGTTCCATTCCTTGTTCTTGAAGGTCGAGTTGATCGAGCCGTCGGGATTCTTTTCCGAGTGCTTGTAATCGCCATAGGAGCCATCGAGCGTCAGCGCCTTGAGCAGGCCGGTGCCCAGATCGAAGCTGTTGCGGCTCATCACCTTGGTCTGGTGCATGTCGATGTAGGTGGTGTCGCTCGGCACGCCATATTGCGAATCGTAGTGCGTGACCGCCAGACCCATGTGGCTCTTGCCGTCGCCAAGGAAATAGGACCCGCCCAGCGAGCCGCCCCAGCCGTGGAACCACGAATTCTGCTGGGTGCCGTCGGGCGTGTCGTAGTTGTCGGTCGTGCGCCAGAAGGCATCGGCATGGAGCGCGAACTGCCCGGCCTTGCCATCGACGAGCCCCGCCACTTCGGCGCCCTTGTTGACGGTCGTGTACGACGAGCTGGCCTCTGCCGAGATCGTCTCCTTGGGCAGGCTCATCGGCACGCGGTTGTTGATCGTGTTGACCACGCCGCCGATGGCCTGGCTGCCATAGCGCAACGTGGCCGCCCCGCGCACGACCTCGATCGAACGGGCCGAGAGCGGATCGATGGGAATGCCGTGGTCAGGCCCGATGTCCGAGACGTCGGAGCTGGAGGTGCCATCTTCGAGCAGGCGGACGCGGGTGGCATCCATGCCGCGAATGATCGGGCGGCTGGCCCCGGTGGCAAAGCCGCTGACCGAGATCCCCGGCGTGTCGCGCAGCGCATCGGCGATGCTGGCGCCGCCCGCGCGCGAGATCTGCTCGGCATCGATGTGGACGGAGATCGTGGGCGTTTCGTCGGTGGTGTGGCCAAAGGGCGTGGCCGTCACCACGATCGGCGCGGCAGCAGGCCCGGTGTGAACCGGCACATCAGAGCCCGCATCAGCAGGCGCCGGGCTGTCGGCCAGGGCAAGGCCGGGAACAGCGGCGACAGCCACCACGACGGCCAGCGACGCACAGCCCCGCATCAAAATCGAACGCATCAAGAAATCTCCTCCACGACCAACACACACCGGCCCCCGGCGCACCCGCGCCATCCACGCGCCGATGCACCGGGCCAAGCATGGCCCTCGGTCAATTCTGAAATGATATAACGTTTCATTGGGAAGGCGCAAGTGGCCTTCCTCGTGCCCCCATTGAGGCCATGGCGCACATGAACGCACGATGAAGAAAGCCCGCCGGGATCACCGGCGGGCTTTCAGGAAACAAAAGCTGACAAATCGGGCGCGAGGCCCATCCGGGATCAGCCCAAAAGGGTCAGCCCGGAATCGAGGCGTGCGCTTCGGCGCCATCCCCCTGCGGGGCGGCGAGAATATCGCGGACCTGCGAGCCCTTGGCGATGGTCCTGGTCTGCGGATCGCCCACGGTGCTGCGGATGGCAGCCGCCGATGCGCCCGCCTTGCCCAGCGTGTCGGTCTCGATCGCGCTGCGCGGGGCCGGGCCGCCGAACAGGACATCGAGCGCCTGACGCGAGGAATCCACGTCCTGCGGGCGCGGTGCGCCGGGGTTGGGCGGAACCAGCGAAAAATCGGGTGGAACCACCAGCGGGGCCTGACGGCTCACCGCGAATTCGTCGGGACGCGCATGGTTGAACAGCGAGCTGTTCGAGCTGCACGCAGCCAGCAGGCTCCCGGCCGAAACGAGAGTGGCGAGGGCAACGGCTTTGCGCATCAATGGGTCTCCGAAGGGCTGGGCATGCCCGATGCGGGCTTTTCGCGCGAAATCAGCGAGCGGGCAAGCAGGATCAGCACGCCCAGAGAGATGGCCACGTCGGCCAGATTGAAAATGAGGAACGGGCGCCATTCGCCAAAATGCAGATCGGCATAGTCGATCACATAGCCGCGCATGAACCGGTCATAGATATTGCCCAGCGCCCCGCCCAGCACGAGCGCCAGCGCGAGCAGTTCGCCCAGCACCTTTTCGCGCATCATCCACACGAAGACACCCAGCGCCAGAAGCCCGGTCATCGCCAGCAGCGCCAGCTTGCCCTCGCTCGAACTCGCGCTGAACAGACCGAGCGAAACGCCCAGATTCTGCGTCCAGCGCAAGTTGAAGAACCCGGTCACCGCAATCGGCCCGCGCTCGGCCAGCGCGAGGGGCCCGGCCACCCAGGCCTTGAACCCACGGTCCAGCCCGAACGTGACCAGCGCCAGCGCGAAGCCGATCAGGCGCTCACGGGTCAGCAGGCTCATGCAGCCGCCTCATCCTGCGCGGCCACCACCTCTTCGCAGCGGCCACACAGCGCGCCGTCTTCCGACACTTCGGGCAGGTGGCGCCAGCAGCGGCCACACTTGGCGTCCTGCGTGCGCTCGACGCCAAGGCTCTCCCCGCGCACGACGGCGGCGGTGATGAACAGTTCGGCCAGACCGCCCGCGATGCTGGCGGGCGCTTCGGGCGCATCGGCCGGCACCGTCACCCGCGCTTCGAGGCCCGAACCCAGCACCTTTTCGCGGCGCAGCGGCTCGATCGCCTCGTTGACGCTGGTACGCAGCGCGCGCAGCGCGTCCCACTGCGTCCCATCGACGCTGACGGCGGGAAGCTCGGGCCATTCGAGCAAGTGGACCGAGGCCCCGGCATAACGGCTCTGCCAGACTTCTTCCGCCGTGAAGACCATGACCGGCGCGGCATAGCGCACGAGGGCATGGAACAGCGTGTCGAGCACGGTGCGATAGGCGCGGCGCCGGGGATCGGCGGGCGCGTCGCAATAGAGGCTGTCCTTGCGGATATCGAAGAAGAAGGCCGAGAGGTCTTCGTTGCAGAACTCGCTGAGCGCGCGGACATACGTATTGAAATCGAAGTCCGCGACGGCCTGGCGCAGCGTGGCGTCGAGCCCGTTCAGGCGGGCCAGCATGTACTGTTCCAGCTCGGGCATCTCGGCCACGGGCAGGCGCTCGTCCTCGCCAAAGCCGTCGAGCGCGCCCAGGAGATAGCGGAACGTGTTGCGCAGCTTGCGATACTGGTCGGCAACGCCCGCCAGGATCTCCTTGCCGATGCGGTGGTCCTCGGTGAAATCGACCGAGAGCGCCCACAGACGCAAAATGTCCGCGCCATAGTCGCGCATGAGGTCGAGCGGGCTGATCGTGTTGCCCAGGCTCTTCGACATCTTCATGCCCTTGGCGTCCATCGTGAAGCCGTGGGTCAGGATGGCGTCATAGGGCGCGCGGCCGCGCGTGGCGCAGCTTTCGAGCAGCGAGGACTGGAACCAGCCGCGATGCTGGTCCGAGCCTTCGAGATAGAGGTTGGCAGGCCAGCTCAGCTCGGGCCAGCGGCCCGATTCGAGCACGAAGGCATGGGTCGAACCCGAATCGAACCAGACATCGAGAATGTCGGTCACGCGCTCGTAGTCGTCGAGCTGGTAGGCCTCGCCCAGATAGTCCTGCGCGCGCTCGTCGTCCCACGCGTCGACGCCCTCGGCGCGCACACCCGCGATGATGCGGGCGTTGACTTCGGGGTCAGCCAGATACTGGCCAGTCTGGCGATTGACGAACAGGGTGATCGGCACGCCCCAGGCGCGCTGGCGCGAAAGCACCCAGTCCGGGCGCCCCTCGACCATCGCGCCGATGCGGTTGCGGCCCTTTTCGGGGACGAAGCGCGTGTCCGCGATCGCCTTAACGGCCTTTTCGCGCAAGGTGCCGCCCTCGCGGGCCTGATCCATCGGCACGAACCACTGGGGCGTGCAGCGGAAGATCACCTTGGCCTTCGAGCGCCACGAATGCGGGTAGGAATGCTTGTAGTCAGCGCTCGCTGCCAGCAGCCCGCCCACTTCGGCCAGCGCCGAACAGATCGGCCCATCGGGCGCGTTGAACTTGGGGTTGATCACGCTGCCCTGACCGCCGAGCCAGCCCCAGTCCTCGCGATACTTGCCATCGCCCATCACGGCGAATTTCGGCTCGATGCCATGGGCCTTGCACAGCGCGAAGTCGTCCTCGCCATGGTCGGGCGCCATGTGGACAAGGCCGGTGCCGCTTTCGGTGGTGACGAAATCACCCGCGAGCAGCGGGCGCGGCTCGGCAAAGAAGCCGCCCAGCGCGTGCATCGGGTGGCGCGCGATGGTGCCGGCAAGATCCGCACCCTTGCCCTCCCACAGCGGGGCGGCCAGTTCGACGCCATAGCGCTTGGCCGCTTCGCCCGCGAGCGGGGCGGCGAGCAGCACGCGCTTGTCGCCCACGGCCACCAGCACGTAGTCAACCTCGGGCCCATAGGCGAGCGCCTGGTTGACGGGGATCGTCCACGGGGTCGTCGTCCAGATCACCGCATAGGCGCCGACCAGTTCGGGCATGGCAGACGCGGTGATTTCAAAGGCCACGTCGATCTGGGTGGAAACGATGTCCTCGTATTCCACTTCGGCCTCGGCCAGCGCGGTCTTCTCGACCGGGCTCCACATCACCGGCTTGGCGCCTCGATAGAGCTGGCCGCTCTCGGCAAACTTCAAAAGTTCGCCCACGATGGTCGCCTCGGCCTGAAAATCCATCGTCAGGTACGGGCGATCCCAGGCCGCGTTGATGCCAAGGCGCTTCAACTGCTCGCGCTGCACGTCCACCCACTTCTGGGCATAGGCGCGGCATTCGGCGCGGAATTCCTTGGGAGGAACCTCGTCCTTGTTCTTCTTCTTCTTGCGGTATTCTTCCTCGACCTTCCATTCGATGGGCAGCCCGTGGCAGTCCCAGCCCGGAACATAGGGCGCGTCCTTGCCCAAGAGGGTCTGGGTGCGCACGACCATGTCCTTGAGGATATGGTTGAGGGCATGGCCGATATGCATGTCGCCATTGGCATAGGGCGGGCCATCGTGGAGGATGAACTTTTCACGGCCCGCGCGCGCGGCGCGCACCTGACCGTAAATGTCTTCCTCCTGCCAGCGCGCAAGAATACCCGGCTCCTTCTGGGGGAGTCCGGCCTTCATCGGGAAATCGGTCTTCGGCAGGAAGACGGTGGCTCGATAGTCGCGCTGGTTGGTCATGATCGGCGGGCCTTAGCCCGGCGCGCGGATTCCTGCAAACGCCTGTTGCGTCCGAGCGAAAAGCAAGCGCGACGGGCATGACACCGGCACCAGTTCCCGGGGGTCCGGGGGCGATGGCCCCCGGGATAATATTCCGGTTTTCCTTTTACGCGGTCACACCCCTTCGAGCAGCCGCCGCGCCTCCAGACAATCGCGCGCGATCTGCGCCACGAGCGCGTCCAGACTGTCGAACTTGGCCTCGGGCCGCAAGAAGTGATGGAACACGACCTCGATTTCCTGCCCGTAGAGATTGCCCGAGAAATCAAAGAAATGCGGTTCGAGCAATTCCTTGGGCGGATCGAACGTGGGGCGGATGCCGACATTGGCCGCGCCGAGCAGCTCGCGCCCGTCGGGCAGGCGTCCGGTGACGGCATAGATGCCATAGGCCGGGCGCAGATACTTGCCCATGGCGAGGTTGGCGGTCGGGAAGTTGATCGTCCGGCCCACCTTGTCGCCATGCTGGACCACCCCGCGAATGGCGAAAGGCCGCGTCAGCAGGGCCGTGGCCGTTTCGCAATCGCCCGCCTTGAGCGCCTCGCGCACCCGGCTCGACGAGACGATCCTGTCGTCATAGAGCACGGGACCGACCGCGCGCGCCGCCAGCCCATGGGCCGCGCCGAGCGTGCGCAACATCTCGATATTGCCGCCGCGCTTGCGCCCGAAGGTGAAATCCTCGCCGGTCACCACGCCCGCCGCGCCGATCCGGTCGATCAGCAGTTCGCGAACGAAATCCTCCGCGCTGGTGCGGGCCAGCGTATCGTCGAATTCAAAGACCAGCATGCCATCGGCCCCGGCGGCGGCGAACAGTTCCTGCCGCTGGTCGAGCGAGGTCAGGCGGAAGGGCGCCGCCTTGGGATCGAAATGGCTGACCGGATGGGGATCGAACGTGGCGACCAGCGCCAGCCGCCCCTCGCTGCGCGCCCATCGCACGGCCTGTTCCACGACCGCCTGATGGCCGAGATGGAACCCGTCGAAATTGCCGAGCGCCACGATGGCGCCGCGCCAGTTCTCGTTGATGCGCTCGCGTGCAAAGAGCCGGATCATGCCTTGCTGCTTTCTTCCTGCGGGGGGGCCCGTTCCAGCGTGACGAAGGAATAGGCAGGATACGTAGCCCCGGCAGGATGGTCCTGCCGCGCCACTTCGACCCATTGGGGGCCCGAACCGGATTGGCCCGGATAGGGGGCCTTGACGTCGCCTGCGAAGTCGCCATGCACTTCGGTCAGTTCGAAGCGCGTGGCCAGCGGGGCGAACAGGGCCAGTATTTCCGCGCCCCCGATCACGGCGGCGGGCCCCTCACCCACCAGCGCGAGCGCCTGTTCGACGCTATGGACCACTTCAGCCCCCAGCGCGGCCCATCCGGCATCGCGGGTGAGCACGATATGGCGGCGACCGGGCAGCAGCCCCGGCAGCGAATCGAACGTCTTGCGCCCCATGATCATCGGCAGGCCCATGGTCAGGGCCTTGAACCGCTTGAGATCGGCGGGGATGTGCCAGGCCAAGTCTCCCTTGTGACCAATCGTGCCGTCCTGCGCACGAGCCACAATCAGGAATAATGAAACCGGCACCTTACCGCACCAGCCGGGTAACATGGCCCATCTTGCGACCGGGCCGGGTTTCGGCCTTGCCGTAAAGATGGAGGTGGTTGGCCGGATCGGCGAGCAGGCTGGCCCAGTCGTCGGCCTGATGGCCGATCAGGTTGTCCATCACCGCCCCGCCGGAGCAAACCAGCGCGGTGCTGCCCAGCGGCAGGCCGAGGATCGCGCGAACATGGTTCTCGAACTGGCTGGCGAGCGCGCCCTCGATGCTCCAGTGCCCCGAATTGTGGACGCGCGGCGCCATTTCGTTGAACACCGGGCCCTCGTCGGTCGCGAAGAATTCGAGGGTGAGCACGCCGACATAGTCGAGCGCCTCGGCAACCTTTTGCGCCAGCGCGCGCGCGGGCGCCACTTGCGCCTCGATCGCCGCCGGGGCGGGTACGGTCGAGCGGGCCAGAATGCCGTTCTCGTGGACGTTCTGCGCGCTGTCCCAGAAATCGACGGCGCCATCGGCCTTGCGCACGAGGATCACCGAGAACTCGCCAAAGAAGGTGACGAAGCCTTCGTAGATCAGCGGCACATCGGGAAGCGTCAGCGCGGCGGCGTCCTGCGCCGTCATGATCCGCCACTGGCCCTTGCCGTCATAGCCGTCGCGCCTGGTCTTGAGGATGCCGGGCGTGCCGATTTCTGCCACGGCACGGGCCAGATCGTCGGCGCTGTCGACCTGCCTCCACGGCGCGGGCCGTCCGCCCAGGGCTTCGACAAACGATTTCTCGTTCACCCGGTCCTGCGCCACTTCGAGCGCGCGGGCAGGCGGGCAGAGCGGCACATGCGCGGTGATCGCCGCGAGCGGCGCTGCCGCCACGTTCTCGAACTCGTAGGTCACCACGCTGACCTGACGGGCGAAGGCGGCCAGCGCCGCCTCGTCGTCATAGGCGCCCTGCGTATAGGCCGCGCTCACTTGCGCCGCGACCGAGCTTTCGCGCGGTTCGGGGGCATAGACATGGGCGCTATAGCCAAGCTGGGCCGCGGCCATGGCCATCATCCGCCCGAGCTGCCCGCCGCCCAGAATGCCGATCACCGCGCCCGGAGCAATCATTGCGGGCACGGCGCCACCGAATCGGTCTGGGCCTGACGGAACGCGACCAGCCGCCCGGCCAGGTCTGCGTCGCTCGTAGCGAGGATGGAGGCGGCCAGAATGCCCGCATTGATCGCGCCGGGAACGCCGATGGCCAGCGTGCCCACGGGGATGCCGCCGGGCATCTGGACGATCGAGAGCAGGCTGTCCATGCCCTTGAGCGCCTTGGATTCGACCGGAACGCCCAGCACCGGCAGGTGCGTCATCGAGGCGACCATGCCGGGCAGGTGGGCCGCGCCCCCTGCCCCGGCGATGACCACCCTGAAGCCCTGTTCATGGGCGGTCTTGGCGAATTCGACCAGACGGTCGGGCGTGCGATGGGCCGAAACGATGCGACAGTCGTGCGCCACGCCCAGCTTGTCGAGCACGGCGGCGGCGTTCTTCATCGTTTCCCAGTCGGACTGGCTGCCCATGATGATGGCAACCGGCGCGCCGGACGTCTGGCTTTCACTCATCCCGTTTCCCCTTTTCGAGAAGCCTGCTGCTCAGCGCTCGGACAGGTAGTAGCGCTCGATCTCGGCCAGATTGTCGTCGAGTTCGTAGACGATCGGCTGGCCGGTCGGGATTTCGAGGCCGGTGATCTCGTCGTCGGCAATGCCCGAGATGTGCTTGACCAGCGCGCGCAGCGAATTGCCGTGGGCCGAGACGATCACGGTTTCCCCGGCCTTGAGCGCGGGCACGATCAGCTCTTCATAGGCCGGCAGCGCGCGGGCGATGGTGTCCTTGAGGCTTTCGGTCGCGGGCACGGGGATCCCGGCATAGCGCGGGTCGGAGGCCAGATCGAACTCGCTGCCCGCGTCGAGCGGCGGGGGCGGAATGTCGAAGCTGCGGCGCCACACCTTGACCTGCTCATCGCCATGCTTGGCGGCGGTCTCGGCCTTGTCGAGCCCGGTCAGCCCGCCATAGTGCCGCTCGTTGAAGCGCCAGTCCTTGGTTTCGGGAATCCACAGGCGACCGGCCGCTTCGAGCGCCAGATGCAGCGTCTTGATCGCGCGGGTCTGGAGCGAGGTGAAGGCGACCGTGGGCAGCACGCCCTTGTCCTTGAGCAGATGGCCGGCGGCAAAGGCCTCGGCCGCGCCCTTTTCGGTCACGTCCACGTCCCACCAGCCGGTGAAGCGGTTTTCCAGGTTCCACTGCGATTGGCCGTGACGAATCAGGATCAGACGAGGCATCGAGGCTTCCTGTTGCTAGATGGGAAAACAAGATAAAACACGGAACGGAACGCGAAGGCGGGCCCTAGCGGGCCGGGGCGCGTTTGGAAAGGCAGATCAGGCGCAGATCAGGCCCCATCGCCCTTATCATCGGGCGCCGCATCCGATGCGCCCTCCGTGGCCGAAAGCGCGCGCGCCTGCGCCTTGCGACGGCGCAGATTCTCGCGCAGTCGCTGCGCAAGGCGTTCTTCGCGGCTGGCCTCACGGCTGGCCGCACCCTTGGCGTTGGAAGGGGCTACCTCGCCCCCCTGATCGGACGCGGCGGCGGGAAAAGTTTTCGACAGGCTCATGGCGATTGTTCTTTGCCGCGTGAACTTTTTGTCCGCAACCCTGCTTGACATCCCGAAGCCTTGGCGCCAATAGCGCGCCTCCACCGGCGACAACCCGCCGCTGGAACGAAGCCCAACGGTTTTGAAACCGGGCTTTCGCGGAAATGGTGTGCTGCTGTAGCTCAGTGGTAGAGCGCATCCTTGGTAAGGCTGAGGTCGGGAGTTCAATCCTCCCCAGCAGCACCATTTCCCCCCTCCCCTGACATTTCGGGCAGGAGCCCATCAGGCCACCGGTCACTTTTTGCCCGGATTGTGACAATCTGCGCACATGGCTTGCGCGAGCCTTCCGGCTTCCATATTTCAACAGTTGTTGAACTATGGAAGGATTTGCGATGGCCAGCAGCCCCGCGCCCGATACAGTGTCAGACACGGCGCCAGATACGGCGTCAAACACGGCAGGCACAGAAAGCGCGCGCGTCGTGCGGGCGCTCGGTGCGCTGGCGCAGGAGCATCGGCTGGCCGCCTATCGCCAACTGGTTCAGGCCGGGCCGGAAGGCATGGCCGCAGGCGTTCTGGCGCAGCGGCTGGGGCTGGCGGCTTCCTCGCTCAGCTTTCATCTGGCGCAACTGGTCCACGCCGACCTGATCGTCGCGCGCCGACAGGGCCGCTCGATTGTCTACAGCGCCGATTTTACCGTGATGAACGCCCTGATGGGCTTCCTCACCGAAAACTGCTGCGGCGGCGTTTCCTGCGCCCCGGTTCCCGCCTGCACGCCTGATTCCTCCTGCATGCCAAACTCCTCCTGCATGAAAGACAGGACATGACCGCTCTATTCCGCATTCTGGTGCTCTGCACCGGCAATTCGGCCCGCTCGATTCTGGGCGAGGCGATCCTCGGCCAGCTCGGATCCGGGCGCATCGAGGCCTTCAGCGCGGGCAGCAAGCCCAAGGGCGCGCCCCACCCGGGCGCGCTGCGCCTGCTGGCGGCCAAGGGCATCGACACCGTCCCCTTCCGCTCCAAGAGCTGGAACGAATTCACCGTTCCGGGTGCGCCGCCCATCGATCTGGCGATCACCGTGTGCGGCAATGCCGCTGGCGAGGCCTGCCCGGTCTTCCTGGGCGCCCCATTGAAGGCCCACTGGGGCCTGCCCGACCCGGCCGACGTGACCGGCAGCGATGCCGCAATCGACGCTGCTTTTGCCCGGACCTGGGACTGGCTCACCCTGCGCGCGCAGGCCCTGCTCGCGCTCCCGTTCGAAACGATGGACCGCGCCGAACTGTCCGCCCACCTCGCCCGCATCGGTGCCATGGAAGGAGCCGCCTGATGGGTACCAACTTGCCCGCGTCCTCACCCCATCTGGCCTTTCTCGACCGTTTCCTGACCGTCTGGATCTTCGCGGCGATGGCCGTGGGGCTTGCGCTCGGGCGGATGGTCCCCGCCGTGCCCCATGCGCTGGCGGCCATGTCTTCGGGGGCGACCAATATCCCCATCGCGGTGGGGCTGATCTGCATGCTGTTCCCGCCGCTGGCCAAAGTGCGCTACGAGGCGCTCGGCCAGGTGTTCCGCGACACCCGCGTGCTGGGGCTCTCGTTCGTGCTGGCCTGGGTGGTGGCGCCCGCCTTCCTGTTCGCGCTCGCCGCGCTGACCCTGCCAGACAAGCCCGCCTACATGACCGGCCTGATCCTGATCGGGATCGCCCCGTGCATCGCGATGGTGCTGGTATGGAACCAGCTCGCGCGCGGCAGCGCCGAATACGTGACCGGGCTGGTCGCGTTCAATTCGCTGTTCCAGATCGTGTTCTATGCGCCGATGGCGTGGTTCTACCTCGCCGTCGTGCCGCCGCTGTTCGGGCTTCAGGCGCAAGTCGCCCATGTCGATTTCGCGCTCGTCGCCCGCGCGGTGCTGACCTATCTTGGCATTCCTTTCGCCTCGGGCTTCCTGTTCCGCACGGCGATGGTCCGGGCCAAGGGCGTGGACTGGTATGAAAACGTGCTGGTCCCCGCGATCAGCCCGCTCACGCTGGTCGCGCTGCTGTTCACGATCATCGCGATGTTCAGCCTCAAGGGCGATGCCATCGTCGCGCTGCCGGGCGACGCGCTGCGCGTGGCGATCCCGCTGGTGATCTTCTTCGTGGTGATGTTCGTGCTCGCCTTCGTGGGCGGGCGGCTGCTGGGGGCAGGCTATGCCCGGACAACGGCGCTCGCCTTCACGGCGGCCTCGAACAATTTCGAGCTGGCCATCGCGGTGGCCGTGGCGGCCTTTGGCCTCGCCTCGCCGGTCGCCTTCGCGGCGGTGATCGGGCCGCTCGTCGAAGTTCCGGTGATGATCGGTCTGGTCAATCTGGCGTTCTGGTTCGAACGCCACTGGTTTGCCGATTGACCGCCCTCGACCGGGAACCGGCTTGATCCGGGGCATGGCCCCGGATCGTCCGGCACCGGCCTGCGCTTCGGGGGGAGCACAGGCTGGTGCCGGGCACAGGCTTCAGGCCGTTCAGGCCGTTTGTGCGAGCAGGTCGCTCCATTCCGGGTGACGGCGGAACTGCGCTTCGACATAGCTGCACGCCGGGACGATCTTCCACCCGCGCGCGCGCGCCTCGCCGATCAGGGCATCGACCAGCAGCCCGGCCACGCCGCGCCCGCCAATGGCCTTGGGCACCAGCGTGTGATCGGCCACGATCACGCCGGGCGCGGTTTCCCGCCAGGTCAGTTCGCCCTGCTCGGCCATGCCTTCGACCACGGCGCGAAAGGCGCCCTGGTCACCCCGGTCTTCGAGTGTCACGCTGACAGGTTCGGACACGCGCATTCTCCCTCGATATGATGGCAGCAGGCCGCCCCGCAAGGCCAACCTGCCGCCTGTTCAGCGATGCTTGCTCTCGCGCGTGGACTGCACCATGCCCGGCGCAAGGAAGCCGACAACCGGGCCGGGTTCGACGGCACGCTTCTTCAGCTCGCCCTTCATCCGGCCATATTCGGCTTCCATTTCCTCGGTCACGGTCGCGCGCGAATCGGCCAGCGCCTCGGCGAAATCGCCTGCCGTAACCGATTGCACATCGCCTCCGGCCCGGCGGATGGCGTTGAGCCCCGCCCGGCGCACCACGTCTTCCAGATCGGCGCCGGTAAAGCGCTCGGTCTGCCGCGCCACGTCCTCAAGGTCGACGTCCGCCGCCAGAGGCATGGCCCCGGTGTGGATTTTCAGGATCCGCACCCGCCCGGCCAGACTGGGCGTGCCGACATAGACCAGTTCATCGAACCGGCCGGGGCGCAGCAGCGCCGGATCGACCAGCGTGGGCCGATTGGTCGCGCCGATCAGCACAACCGATTGCAGCTCTTCCAACCCGTCCATTTCCGCCAGAATGGTGTTCACCACCCTTGCGGTCACTTGCGGCTCGCCCACCCCGGTCCCGCGCGCGGGCACGAGGCTGTCGATCTCGTCGATGAAGATCACGCAAGGGGCCACCTGCCGCGCGCGCGCAAACAGGCGGGCGATCTGCTGTTCGCTTTCGCCATACCACTTGCTGAGCAGGTCGGACGACTTGATCGCGATGAAGTTGGCTTCCGCCTCCTTGGCGACAGCCTTGGCCAGCAGCGTCTTGCCGGTTCCGGGCGGGCCATAGAGCAGGAAGCCCTTGGCCGGACGGATGCCCAGACGGTGGAACGCCTCGGGCGTCTTGAGCGGCAGCTCGACCCCTTCGCGCAACTTCGCCTGTGCCTCGTCCAGCCCGCCGACATCGTCCCAGCCGGTGGTCGGCGCCTGCACCATGACCTCGCGCATCGCCGAAGGCTGCACGCGCTTGAGCGCCTCCAGAAAGTCGTCGCGCACCACGCGCAGGCTGTCGAGCACTTCGACAGGGATCGTCTGCCGCTCGAAATCGAGCCTTGGCATGATCCGGCGCACGGCCTCGATGGCCGCCTCGCGCGCCAGCGCCGCCAGATCCGCGCCCACGAAACCGTGGGTCGTGCGGGCCAGCTCGCGCAAGTCGATGTCTTCGGCCAGGGGCATGCCGCGCGTGTGGATGCCCAGGATTTCGCGGCGGCCCGGCTCGTCGGGCACGCCCACGACGATCTCGCGATCGAAGCGACCGGGACGGCGCAGCGCCTCGTCGAGCGCGTCGGGCCGGTTGGTCGCGGCGATGACCACCAGATTCGAGCGGCTCTGCAACCCGTCCATCAGCGTGAGCAACTGGGCGACGAGGCGCTTTTCGGCCTCCCCGGTCACCTGGCTGCGCTTGGGCGCGATGGAATCGATTTCATCGATGAAGATGATCGAGGGTGCGTTCTGCGTGGCCTCCTCGAAGACCTCGCGCAGGCGCTTTTCGCTCTCGCCATAGGCCGACCCCATGATCTCGGGGCCGTTGATGGTGAAGAAGCTGGCGTCGCTCTCGTTGGCGACCGCGCGCGCCAGACGCGTCTTGCCGGTCCCCGGCGGGCCATGCAGCAACACGCCCTTGGGCGGATCGACCCCCAGCCGGGTGAAGATTTCAGGATAGCGCAACGGCAGTTCGACCATCTCGCGCAACTGGCGGATGGTGTCGCCCATGCCACCCACGTCGTCATAATTGACGTCGGCACGGCTCGAGCGCGGCTCCTCGTATTCGGCGCGCAGTTCGACTTCGGTGTTCTCGTCGATGTGGACCACGCCCTTGGGCGTCGTCGAAACAACGGTCAGGCGAATCTGGGTGAGCGCGAAGGCCGGCGCATTGAGCATCTGGCGCAGTTGCGCGGGCATGTCGCCCCGGTTGACCTGCTGCTGGCCCGAAGTCGCCACCAGATCGCCCGTCAGCAGCGGGCGCCCGGCAAAGTTGCGCTTGAGCGCGGCGGCGGGGCCCTGAAGGCGCAAGTCGCGCTGGGCAGGCGCAAAGACCACGCGCTGCGCGGGGCGCGACTCGATCCGACGCACCTCGACATGCTCGCCCGAGCCGACATCGGCATTGGCACGCTGAAGCCCGTCGAGACGGATCAGTTCGAGGCCTTCATCCTCGGGATAGGGGAGCACGGCCCGCGCGGCGGTGCTGCGCTTGCCGATAATCTCGATCACGTCGCCTTCGGCCACGCCCAGACGGCCCATGACCGCGCGGCTGATCCGCGCGATGCCGTGGCCGGATTCCTCCTGCCGTGACCCTGCGACCTGCAAGCGGGCGATCTTCTGATCGCCCAGTGTTGCTGCCTCTGCCATTGCTTCGCTATGCCCTTGGGGGTTCTTCGTGCGAGCGGAATGCCCGCGTCTGACCCAAGTTAGGAAGCACGTCCCCGCTTTTCAAATGCCCGCGTTTCAAAACGGGCGGGGCCATCGGGCGCAAATGCCCGGATTCAGGACAAAAAAAGGGCCCGGCTGTTGCCAGCCAGGCCTTTGGAAGTTTTGGGAGAGGATGCCTGAAAGGCAGTTTTTCTATGCGCCTGCCCCCGGCTTCTCGCAAGTGCGAAACACAGCGAGAAAATTGCGTTTTTTGCAATTATTCGTCAAATCCCAGCCCGTAACTCAGCCAGGACGGCGGAAACGCAGGACAAAGCGATCGGTCTTGCCCCGCAAGCCGGGGGCGAAGACCACGGCGGTGTGGTCGTCATTGCTGCGGCGCAATATGTCGCTCTCGCCATCGAGCACGAAGCCTGCGGCGGCCATGTCGGCCTTGACTTGCGCCGGGTCGATCCGGTGTACCGTGCTGCCCACGACCGCCGGATTGCCCGGCAGGCCGACGTGATCGACGATCACCACCATGCCCCCCGGCCTGAGCGCGGCGAACCAGTTGGCCAGAACCTGCGCGACAGGGCGCGCAGGCTCGGTCCCGCCGCGCGTGGCAGGCGCATAGAGATCGTGGAATTCGAGATGGGCGAAGATCGCGTCAAGGCTCGCCGGAGGCAGCGCCATGGCCGCCTCGGGCGCCACCAGCAGGCGCACATTGGCATGGGCCTTGGCCACCACGTCAAGCGTGCCAGGCTTGAGATAGGCCGGATCGGACAGGGCATAGACCGCCCCGCGCGGCCCCACCAGATCGGCGATCAGTTCGGAATAATAGCCGCCGCCAGCGCCCCAGTCGGCCACGACCTGACCGGGCGCGAACCCGGCGAAGGCCAGCACATGGGCCGGATCGCGGCTTTCGTCGAGCTTGCGGCTGGCCTCGCTGCGCGCAGGATCGGCCAGCGCGCGGGCGATCGCCGAATCCGGGGAAGGCGCCGCATCCGGGGAAGGCGCCGGAGCCGCCGCAAAAGCCGGGGGCCCGGCCACGAGCGCCAGAGCGCAAACCGCCGCGGATACTGCGCCGGGCACGGCCCCGGACATTGCCTCGAACAGGGACCGGGAAAGCGAAAACGAACGGAATGAATGTCGATGGAACAAGCGCATGAAACGTGTCTCCCAAGGCGGCGGAGCCCCCGCGCCACCGCCTTGAGAGACACCATGCCAGACCTCGCAGTTACCGCAAGGTCATGGCAACCTGGTACAACGGCAATCCGGCCTCAGTGCGCCAGCAGCAGCGGCAGGGTCGAATTGTCGAGCATCGCGCGCGAGACGCCGCCCAGCAGAAGCTCGCGCAGGCGGCTGCGCCCGAACAGGCCCATCACGATCAGCCCCGCACCCAGACGGCGCGCGGCATCCGCCAGCGTGGCCGCAATCGGGCCATTGGCGGTGAGCCCGTGGACTTCGGCGTGGATGCCATGGCGCGAGAGGTAGGTCGCCGCATCGAGCGCAGGCAGGGCATCGGGCTTTTCATCGACGGTGAGGATATGGACCGCCCCGGCCTGATGCAGCAGCGGCAGGCTGGCCCGCAGCGCATGGGCAGCCTCGATCCCGCCGTCCCACGCGATCACCGCGGGCTTGGAAAAGTCGGTCATCGCGGTGCCCTTGGGCACGGCGAGCACCGGGCTGCGCACGCCCAGCACGAGTTCCTCGACCAGCGGATCGGCCAGACTGGTGACGACCACATCGGCAAAGCGGGCCCCGGCATAGGCCGCCGGAATCGGCGCCTGGGCGGTCTGTTCCACGTCGAAGGGGACATCCTGCGGCGCCAGACGCGCATCGACCTTGGCAGCCAGCGCGGTATCCTCGCGGCGGACCTGATCGATCACCTCGGCCGTCAGCGCAGCGCCGCCGAACGGCTCCCACACGGCGAGTTCGGCAAAGGGGCTGGCGATCTGCACGCTCACATGGCCATCCATGACGCGGGCCAGGGCAAGAGCGGTTTCGAGGCGGTCATCCATCGTGACGGCGCCGTCGATCGGGCAGAGAATGGAGCGCATGTGGGATCGTCCTTCTTCTTTCGTTGAGGTGATTGTGGCAGCAGATCGGCACAGAGCCATGATCTGAATCAAGGTATTGACGATATTGGCCCTTGTTTCATCCAAATCCGTCCTGCACCAGTGCCTTGCCGGGCCAGATCGTCCGGTCAGCGCGTGATGTCGTCGCCACGGCGGCCACCCATGGAGAGCACGCAGGATGCCTTATACCCTGATCACCGCCAACCGGAACTATTCGAGCTGGTCGCTGCGCCCCTGGCTGCTGATGAAGGCGCTCGGCATCCCGTTTGCCGACCGCCTCGAACCCTTTGCCAAACCGGTCAATTACGAGGCCTTCCGCAGCTTCTCGCCCACCGGGCAGGTGCCCGCGCTGATCGACGGGGCCACGACTGTCTGGGATTCGCTGGGCATCACGCTCTATCTGGCCGACCGCCATGCCGGGGTCTGGCCCGAAGATCCCGCCGCACGCGCCTTTGCCCAGAGCGCGGTGTGCGAGATGCACGGCGGCTTTTCCGCGCTGCGTTCGACCTGCACGATGAACGTGGGGGTGCGGGTGGCGCTTCCCGCGATGGAGCCCCCGCTGGCGCGTGACGTGGCCCGCCTGCGCGAGCTCTTCGAAGAGGGACTCGACCGTTTCGGCGGCCCCTGGCTGGCCGGGGATCCCTTTTGCGCGCTCGATGCGTTCTTTGCGCCGGTGGCCTTCCGGGTGCGGACTTATGGCCTCGATGTCGGTCGCGGGCAGGCCTGGGTGGACCATGTGCTGGCCCACCCGGCCATGCGCGCCTGGGAAGAAGCGGCCCTGGCCGAAAGCTGGCGCGAGGAGAGCCACGAGGCCGAGCTTCTGGCCGTCGGCGCCATCACCGCCGACTATCGCCTCGCCTGAACGGGCCCAATAGCGGGCGCCGCACAGGGAAAATTCAGGGGGCCGGTCAGGGGGCCGGGTCGTCCGGCCCCTCTGTTCCGGCCTGATGCGCGCCGTTCACATATTGCGAGGCGACCAGCCAGCCCTTGAACGGACGCAGCGAGCCCAGACAGCCGATGGCCAGAATCGGCACCGAAGTGAGCAGATGGACCCACCAGGCCGGGCTGTAGGCCACTTCGACCCCGACGGCGACGAACGTGAGCGGAAAGGCCGTCAGGCACAGCGCGAAGAAGGCCGGGCCATCATCGGCGCGGGCAAAGCGGAAATCGAGCCCGCAGACATCGCAGCACGGCGCCAGACGCAGCCAGCCCGCGAACAGGTGGCCCTTGCCGCACCGCGGGCACAGCCCCTTCCATCCGCACCGCGCGATCCAGCCCAATCCGGCGTGTTCCACCATCCGTCCTCTCCCCCCATGCAGCGCCGGAACGGATGTTCAGGCCCCACTCAACCGTCGAGTTCGTCCACCGGCGCCACGGCCTTGACGCGGGCCACCAGCAGCTTGTCGATCTTGCGGCCATCCATGTCGACGACCTCGAACCGCCAGCCCTGCTCGGTAAAATGCTCGCCCTCGACCGGCAGCTTGCGCAGGACCGAGAGGACGAAACCGGCCACCGTCGCATAGTCGCGGTCTTCGGGCAGCTCGATCTCCAGCCGGTCGGCCATGGCATCGGCGGGGAGACCGCCGGCCAGCAGCAGCGAGCCGTCCTCGCGCTCGGTGATCATCGGGCTGTCGCCCTCGTCGCCATGGGCCACGAAAGTTCCGGCGATGGCCGCCAGCAGGTCGGCCGGGGTGACGATCCCTTCGAGATGGCCATATTCGTCGTGGACCAGCGCAAGGCCGACTTCGGCCTGCTGGATCACGCGCAGGGCGTCCATCGTGTCGAGCCGGTCGGGCAGGATCGCGGGCTTGCGCATCAGGCTTTCGAGCGCATGCTCGTCGCCACGCAGGCGCGCGGCCAGCACGTCGCGAACCTTGACCACGCCGACGATGTGATCGGGCGAGCCATCGGCCACCAGCAGCAGCGAATGGGGGCTGTCCTCGATGGCGGCGGTCAGGTCTTCGGGGCTGGCGTCCAGCTCGATCCAGTGGAGTTCGATGCGCGGGGTCATCACCTCGCGCACGGGGCGGTCGGCCAGACGCATCACGCTGGTCATCAGCGCGCGCTCCTCCTCCTCGATCACCCCCGAACGGGTGGCCTCGGCGAAGATCATCTGGAGTTCCTCGGCGGTGACTTCCTGCTCGCCCCCCCGCGCCAGCCCGAGCAGACGCAGGATCAGGCTCGATGACCGGTCGAGCGTCCACACAAAAGGCGCGGTCACCCTGGCCATGATCACCATGGGCCGCGCGGCCAGAACCGCAATCGATTCAGCCGCCGCCAGCGCCAGTTGCTTGGGCACGAGTTCGCCCACCACCAGGCTGAGATAGGTCGTCAGCGCGATGACCAGCGCGAACCCGGCCTCCCCGGCATAGGCGCCCGGCACACCCAGGGCGGCCAGCCGCTCGCCCACCGGCCCGCCCAGGCTGGAGCCCGAATAGGCGCCCGCGATGATGCCCACGAGGGTGATGCCGATCTGCACGGTCGAGAGGAACTTGCCCGGATCGGCAGCCAGTTCGAGCGCCACGCGGGCCCCCCCGCTGCCCCCCTCCGCCAGAACCTTGAGCCGGGCCGGACGTGCCGAGACAATGGCCAGCTCCGACATGGAAAACAGACCGTTGAGCACGACAAGGCCCAGGATTATGAGCGCATCTGGCCATGGAAATGGGGTCACGGGGCAAGCCCCTAGCAGATTTGCGCGGCGCCGCGAAGTCCTTGCGAAGCCTCGCGTGATACCCGCAGCCCGCCCGATACCGTTCATTATTCGGGAACCATTCAGCCCGTGGCCGTGTATTGGACGCAAAGCAGGCTGCCGTGATCCGCTCACGGTTCGCCGCCTGCCTGGCTCCCGCCCTGCGATCAGGCGCGGGAGAGGGATGCAACGAAGGGGAATACCAATGAAGATTCGTCGGGTGCTCGTTTCCAGCCTTTGCGCGGTGTCGCTGGTCAGCCTCTCGGGCTGCGTGACCGACCCCAACACCGGCCAGCAGAAGGTCTCGCGCACGGCGCTGGGCGCGGGCGCGGGCGCGCTGGGCGGCCTCTTGCTGGGCGGACTGATCGGCGGTGGCACGGGCCGCATCGTGGGCGCGGGCATCGGCGGCGTCGCGGGCGCGGCCGTGGGCTACACCATGGACAAGCAGATCAGGCAACTCAAGGAACAGACCGCCGGCACCGGCGTCGACGTGACCCCGGTCGACAACGGCAAGGCCATCCTCGTCAACCTGCCCAACGGGGTGACGTTCGACACCGACAGCACGCTGATCAAGCCCGCCTTCCGCGACACGCTCGACAAGGTCGCCGGCTCGCTGGTCCAGTACCCGGATTCGCTGATCGACGTCTATGGCCACACCGACTCGACCGGCTCGGACGCCTACAACATGACCCTGTCGCAGAACCGCGCCCGGTCTGTGGCTGACTACCTGTCCTCGCGCGGGGTTGCTCCGGCGCGCATCCGTTCGCAGGGCTATGGCAAGACCCAGCCCATCGCCTCGAACGCCACCGAGGAAGGCCGCGCCGCCAACCGTCGCGTGGAAATCAAGATCGTGCCTGTCACGCAGGACGACGTGGCCCGCGCGCGCGGCCAGTAAGCAGCCAGCGCAGGCAACCGGCACAAGGCCCGGCGTTTTGCCGGGCCGGCGGCCAGAACAGGGCGCCTTCCCACGCGGGAGGCGCCTTTTTCGTAATTCCCGCACAGGTTGACGGCCGGGGCATCCCGCTGGCATCCATCGGGGAACAAGGAGTTCCCCCGCATGTCGATCCTGCCCTCCGCCTCTCCCTTTCGCCGGCCCCTCGCCGGACGGCCCCTTGCTCCCATCGGGCTTGGCTGCATGTCGCTCAGTTGGGCCTATGGCGAGCGCCCGTCCGAGGAGGACGGCATCGCCCTGCTCCACCGCGCGATCGAGCTGGGCTATGACCATTTCGACACCGCCCGCCTCTATGGACAGGGCCACAACGAGACGCTGGTGGGCCGCGCGCTCAAGGGCAAGCGCGACAAGGTCTTCCTCGCCAGCAAGATGGGCATCTTCGCCAGCGGCGAAAAGCGCGGGATCGACTGCCACCCCGACACCATCCGCGCCGAGCTGGAAAAGTCGCTGACCCTGCTCCAGACCGACCACATCGACCTCTACTACATGCACCGCCGCGACTTCACGGTGCCGATCGAGGACTCGGTGGGCGCGATGGCCGACCTCGTCCGGGAAGGGAAGATCGGCGCCATCGGCCTGTCGGAAATGTCGGCTGACACTTTGCGCCGCGCCGCCGCCACCCACCCCATCGCCGCGATGCAGACCGAATATTCGCCCTGGACGCGTCAGGCCGAGATCGCCGTTCTCGACGCCTGCCGCGAGGTGGGCACCACGTTCGTCGCTTTCTCGCCGGTCGCGCGCGGGGCGCTGGCCAATGGCGTGCGCGACCCGCAGGCGCTGGAAGAGGGCGACATCCGCAAGGCCATGCCGCGCTTCATGGCCGGCAACTGGCCCCGCAACCTCGCGCTGATCGACCGTTTCAACGCCCTCGCCCACGAAGCGGGCGTCACCCCGGCGCAGCTTTCGCTGGCCTGGGTGCTGGGCAAGGGCGAACACATCGTGGCCATTCCCGGCACCGGCAAGATCGCCCATCTCGAAGAAAACATCGCCCGTCAGGACTGGACCATCCCGGCCGACCTGACCGCGCAAGTCGACGCGCTGATCAACCAGCAGACCGTGTCCGGGCACCGCTATGCCCAGACCATGCACGCCACGATCGACACCGAGGATTTTGAACCTGCCTGATACCGGGTCGCCCCGGTCAGTCGTTCCTGTCCGGTCCGGGCCTGTCCGGTCCGGGCCCATCCGGTCCCGCTCCGTCCTTTGCGACAGGCCTGACGGGCAGCGACAGGTCGACACCCTGCGGCGGGTTCCCCAGCCCGCGCAGGGACTTGGCGGTGGTCGGCGCCACCCGTGCGCGCGCCTCGTCATGAATGGCCGGCGCGCTCACCAGCACGCCAAAGGCGCGCGGATCGGGCTTGTTGAACACGAGCCCCGCGCCATGGGCATCGGTGACTGTCGCGCCCGCTTCCTGCGCGATCAGGGCGGCGGCGGCGATGTCCCACTCGTAGCCCCAGCGCCAGGTGGCCAGAAGGTCTGCCTCGCCCGAAGCGACCATCGCCATGCGCAAGGCGATGGAATTGGGCTTGTCCACCATGGTCAGTTCGACGCCCGAAGGCAGGCGCAAGTCCATCGGCATGCGCGCCCCTTCGAGCCGGGTGCGCGTGCTCGTCGCCAGTGGCAACCCGTTGCGCGTGGCGCCAAGACCGGCCCCGGCCACCCACAGTTCGTCGCGCGCCGGCGCATCGAGAACGGCCAGAACCGGACGCCCCCGCGCGATCAGGGCCACCGAAACCGCCCAGCCGGGCGCCCCGCGCACGAAATCGCGCGTCCCGTCGACCGGATCGACCACCCAGCACAACTCGCGCGCCAGCCGGGCGGGATCATCGACGGTTTCCTCGGAAAGCCAGCCCGCCTCGGGCAGAAGATCGCCCAGCGCCTGATGCAGGAACCTGTCGACGGCAATGTCGGCCTCGCAGACCGGGTTGTCGGGCCCCTTCTCCCAGATCCGCGGCGCGTGGCCATGGCCCGGCCAGAGGTCGAGCGCCAGTTGCCCGGCCTGACCGACGATCGGGCCGACAAGAGGCGCAAGTGAGGCAGGATCAATCATGCAACGCCAAGAACTGAGCCAGAAATTGCCCCTTGGCAAGCAAAATAGCATGCTTATGCAAGTGCGCCGCAATTGCGATAAATTTGCCACCCGTAGAATTTGATAGCGGCGTCAAGGACGTTGCAACTACCCGTGGGTGTGCTTAAGGCAACGCAGAATCGCGGCGCAAGCCATCCCTTTTCTCATCTGCAAGCGGGGATTTTTCATGAACGTCCATGAATACCAGGCCAAGGAATTGCTGGCTAAATACGGCGTCGGCATTCCCGCCGGCATCGCAGCCCTGACCGTCGAAGAAGCCGTCGCTGCCGCCAAACAGCTTCCCGGACCGATCTATGTCGTCAAGGCGCAGATCCACGCGGGTGGTCGCGGCAAGGGCAAGTTCAAGGAACTCCCCGCCGACGCCAAGGGTGGCGTGCGCCTCGCCAAGAGCATCGAGGAAGTCGAGACTTTCGCCAGGGAAATGCTCGGCAACACCCTCGTGACCGTGCAGACCGGCGAAGCGGGCAAGCAGGTCAACCGCCTCTACGTGACCGACGGCGTCGACATCGCCAAGGAATACTACCTCTCGATGGTGGTGGACCGCGCTTCGGGCCGCGTGGCGATGATCGTCTCGACCGAGGGTGGCATGGACATCGAGGAAGTCGCCCACGCGACGCCTGAAAAGATCGCCACGATCACCATCGACCCGGCGCAGGGCTTCATGCCCCACCATGGCCGCGCGGTGGCCTATGCGCTCAACCTCACCGGCGATCTGGTCAAGCAGGCCGCCAAGCTCGCCCAGCAGCTCTACACCGCGTTCATGGCGCTCGATTGCGACATGCTCGAAATCAACCCGCTGGTGGAAACCAATCCCGATTCGTCCGGGGCCGCGAAGCTGCTGGTGCTCGACACCAAGATGAGCTTTGATTCCAACGCGCTCTACCGTCACCCCGAAGTCGTCGCCCTGCGCGACGAGACCGAGGAAGACCCCGCCGAAATCGAAGCCAGCAAGTACGACCTGGCCTACATCAAGCTCCATGGCGACATCGGCTGCATGGTGAACGGCGCAGGGCTGGCGATGGCCACGATGGACATCATCAAGCTCAACGGCATGTTCCCGGCCAACTTCCTCGACGTGGGCGGCGGCGCCACCACCGAAAAGGTGACTGCGGCCTTCAAGCTGATCCTGTCGGACCCGGCGGTGAAGGGCATTCTGGTCAACATCTTCGGCGGCATCATGAAGTGCGACGTGATCGCGCAAGGCATCGTGGCCGCTGCCAAGGAAGTGAATCTCCAGGTTCCGCTCGTGGTGCGCCTCGAAGGCACCAACGTGCAGGAAGGCAAGGACATCCTCGCCCATTCCGGTCTCCCCATCGTTCCGGCCAACGATCTTGGCGATGCCGCCCAGAAGATCGTCGCCGAAGTGCAGAAGGTCGCCTGATCCATGAGCATTCTGGTCAACAAGAACACCAAGGTCATCACCCAGGGGATGACCGGCGCCACCGGCACGTTCCACACCCAGCAGGCGCTGGCCTATGGCACCCAGATGGTCGGCGGCGTGACGCCGGGCAAGGGCGGCACGACCCACATCGGCCTGCCCAACTTCAACACCGTCGCCGAAGCCAAGGCCGCGACCGGTGCGACCGCCTCGTGCATCTACGTTCCGCCGCCGTTCGCCGCCGACTCGATCCTCGAAGCGATCGACGCGCAGATGGAACTGATCGTGTGCATCACCGAAGGCATCCCGGTGCTCGACATGGTCCGCGTCAAGCGCGCCCTTTCGGGCAGCAAGTCGCGCCTGATCGGCCCGAACTGCCCCGGCGTGCTCACCCCGGATGAATGCAAGATCGGCATCATGCCCGGTTCGATCTTCAAGAAGGGCTCGGTCGGCGTGGTCTCGCGCTCGGGCACGCTGACCTATGAAGCCGTGTTCCAGACCTCGAACATCGGCCTTGGCCAGACCACCGCAGTCGGCATCGGCGGCGACCCGGTCAACGGCACCAACTTCATCGACGTGCTCGAACTGTTCCTGGCCGACGAAGACACCAAGTCGATCATCATGATCGGTGAAATCGGCGGCGACGCGGAAGAACAGGCCGCACAGTTCCTGATCGACGAAGCCAAGCGTGGCCGCAAGAAGCCCATGGCGGGCTTCATCGCCGGTCGCTCGGCCCCTCCGGGCCGCCGCATGGGCCATGCCGGCGCCATCGTCTCGGGCGGCAAGGGCGACGCGGAAAGCAAGATCGCGGCGATGGAAGCAGCTGGCATCCGTGTCAGCCCCAGCCCGTCGCTGCTGGGCGAAACCCTGGCCGAAGTGCTCAAGGGCTAAGCTTTCGCACAGATGCAAAAGGAGGCCGGAGGGGAGACCTTCCGGCCTTTTTTATGCCTTCTTCCCCTCCGTCAGCCCTTCGGGCTGCCACCTCCCCATTTCATGGGGAGGATCTCTGTGGTCCTCCCCGCTTGCGGGGAGGTGGCAGGCCGCAGGCCTGACGGAGGGGCCATCGGCCTAACAATCAGGCCGCATGGCCAACCCGCCCAGACTCTCGGCCTCCAGCACAAGCTCGTCATCGGCCGCCCCATCGGGCACGCTCTCGCGCCCGATCATCACCAGCACGGGCACGGCCAGCGGCGTCACCCGCTCCACCTCGACATGGACCAGTTGCGCCCCTGCCCGCTCCAGCAGGTCGGCCAACCGCCCCAGATCGGTCATCCGCGTGCGCGCATCGGCCCAGGCCGCCTCGATCAGCACATGGTCGGGCTCGTGGCGGCACAAGACATCATAGATCAGGTCGGTCGAGAAGGTGACCTGCCGCCCGCTCTTGCGTTTGCCCGGATGCTGCCGCTCGACGAGCCCCGAAATCACCGCCACCTCGCGAAAGGCGCGCCGCAGCAGGTGCGAGCCCTGCACCCATTCGACGAATTCATGGGCCAGAATGTCGGGCGAAAGCAGCGGCGCAGGGTCGGCTATCGGGCGCAGGCTCCAGACCGCCAGCGCATAGTCATTGGCCACGAAGCCCAGCGGCCCCAACCCCAGTTCCTCCATCCGCCGGGTGATCAGCATTCCAAGCGACTGGTTCGCGTTCCACCCCTCGAACGTATAGAACACGCTATAGGCCCGCCCCTGATGCGGGAAACTCTCGACCAGCAGTTCGCCCGGATGGGGCAGGCGGCTGCGCCAGTCCTGCATTTCGAGCCACTCGCGCACATCGTCGGGAAAGCGCGCCCAGCCGCTGCGGTCGGCCAGCATGGCCTGAACCCGCGTCGACAGATGGGTGGTGAGCGGCATGCGCAGGCCGCCATAGCTCGGGATGCGCCCGGCCTTCTTCGCCGCGCGGACGATCAGGTCGAGATCGCGCACGCCTTCGACCTCCAGATCGAGCCCGGCAAAGCGGAAGGTATCGCCCGGACTCAATTGCGCGCCGAAGAATTCCTCGACTTTGCCCAGCGAGCGCCCGTTGCGAAAACGCACGTCGAGCATCTCGGAATCGACGATGATCCCGGCGTTGAGCCGGTGCCGCGCGGCCTGTTCCGGGTGGGCCAGCCGCCATTGCCCGTCGCGCGTGCGCACGATCCGGCGGAACCGGTCATAGGCACGCAGCGCGTAGCCCCCCGTCGCCACGAAATCGAGCACGCGCGCCAGAACGGTCGCATCCACCCACGCATAAGGCCAGCACGAGCGGATTTCGGCCAGCAGCGCCTCCTCGTGGAACGGCCCCGAACAGGCGCAGGCCATGACATGCTGGGCCAGCACGTCCAGCCCGCCGGGCCGGAAATCCTCGCCATCGCGCTGCCCCTCGTTCACCGCGTCGCAGGCCGCCATGGCTTCGAGAAACTCGAAGCGGTTGCCCGGCACCAGCACCGCCCGGCTCGGCTGGTCCAGCCGGTGGTTGGCCCGCCCGATCCGCTGCAACAGCCGCGACGATCCCTTGGGCGCCCCCATCTGGACGACAAGGTCGATATCGCCCCAGTCCACCCCCAGATCGAGGCTGGCCGTGCAGACCAGCGCGCGCAAGGCCCCGCGCGCCATCGCGCTTTCCACCTTGCGCCGCGCCTCGACCGAGAGCGAGCCATGGTGGATGCCGATGGGCAGCGTCTCCTCGTTGGCGTCCCACAGCAACTGGAAGATATATTCGGCCAGAAACCGCGTGTTGGTAAAGACCAGCGTGACCCGGTTGGCGCGGATCAGGTCCATCAGTTGCGGCACCGCCCATGCCGCCGCATGGCCGCCCCACGGCACCCGCTCGCCCGCCGGAACCATGATCTCCACATGCGGCGTCGCGCCCGTCTCCCCCTCGACCAGCGCGACGGTGTCCACCTCGCCCCAAGGGGCCAGCCAACTGCGAAAACCATCCTCGTGCGCGACCGTCGCCGACAGCCCCACCCGTTGCAGGCCCGGTGCCAGCGCCTGAAGCCGGGCCAGCGCCAGCGCCAGCAAATCCCCGCGCTTGCCCGTGGCAAAGGCGTGAATCTCGTCGATCACCACGCGCTTCAACCCGCTGAAAATCTCGGGCGCCTCGGGATAGCTGAGCAGCAGCGACAGCGATTCGGGTGTCGTCAGCAAGACATGGGGCGGCCGCGCCCGCTGCCGCGCCTTGCGCTCCGAAGGCGTATCCCCGCTGCGCGTCTCCACGCGCAGGTCGAGCCCCATCTCCGCAATCGGCGCCAGCAGGTTGCGCTGCACATCATGGGCCAGCGCCTTCAAGGGCGAGATATAGAGCGTGTGCAGCCCTTCAGGGGCCCCCGCCCCGCCCAGCCGCGAGGGACAGAACGCCGCCAGCGTCGGCAAAAACCCCGCCAGCGTCTTGCCCGCCCCGGTATCGGCCACCAGCAGGGCATGCCCCCCGGCATCGGCCACATCGAGCATCGCGGCCTGATGCCGCCGCACCCGCCACCCACGCGACGCAAACCATTCGGCGATTTCAGGAGGAAGCGCGGCCATGTCCTCTAGATAGGAAAGCCCTCCCGCCGGAACGAGAGAGAAAAACAGGAAGCGAAATCAGATCGCGCGCAAAATGGCGGTGCGCGCCGCCCCCTTCCAGTCGAGTGCGGTGGACAGAACCGCCATGCGCACGGCGCAGACTTGCGCGGGCGTGCCCTTGTTGATCAGTCCGCCCTTTACCACCTCTGCGGACAACCCGGTCGCCGCCACGACCCGCTCGATCAGCAGGCCGGGAATCTTGAACGTGAATTTGCCCGAAGGTGGCCGGGGCGGATCAAGTTCTCCGGCAGCGAGCATTTCCTTGGCCAGATGTTGTTCCTGCGCGGCCTGTGCGGGCGACAATTCAAGGCCATCGGGCAAAGAATTGCCACTCAGCAACGCCATGCAGGTATCGCCCCCATCCCTGCGCGCGACAACCAACTGCCCCAGCCGCCAGCGCGCAAGGGCATCGAGCCGGGCAGGCTTGCCGGTCCGGATCGCATCCGCCATGCGCAGGCGCACGATCATTCGCGTCTCCGAGACCAGCCCCTCCACATCGGCAGTCCGCCGCCGGTTGGCCAGAATCGTCTCGGCCAGATTGGGATTTCTGCGACGCAAGGTCGCGAAATCGACGTCGGGGCCAAACATCGCATGAACCGCCTGTGCCAACACCAGGTCGGTCGCCGGATCGAATGCGAGATCGTCAGGCGGCCGATACCGCGACGAGGATTCGGCAACCTGCAAGGCCTGCGGGAGATGCGGCGTGTATCCATCGTGGCCGGACCAGGGGAGGCGGATGAGGATATTCACAACGGCCACCAGAACGAACCAGACCATCCGCCTGGTGAAAAGATGCCACCAACTGCGCGCACGCTCCCAGCGGTCAACGAGGGCCGGACTGAAATGGTCCTCCAGTTCGGGGAAATGGCCGCGCACGACCTGAAGCAGTTCCTGCACCTCGCGACGCGAGACGAAGGGGTTACGGTACTGGCCGGTCCGGGTCAGTTCACGCCAGGCGCGGCCCAGGCGGTGGCCCGGCGCACGCACGTCATCGACAAATCGCAGGCCACGCAGACGCGCATTGAGAAAAGCGATGGCTGGTCTTTCGTCCAGCTTGCCATATTCCTTGTCCCAGCCGAAGGCCGCCACGGCCGGTTCGAGCAAGGGGGCCGAGCGTGGCCAGGCTTCGACCAGAAGGTCGGCCAGCCAGGCCTCCACCCGCTGATGCGCCTCGACATCGCCCGCCTCGGCCTCCTTCACAATGGCCGCCAGCAGGGACCGGGCATGGGCCTCCTGCCATTCTCCGAGCGGGTCGCGGACGTGCCCCCTCGATCAGCAGGGTATGAAGCGGCGCCCGAACCGGTTGGGCTGGCCGTGTGGCGGGGCGATGCCCGACACGGGGCACGAGGAAAGCGATGGCTGGGCTGTCTGCCGTGGTGGCCTCGCGCCCGGCCCAGCCGAACGCCTGGGCTGCCTGTTCAAGCAAGAGAGCCGAGCGCGGCCAGCCGCGCGCCAGCGTTTCGGCAAGCCATTCCTCCGTCCTTGCCCACACGTCAGCACTGCCCGCCTCGCCCCGGTGAATAAGGGCGGTCATATGGGCAGCGGCCTGCGCTTCCTCGCCCTCGGTCAACGCGAATTCAACGCCCGGCCCTTCGAGCAGGATCGCTTGAAGGCCATGATCATCGCGCACCCGAGCCGTCGGACCCACGCCCTCTGCACCCTCTACCACCGCGCCATGCCAGCACAGGAGGGCAAAAGGTGCTCCGGCCAGCGCGAACTGCGGATCGGCAGGCCCCTCCATGGCGCGCACGCCAGAAGCGGGCACCAGCACGGATTCCACGCCCACGCCCCGCGTCCCAAGCGTGAAACCGCCAGAAGCGCAATGCCCCTCGCCCACCAGGCGCGGCGCGGCATAGGGCCAGACGCCCGGCGTGAAATCAGGCTCTATTGGATCGGATTGTGCCCCATCCACCACTTCCGCCACTTCCGGCGGCGGCGCCACCTCGCCCTGACGGCGCGCCCAGGCCAGCGCGGTATCGCGCGCGGCGCGCAAGGCGGCAAACCCGGCGACATCGGCATCCACGTCCATCGCGCGCAACGCATCGGCATAGGCCCGGCGGATCGCCCCCTGATCGCCGGTGCGTGCAATGCCCAAACAGTGCCAGGCCTGCGCCAGCCCCCCGCCCTGATACCCGCTCACAGCGGCGCCTGCGCGTCGAGCCCGTCCAGCCGTTCGGCCAAACTGGCCGCCGCTTCGGCAATCGTGCGCTGTTCCTGTGTTTCAAGCGCAGTCTGGAACGCAAGAATCCACTGCCCGATTATCGCACGCCCATCGCCCAGATGATCTTCCCACAACCGCTCGGCACGAGCCAACAGCGCCTGGTTCGCCGCATCCTCGCGCGGATGGAACTTGAGCGCGGCCAACGCCTCGCGGCGGCGCGCGAGTTCAGCGGCGTCCTGCCGGTCTTCCTCGTCCACGATCGTCAGCGTCCGGCTCTCGCCGGTGAGCGGAATGCTCACATCGACTTCGAGCAACCCCGAGCTGTCGTAGCTGAAGCGCACATCGACCTTGACTTCGCCAGCCGGGCGTGGCTGCACGGGGATCGATACCTCACCCAGACGGACATTGCCCGAGACCGCCCGCGCCTCGCCCTGGTAAATGCCGAATTCGACGCGGCGCTGCTTGTCACCCATTGTCTGGAAATAGTGCACCCGGCTGACCGGAACGGGGGTGTTGCGCTCGATGATCGGGGTGAACAAGCCATCGATAAAGCCGCCCTGGCCATCGTGTTCGCTGCGGTTGACCCCCAGTGTGAACGGGCAGACATCGGTGATCCGCACTTCGTCCAGCCCGCCATCACGCGCCACCAACCCGCCCTGGATCGCCGCGCCCAGCGCCACGGCATGGTCGGGATGAACCGTGGCATTGGGAAAGCGCCCGAACAGACGGGTGATCGCCTTGCGCACGACCGGCATGCGTGTCGCCCCGCCGACCAGCACCACTTCGGACAAGGCGGCGGTGTCGATCTGGCTGTCGCGCAGCGCCCGCACGACAGGCTCGCGCAAGCGCCGCAGCAAGGGTTCGACCGCGCTTTCCAGTTCCTCGGCACCGACATCGACCGACAGCCGCCGCTCGTCCACGGTCAGCGCGAAAGGCGCGACCGCGTTCTCGCTCAGGGCCCGGCGCGTACGCTCGGCGGCCTGGAGCAGCAAGGCTCGCGCCCGCTCGGCATCGAGGCGGTCCAGCAGACCCTCGGGATCGAGCCGGGGCCGAACGGCAGCAGCCAGCGCAGCGTTGAAATCATCCCCACCCAGACGGTTGTCGCCCGCCGAGGCGCGCACTTCGACAATGCCGGAAAACATCTCGACAATCGAGACGTCGAACGTCCCCCCGCCCAGATCGAACACCAGAAACGGCTCATGCTCGCGCCGTTCAGCCAGGCCGAAGGCCAGCGCGGCGGCGGTCGGCTCGTTGATCAGGCGACGGACCGACAGGCCCGCCAGTTCGCCCGCACGGCGCGTCGCCTTGCGCTGGCGGTCGTTGAAATAGGCCGGGACGGTGATCACCGCCTCGGTCGGCATGGTGCCGGTGTGAGCCGCCACATCATCGCGGAGCGAGGCCAGCACAAGCGCGGACAAATCTTCCGCGCGCATGGATTTCCGGCCCAGCTTGAGCATGTGGTCGGTGCCCATGTAGCGTTTGAAACTGACTTGCGTGGCGCCATCCCTTGCCGCCATCCGTTCGAGCGCGGCGGCGCCGACCAGGTGCGTCCCATCGGGCAGGATCGAGACCGCCGAAGGCGTGAGGAACTCTCCCAGCGCATTGGGCACCAGTTGCGGACGCACGCCATCCCAGATTGCCACCGCGCTGTTGGTAGTCCCCAGATCGATTCCGATAATCATGCTGCCCCTACCCCGGCCAACCTTGGCCAGACCGGCACCATGGACGGCCATCCACCGTCATTGCAAGATGTTACCGCCACCAGAAATCGCGCCGGAACGGAAGCAAAGACCGTCCTGAGAAGGCCTCACCCGCTCGTGCCACCGCGCGACAGGCCCGAGGCGGCCAGTTGGGCGTCGATCTGGGCCAGCAGGCGGGCGAGGCCTGCTTCGCTGGTGCTTTCCGCGCGGGCGACCAGCACGTCCTGCGTGTTCGAGGCGCGCAGCAGCCACCAGCCGTCAGGCGTGGTCACGCGCACGCCGTCGATGGCGACCAGTTCGGCCCCTTCGGCTTCGAGGCGGGCGCGAACTTCCTCGATGGCGGCGAACTTGCGGGCTTCATCGACCGGGAAGCGCAGTTCGGGAGTGTTGACCATCGCGGGCATCGCGCTGCGCAAGTCGGTCAGCGAAGTGTGCAGGCGGATCGTCGCGGCGATCAGGCGCAGCGCGGCATAGAGGCCGTCGTCGAAGCCGTACCAGTCGTCGGCGAAGAACACATGGCCGCTCATCTCGCCGGCCAGCGGGCTGCCGGTTTCGAGCATGCGCGCCTTCATCAGCGAATGGCCGGTCTTCCACATCATCGGCTTGCCGCCCAGTTGCGCCACGCGGTCGAACAGCGCGCTACTGGCCTTGATGTCGGCGATCACCGTCGCACCGGGCTGGCGGGCGAGCAGGTCCTGCGCGAAAATCATCAGCAACTGGTCGCCCCAGACCACGCGGCCAAGGCCATCGACCGCGCCCAGCCGGTCCGCGTCGCCATCGAAGGCGACCGCGAAATCGAGGTGCTGTTCGGCCACCGCGCAGCGCACGTCGGCGAGGTTTTCCTCGACCGTGGGATCGGGGTGATGGTTGGGGAACGTGCCATCGACCGCCGTGTGCAGCAGGACATGGCGGCCCGGCAGGCGCGCGACCAACCGTTCCAGCACGGGGCCAGCCGCGCCATTGCCCGCGTCCCACGCCAGCGCGAGGCGCGCGAGCGCCGCCGGATCGAGCCCGTCGAGCGCGCGCAGCAGCGCGGCGACATAGGCCTCCATCACGTCGGCGCCCGAAACCGTGCCGCTGCCGCTCGTCCAGGCCCCGGCTTGCGCCAGAGCGCCCAGTTCGGCGATCTGCGCACCGAAGAACGGGCGGCCATGGAGCACGAACTTGAAGCCGTTGTGGTTGGCCGGGTTGTGGCTGCCGGTGATCATCACCGCGCCATCGACCCCATCGAGCGTGGCCGCCGCGAAATAGAGCATCGGCGTGGGGCCAAGCCCGATCCGCACGACATCGACACCGCCCGCCGCCAGCCCCTCGACCAGCGCATGTTCAAGGATCGGCGAAGACACCCGCCCGTCGAGCCCGACCGCCACGCAGCGTCCGCCGCCCCGGATCACCCGCGCGGCAAAGCTGCGCCCGATGGCGCGCGCATCTTCCGCGCCCAGCGTCTGGCCGAACACCCCGCGCACATCGTATTCGCGCAGGATCGTGGGATCGAAATGGTGAGTCATCATGCGGGCCTGCCGATCGGACGAAAAAACCTTGGATTGCGCGGAAAAATTTGCGGCTGTCGGGATTCTGCAAGACAGTACCAGGAGATGGTTGATCCATCTCTCGTCATTCTCGCGAAGGCGGGAATCCAGATTCCGTGCCCCGTTTGCATGCGCAGCCGTCGCAACTGGATCCCCGCCTTCGCGGGGATGACGAATACAATTCAGGCAACCCTGTTTTGCTCCAAACATCAGGGTTCGCATCAAGGATCAGAATGTGTCCACGCCGCCTAGCGCTGCGCGGTTTCCGCAAGGCGGGCGAGCAGCAGGTCGCGCGCGGCATTGGCCTCGTGGACGGCCTCGTTGGTGCCGCCCCGGTCGGGGTGAACCATGGCGATGAGGCGGCGGTGCGCCTCGATGATCTGTTCACGGCTGGCATCGGGGGCCACTCCCAGAAGATTGCAGGCCTTGCCCTGCATACCCGAACGAAGCGTGCCCGAATGCGGGGCGCGCCCGGCCAGTTCCCCCCATTTCTTTTCCCAGGGCCAGCGACCGGTCAGCAGGCGGACCAGGGCGCAGACCAGCCCCGCCAGCCAAAGCAGCTTGATCACGCCGCGCCCCGCGTCTGGTCCATCAGATGGGCCTTGGCCGCCGCGATCGGCAGGTTGAGACCGGCGACGAGCGTGCGCAGTTCCTGCCGGGCGACCAGATGGCTGGTGCCCAGTTCGCCCAGATAGCCCTTGTCGAGCAGGGTCAACCCGCTGGGGAACAGTTCGCGATAGATCACGCGCTCGGACAGGCCGTTGGAGATGCGGAAGCCCACCCGGCGCGAGAGTTCGTTCAGCGCCTGATCGATGCGCTTCTGGTTGCGCGCCTCGACATGCTGGGTGCGGTTGCGCACGACGACCCAGTCCATGTCCTTGCGCGCATCGCGGATCGTGGCCATCGCACGCTTCTTGCGGGTTTCCCAGATCAGCTCGGCATAGAACGAGAGGCGGCGGACGCGGAACGTCTCGGCGTCGACCTGCCCGATCAGGTCGAAATCGACGAAACTGTCGTTGAGCGGGGTGACCAGCGTGTCGGCGCTGGTGGCGACATGGCGGGCGAGCATGTCGTCGCGGCCCGGCGTGTCGAAGATGATGAAATCGTGGTCCTGCGCGAAATCGGCGACGAGGGCGTCGAGCGCCTCGGTGCTGTCCTCGCGGAAGACGGCGTGGGTAGCGTTGGGCAGCGGGATCTGGCGGCGGCGCGCGGTCTCGTCGCGGTTTTCCAGATAGCGGTGGAGCGTGGCCTGACGGCTGTCGAGGTCGATCGCGGCGACACGCACGCCCTGATAGGCCAGCGCCACGGCGACATGGACCGCCGTCGTCGACTTGCCGGTTCCGCCCTTTTCGTTGGCGAAAACGATGCGATGCGGGCCCGCGAAAGGACCCGAAGCTTGAGGCTCTACCGACACGCGCTTTCTCTCTCGATGACTGGTTGCAAAGCGGCCCGGACATATCCCGGCCCTAAAACCCCGATCTTGCCGACCCTTGTACACGCGGACAGCCCTCGCTAGGGCAAAGCCCCGCCGCGAGGATCCGCTTTCCCCGGCTTAATGGAGAGCCCGCCAGCGTGCAAACCATCTCTCGTCTCGACGACTTGCGCCAAGCCCTTGCCCTTTCCAAAAGCGGGGGAAAAACAGTCGCACTGGTGCCCACCATGGGCGCGCTCCATCAAGGCCACCTGACCCTTGTACGCCAGGCCCGCGCGCGTGCCGACATCGTCGTGGTGTCGATCTTCGTCAATCCGCGCCAGTTTGGACCCAACGAGGATTTCAGCGCCTATCCGCGCCAGTTGGCCGCCGATGCCGCGCTGCTCGAAGCCGAGGGTGTCGATGTGCTCTGGGCCCCCACGCCCGAGGCGATGTACCCGGCTGGCTTTGCCACGACGGTCTCGGTCGCCGGGCTGGACGCGCCCTTGTGCGGCGCCAATCGCCCCGGCCATTTCGACGGCGTGGCGACCGTGGTGTGCAAGCTGTTCAACCAGGTCCGCCCCGATGTCGCGCTGTTCGGCGAAAAGGACTGGCAGCAACTGGCGATCATCCGCGCCATGGCTCGCGACCTCGACCTGACCGCGCCCCATGTCGATGCGATCATCGGCGTGCCCACCGTGCGCGAGGCCGACGGGCTGGCGATGAGCAGCCGCAACCGCTACCTCACCGCGCCCGAACGCACCGCCGCGCTGGCCCTGCCCACGGGAATCGAGGCGGCCATCGCCACCTTGCGCGAAGGGGGCCCGGCCCAGCCCGTGCTCGACACCTTGCGCGCCGGGTTGCTCGCCGCCGGGTTTTCGCGCGTGGACTATGCCGACTTGCGCGACGCCGAAACCCTCGAAGCGCTCGACGCGCTGGGCAGCCGCCCGGCCCGCGTGCTGGTGGCCGCCCAGATGGGCAAGGCGCGCCTGATCGACAACTGGCCAGCCAATTGAGAGGCGCGAATTGACGGGGCCAGCCCGGCGCGCGAAGACAAAGTCATGATCCCTCGCCGCCTTTTTGCCTCGCTCGGGTGCGTGGCTGCGCTGCTGGCCGTTCCGGCCCCTGTGCAAGCCAAATCCCCGGCTTCAGCGCCTCACGCCGATCCGGTCGCCGTGGCCCTCGCCGCGCTGCCACAAGGCGCGCGGATGGGGTTGCTGGTGGTCGACGACAAGGGCGCCGTGCTGGCGCAGGCCAGTGCCGACCAGCGGATGGTCCCGGCCTCGACCACCAAGCTGTTCACCACCGCCGCCGCGCTCGCCCTGCTGCCCGATCCCACCGCGCCCGATGCGACCGGCGGGGCCGATGTCGTGCTCGAAGGCCCGGCGCGCGCGCGCGACGTGGTGCTGCGCGGCCATGGCGATGCCCGGCTGTCTTCAGCGAGCGACTGCACGCAAGATTGCCTGTCCACCCTCGCCGATGCCCTCGCCGCGCGGCTGGTCGCGCGTCTGGGCAGGGGCGCCCACGTCGCGCGCGTGATCGGCGACGACAGCGCGATGGCCGACGAACGCTGGCCCTCGGGCATGAGCTGGGACAACATGGCCACCGGCTCGGGCACGGCAATCTCGGCGCTGACCCTCGACGACAATCTGGCCATCCTGCCCATCGCCAGTGGCGCGCCGGGCACCCCCGCCATGCTGGCCGCGCCCCCCGGCGTAACGATCCGCGGCACGGTACTGAGCCAGACCGGCGGCGGCGCCCCGTTTACCCGGCAGATGGCCGTGGGCAGCGACACATGGCAGGTGGGTGGCACAATCCCGGCGGGGCAGGCCCTGACCGTGCCCCTCGCGCTGGCCGATCCGGCGGCCCATGCCGCCGCCGTGCTGCGCGCAATGCTGGTCGCGCGCGGGATCAGGGTTTCCGGCCCGGCGCTGGCCCGCCACCGCAGCGCTCCCCCGCAGCCCTCATCCACGCAGCCCTCATCCTCAGCGCCCCCATCCTCAACGCCCCTCGCCCGGCTTGTCCCGCCGCCGCTCGCCGAAGATGTGGCGCTCACCTTGCGGCAAAGCCAGAACCTTCATGCCGAACTCCTGCTGCGACGGCTGGGCGCCTCGGGCACGGTCGCCGATGGCCTTGCCGCGCGGCAGGCGGCGCTGGCCCCGGCGCAGCTTCCGCCCGGCAGCACCAGCCTTTACGATGGCTCGGGCATGTCGACCTACAACCGCACCAGCCCGCGCGCGCTCGTCGCGCTGCTGCGCTGGGGCCTCGCCCAGCCCTGGGGCCCGCTGTGGCAGGCCGGATGGCCCATCGCCGGGCAGAACGGCACGCTGAAGGGGCGGCTGCGCGGCACCGCGCTCGATGGCCAGCTGCGCGCCAAGACCGGCACCCTGATGGGCACGCAGGCGCTGGCCGGAACCTTCCCCGCCGCCAGTGGCCGCGTGCTGACCTTCGCGGTGCTCGTCAACGACCTGCCTGAAGGGAAAAGTGCGACGCCTGCCATCGATTCGCTCCTGCTGGCGCTGGCCGCCGCGTTCTAGGCCGAACCCTGCCATGGCCAGCCTCACCCTCAACGCCCAGCCCCTCGAAATCCGGCTGCCCGACGATACCCCGCTGCTCTGGGCGCTGCGCGATGCGGCCAACCTCACCGGCACCAAATATGGCTGCGGCACCGGCGAATGCGGGGCCTGCACGGTGATCGTCGACGGACAGGCCATGCCCAGTTGCACACTCTCGCTGGGCGAGGCCGAGGGCCGCAGCGTGACCACCATCGAAGGCCTCTCGCCCGACCGCAGCCACCCCGTCCAGCAGGCCTTCGTGGCCGAGCAGGCGATCCAGTGCGGCTTTTGCACGCCGGGCCTGATCATGGCCGCCGCCGCCCTGCTCGCCCACAACAGCGACCCCAGCGAGGCCGACATCGCCGCCGCGCTGCCCCATGTCTGCCGCTGCGGAGTCCAGCCCCGCCTCGTGCGGGCGGTCCAGCGCGCGGGCCACATCCTGCGCGGACAGGAACACGCAGCCCCCCTGCCCGCGCCCACCACCGCCACGACACCCGGCTTCTAGGCCGCCCCCATCAGGAGATCATCATGAAGGCCACGATCTGGCACAACCCCGCCTGCGGCACCTCGCGCAACACGCTCGCCCTGCTCCACGAAGCCGGGGCCGAAGTGACCGTGATCGAATATTTGAAGACCCCGCCGAGCGCGGAAAAGCTCGCCCAGCTCTACCGCGACGCCGGGATCACCCCGCAAGAGGGCCTGCGCCTCAAGGGCACCGACGCGCAGGAACGCGGCCTGCCCGATGCGGACGACGCCACCGTGCTGGCCGCCATGGCCGCCGAGCCGCGCCTGATCGAACGCCCGCTGGTCGAAACCGACAAGGGCGTGCGCCTGTGCCGCCCCAAGGAAAAGGTCGCCGAGATTCTTTGAGAGCCCGAAGCAGGATTCACCCCGTCAGCCGGTCGAGGATTGGGCAATCGGGCCGCGAATCCCCGTGACAGGCCTCGGCCAGATCAAGCAGGGTCGCCCGCATGGCTTCAATCGAGGCCGCCTTGCGCCCCAGTTCCCCGGCCCGGGCGAGCGCCAGCGCCTTGACGTCGCCGCTCGCCCGGTCCCGGTCCTGCCAGAGATTGAGCAGGGCACGGATCTCCTCGATCGGGAACCCCAGATCGCGCGCATTGGCGATGAAGCGCAGGCGGTGGACATCGGCCTGCGCATAGTCGCGATAGCCGCTGTCGCGCCGGGGCGGCGGCGGGATCAGGCCGATCTTCTCGTAATGGCGGATCATGCGCTGCGAGACCCCGCTCGCCTCGGCAGCCTGCCCGATGTTCATGATCCCGCCCCCTCCAGACGCACCCCGTTCAACCGCAGCGCGTTGACGACGACCGTGAACGACGAAAGCGCCATCGCCGCCCCCGCGAACATCGGCGAGAGCAGCGTTCCGGTCACCGGATAGAGCACCCCGGCGGCCACCGGCACCCCCATTCCGTTGAACACGAACGAGAAGAACAGGTTCTGGCGAATGTTCGCCATCGTCGCGCGGGCCAGACGAACTGCCCGCACCAGCGCCGACAGGTCGCCGCTGGTCAGCGTGATCCCCGCGCTCTCGATGGCCACATCGGTTCCCGTTCCCATCGCCACGCCGACATCGGCCGCCGCCAGCGCGGGAGCATCGTTGATCCCGTCGCCCGCCATCGCCACGCGCGCGCCCTTGTCCTTGAGTTCACCGACAATCCGCGCCTTGTCCTCGGGCCTGAGTTCGGCATGAACCTCGTCGATCCCGCCAATCACCGTGGCAACGGCCTGCGCCGTTCCCCGGCTGTCGCCGGTCAGCATGACGATCCGCAGGCCCTGCGCGCGCAAGGCTGCAATCGCCTCGCGCGCGGTATCGCGGATCGGGTCGGCCACCGCGACGAGCCCGGCGGCCCGGCCATCGACAGCCACCAGCATCACACCGCCCCCTTGCGCGCGATAGCCCTCGGCCTTGGCCTCCAGCCCGGTCGCATCGGCGCCGACACGCCGCATCTGCGCCGCATTGCCGACCGCGACCTCGCGCCCCTCGACCCGGCCACTGATGCCCATGCCGGTCTGCGAGGCAAAACCCTCGACAGGCGCGGGGTGCAATCCGCGCTCGCGCGCACCGGCAAGGATCGCGAGGGCCAGCGGATGCTCCGAATTTGCCTCGACCGCCGCCGCCAGCGCCAGAACTTCATCTGCCGCAAACCCGTCCTGCACCTCCACCGCGATCAGCTTCGGCTTGCCCTGGGTCAGCGTGCCGGTCTTGTCGATCACCAGCGTGTCGACCTTGTCGAGCGCCTGCAAGGCTTCGGCATCCTTGACCAGAACCCCGGCTTGCGCGCCGCGCCCGGTCCCCACCATGATCGACATCGGCGTCGCCAGCCCCAGCGCACAGGGACAGGCAATGACCAGCACCGCAATCGCATTGAGCAGGGCGTGCCCGAAACGCGGCTCGGGCCCGACCAGATTCCAGACAACGAAGGTGATGGCCGCCACCAGCACCACCAGCGGCACGAACCATCCCGAAATGCGATCCGCCACGGCCTGGATCGGCGCGCGACTGCGCTGCGCATTGGCCACCATCGCCACGATGCGCGCCAGCATGGTTTCGGAGCCCACCGCCTGCGCTTCCATGACAAGGCTTCCGGTCCCGTTGACCGTCCCCCCGGTCAGCCCCGCGCCAGGTGTCTTGAGCACGGGCGCAGGCTCGCCCGTCAGCATCGCTTCATCGACCGCGGAGCGCCCTTCGAGCACCACCCCGTCGACCGGCACGGCCTCGCCGGGCCGGACACGCAGATGGTCGCCCTTGGTGATCTCGGCCAGTGGCACGTCATGTTCGGCCCCATCCGCCCCGATCCGCCGCGCGGTCTTTGGCGCAAGATCGAGCAGCGCGCGGATCGCCCGCCCCGTCGCCGCCCGCGCACGCAGTTCCAGCACCTGCCCTAGCAGGACCAGCGTCACGACCACGCCCGCGGCCTCGTAATAGACCGGCACCATCCCGGCATGATCATGGAACGACGCGGGAAACAGCCCCGGCGCCATCGTCGCCACCAGACTGTAGCCAAAGGCCGCCCCCACCCCGATCATGATCAGGGTGAACATGTTGTAGTGACGGCTGCCGAGCGAGGCCCAGCCCCGCTCGAAGAAAGGCCGCCCCGCCCAGAGCACGATCGGCGCGCTCAGCAAAAGCTGCACCCACGCAGACCAGGCCATCGGCACGAGATGAAGCCCCAGCATCTCCGCCCCCATCGAGAGCAGCAGCAAGGGCACCGCCAACACCGCACTGACCTTAAGGCGGCGGGTGAAATCGACCAGTTCGGGATTGGGCCCATCATCGAGCGTGGGGGCCTCCGGTTCGAGCGCCATGCCACAGATCGGACAAGTGCCCGGCCCCTCCTGCCGGATTTCCGGATGCATCGGGCAGATCCAGATCGAACCGGGCGGGGCTTCCACCGGCGCTGCCGGGCGATCACCCAGAAACTTGTCCGGATCGGCGATGAATTTCGCACGACACCCCGCACCGCAAAAATGGAAGGTCTTGCCCTGATGCTCGGCATGATGCGGGGTCACGGCCGGATCGACGGTCATCCCGCAAACCGGGTCAATCACCTTGCCCGGTTGGGAACCCGTTTCCGGCGCCTTGCCGCCGCAGCAATGCCCTTCATGGCGATGCGAGTCGTTCATCCATCACTCCTTCGCACCCCGAATAGCCCCTGACACAATGTCAAGGTCAACCCCGCACCTCCCCGTTCACGGGGAGGGGGAGAGCGCGCTGCGGTGGTGGAGGAGGGGTAGAACGCAAAAAGCCGCCCTTTTGGGCGGCTATTTGAGGGTATTTGATGAGTTGGTTGCGGGGGCAGGATTTGAACCTGCGACCTTCAGGTTATGAGCCTGACGAGCTACCGGGCTGCTCCACCCCGCGATGAT
>Ga0075011_10000075_pt1 | contig 47552 bp, 38 predicted proteins | sample TARM_MetaG_T_14_FD_72354 | JGI IMG/M metagenome (GOLD analysis project Ga0075011, IMG submission 72354) | Freshwater microbial communities from Pennsylvania, USA, analyzing microbe dynamics in response to fracking - TARM_MetaG_T_14 | ecosystem: Environmental > Aquatic > Freshwater > River...
TACATCACGGGCTATTACAGCCAACTCAGGCCACATCAATATAATGGTGGGCTGACACCCAATGAGTCTGAACGACTGTATTGGGAAAACTCTAAAACCGTGGCCAAATTTAGTTGACCACTACAATGTGATATTTTGAGGTTTTCGGTATACGAATATGTTCGCTGCCAAGGTATCTTCCCCAAGAAATTAACTGTTGCTGATCAGATGTAGGCATAGAGGACATTCCATTCCCCATCAAACGGCACAAAGCGTTATTTATTGTTACTGTTGATTCTACTTCCGCAATCGCTAGTAGTACTTCAATCGGTCTAAAGGAATCGTCGAAGGAAAAGTATTTCTCCATGAATAGCTGCTTAGGTTCAGTTATCTTTACTGTACCTGTCGGTTTCAGTAAGAATGGACATAGACTTGAATTCAGCATTCCGAGAATCCAATCTACATACTTTCTACCTATAGGCACACTACCGATGTTTCGGTAGTCAGTATGAATGAAGTAAGCACGCTCAACTTGCGTAATGCGGAATGATACCTGATCCATGTGATTGGGAATCATGTGTCCGAAATCAAAAACACCGCTTGCAACTAACCTTTCACCTTTATCACATATGTTTTCAGATGGTTGTGTTTCAATCGTTGTATTGAAGGATGTTTCTTTCATAGGCAGAGACCAATACTTTCTGATTTAAAGAGAGCACTATCATTGGGTAAGTTGAATTGACTGTTCCAGTTCATTACCAGGCGATAACGAGTTCAAGTGAGGGTTTAATGAAAGGCAAGCGGCTTTTAGGCTTAGATTGCCCTTGCATATCAATTTAACCAAACTATCAGTCTGATCTGTCAATTTAGAGTAGGAGTGAAATAGAGCTAATTTATGCTCATTGCTTAGAGCGTACTCAATCGCTTGGTAATCGATGTGAGCAATATTTCCTAATTTATCTATATGGGCTAGGAGTGACTTTTGATCTATTTTCAACGATGAACATAGAACATCGAGTAATGACTTTTCACTTGCTCTAGAGAATGAGTCAGCTATAGAAGTAGCCTCATCAGTTCGACCATTTTCGAGCAGCCTTTTGATGGTAGAGTGAACCGAGTGCTTGGCAATGTTAGCTGAATTGTCGCTCATCTGACTGTAAGTTCTAATGCAACTACGGTATATGTCTATAAAGCTAAATGCTTTTTCTTCTAATTTGTCCATGGCCTTTTGGCCATGTTTCCTGAAAATAGCACTCAGTGATGTATTTGGATTCAATAGAAGCACGTTGAGTGTTTTGTTAGATGTTAGGCTTTCACTAAATACAGTCAACCGGCTTATGTTATGTTCCGTTTCTAAACTCGTGCGTGTTGTTACCCAGGTAATCTTCTCTATAGGTAGAGATGCAATTTGCCTTAAATGATTTACGTTAATTTGATTAGTGGTTGCAGGCGCTATTACATTTTTTATCCCCATCTTAACTAAATCAAAGTATTCATCAGGGGATTCAACTAAATACACATTTGTGAAAGATGTAATAAAATCAATTTGTTTAAGAGTAGGGAGTAGCAATGCGGAATGATCTGCAGAAACTGATTTTGGATAGACCGAAGAGGGGCTAAGACTGTCGTCAAATACGTAAAATCCCGCACATTCAATTTGTTTTATCTGCTTCCCTTTTGTGCAGTATGGCAATGGATTATCACAATCCAAAGGCAAATCTACTTTATATAACGGAACATGCATTTTCTTTGTATTCAAGCTGAATTTATCATCTACAAGTACACCGGAAGCCTTTGCTCCTTCAACTAGTGCTTCATTTGTTCTAATTTGGTTTACCACATCAGCAATAGAACTGAACGTAAACATTTGGGATGTTTCAATTAAATTGTAGATTGATTGCTGTTCTGTCGGATGAACATTCAGCTTAGTTGACGTTAAAGGAGCCCCATCTTGTTGGTACCCAGAGAATTTTGTAAAAAGTTCTTGTGTAAACAGACGGACATTCTTTGTGTAGTCTCTTGATAGGTTAGGAATATTGGCAATTTCATTTGCATCAGCAACTAGTTGTTTATAGTTTAGACCGCTAAGTGAACATAATTCTGCAAGAGCTTTTGGAAATGGCATTCCTTCACCTAACAGAACATCAATTACGTCACCAGTTGCACCGCAACCAAAACAGTTGAATAAACCTAAGTTATCGTCAATTGATAATGAGGGAGATTTGTCATCATGAAAAGGGCAGCAAGCAGTGTACGTATTGTCACCTCCATTCCTTTTTAGGTTATGCAAGTGCAACCTGCGGTCCATAAGGTCACTTAGTGAGACTCGCTCTTTGATTTGCTCAATAATCGCAGATGACAAATGTGCCATTTATTTAAACCTAATTATGAAGTTAGTAAAACTTGATTGTTAAATTCGGGCTTCACCGTATTGATCTCTATATACCTTGAAAGATTTACGCTCGGTGATTTCAAGGAGTTTTGTTGTTCATTAATTAATTTGTTTTGGCAAATTGTCTCTGTTTCAATTTGTTGTTTGAAGTATTTGAGTCGAGTTTTATTGATCACTCTTACTTCTATGCCGTTCTTAGAGCCAAGGGTTTCTAAATAGTCTGTATATTCGGTCTCACCCCAAGCGTGTATGGTAGGCCAACCTAACTTTGATGCTAGTTTGATAGCTAGTTTTGCAGCACGCTGGTTGTTAAATGTTATGAAATTGAAATGTCTTCCGTAATCAACAACACTGCCTAATTTTGTTTGGTGTACGTAACCAAGGGTATTCTTGGTAGTGACAAAATTGCCTCGCTTGAATAGCGGTAATGAACTTTTAATTAGCTTCCCGGAAGGTTCGAGATAGTCAGAACTATGTGGCTTCAATGATTCCTGAATTGAGTGTACAGAAAGAGCTATTCCATTCCTTGTATCAAATTCGTTTCTAGTCTCAATAGTTAACTTTGCTAAATACTTTAAGCTATGTTTTGCAGGTGGTCTTCTATTTAGAGCCAATGAATTCCGTTTATTTGGAACCATTGGTAGGGACAAGATGGACTCTTTAAGTTTAGAAATTTCGTCGCGAAGTTCGTCACTACATAGTTTGTCATTTTGGAAGCGATTTAATTTGCGCAAATATGCATCATGGACTGTCTTATCAATGATATTTCTGGTCTTAAAATATTCAGCGATTTTCACCAGGGAAGTTTTAGTTTTACAAATGAAGTTTTCCATTAAGATCTTTTGTACTTCGGTTTCAGCTGCCGCAAGTTCTTCCTTATCCATTGATTTCGCTATCAGGTTTATAACGATTGCTAGATGAGTAGTTACCGAGTGGTCATGTTTTATAGTTAATGATAAAAACTGATTCTCAAATGACTTCAGTTGGACATATCTCTCGATCTTCTGTGAAGATGTAACAAAGTCCCATCTTAACTGAGCGGCAGCATTAAGCTTTTCACGTAATGCTTCGTATCCAATAGATAACTGTTGTTCGTCATTACCATTGGCCAGCGAAACAAAGTTCTCGATTAGTGCATCGTTATTTGTCCAGTCATAGTGTTTCATTGATGTTACCTTAACGTAATAGCTGGGCGACTATCTTCCATCTCGGACTCTTCCAACTTTTCAGCCATATAGTCTGATAATTGCTTGGGTTGCTTCACGGGTGATGGTTTGCTCGATTCGACTTGTTTGTTGGATGTATTTTTTGTTGCCTCGGCATCAGCATTATTTCCAGCAATCTCTTTAGCCAAATCTGAAGTACTAGGTTGTTCTTGTTTGAATTTTGGTGATACGACATGCTTAGTCGCTTCATTCAAAGTAGGAGCTTGTACATTACGATATGTATCCAGTTTACTTAATATCTGTGTATCAATAGGTATGATATCCACACCGTACTTTCTTCCATAATTATTTAATTCAGAAATAAACCCTCGGGAACCCCAAGCTGTCACTTGGCTCCAGCCTCGTTTCTGAGCCAACTTAACAGCTGTTTTTGCACTGTGCTTCGTACTACCACCAGCAAATTCATACGCATCGTTATGTTCTCTTATTTCCATACCACGAGCGGTTCGATGAATTAGAATCTCTGAGATCAAATTATTGTTAGCATCTGAAACTTGGTGTAGGTCAAATCCTTTGTGGTAGTCTAAGAAACCAAGAGCTTTGTTCACCCTTTTTATTTTGCTCTGCTGTACTAAGCCAGCTGTTTTGGCTGATAAAGATGTCTTACCTGTATAAAAAGGTACTGAGCTCGTGTTCTTCGCAATACCACAGTCTTGAAGACTCAATTCATCTTCACTTGCGCTTGATGAAGTGGCATTAGTTTCAACGTTATTAATTTCAAGTGATTGATCTTTTGCTTTGGTGGCATTTTTTGCAGCCAAAATGGTATCAACTTGATTTATTGCTTCAATAAGGTAAGCGTTTGATGTGTCAGGCTTCTTGTAATTAGCTTTGAAATTTTCAAGTGATGTAAGGGCTTTATTAGATGTACTTGAATCTTCACTCTTTAATTGCTCTATATAATTGAAGACAGCATTGGCAACTATGTGTTGATTGATAGACTGTACTGCTCTACTAAATTCCTTTAAAGAAGACTTGTATTGCTCGCGGTCGCTCTCGGGTAAAGTGTCAATGATGTTTTTGCTTGATAGAGATTTGTAAGTCTTTATGGCTTGAGCATAATCTTCATCAGTAGTTTTCGCCGGTTCAAGACCTGAGTAATGTTGTGTTGCCGCTTTTACCTTTTCGAGTAATGGCACATCTTCGGTAGGAGCATTCTCGTATTCATCAATCTTAGTCAAGTCAACTTGTTCAGCAACATGCGTTTGCTGTTCAGTTGTCGTTACTGATGAGAGAGTTAATTCTTCTGGCTTATCTAATTCGTCATCTAAAATTGAGGCGGATTCTTTATCCGAATCGCTGTCTAGAGATTCATTTGACTCTCCTCCAGGAGCATCAATAAGGCTTAGGCTGCTCTCAAGATTACCGACAACTTCATTTTTTAGTGAAACAAGGTGTTCAGGAAGTTCAACATTGTGCGATTCAATTTCATCTAAAAACAGATTTACTGTTTCATAAGCATCAGAGACATTGAGGGTAGCGGCATCTTCGCTATCTAAAGCTTGTTTAAGCGTAGTTAAATGCCATTCTACTTGAGTAAACCCTTGATTTAATACAGTTATAGCACTAGCTCTATTTTGTTCTTCCTGCAAGTCGTTGACTTGCTCGATAGCAATCTTTAGCGACTCTGGCAAGCTGGCCAATGTAAGTTCAGTCCAGTCAAAACTTTGCACTGTAGCTTCACTAATAACAGTTGCAGACTCTACTATTGATGAAGTTGCTTGTTGAAGCAAAAGAGCAATATCTTCAGGTCTTTCTTGCTCTGGAAGGTCATCATTTCGATTAAGTTTTAAATTGTTTAACATTTAAATATTCCTTATAAAGCACTAATTGGTTTAGGACCGGAACCGCCCATTGCAGCTTTGATATTTGCACCCAAAGAACCTGACATTTGTTGCACTTGTGATGATGTGTCTGAGTGTGTTCTATCTTCCAATGTATTTCTGAAGCCAATGAATCGTTGGCATAAATCACTCATTTCCCAAATGAGTGAAAGGTTTTTCATCATTCCAATAAACAACATGAGCACGTAGATGAAGAGTTCACCAAGAAATGAATAGATGTTCACCGTGCCATAATATGCGCTAGTAGCAGCCGCATTTATTGTGTTAGTAATGTAATAACCAAGTATTGAATTCAGTAACATTGCCAAGAAGAAGCTAATAGTCATGAGGAAAGGTTTTAGCCCTAAAGTAAGCAGTATGTTCGCGCCTTCTTTAGAGTTACCGCTGAAGTTTCTTTCTGTGTTTGTAACAAAGCCAGCTCCCCACCAACCTGCGCCAATAACCGCTATCGATGAATGTGAAAAGTATGAAAATGCGGCAAGTACCCAAATTACATATGGGAGCATGGGTACAACGTTTGCTAGGAATAGCCCTACCATAGTACAAACGATGATTAGCTTACTTAATCCTTCTGTAATCTGAGATATTCCAGGTATTGTTTTTTGAAGTGCAGAATCTACAGTGCTCATCACTGTACTTGTTGGTAACAAGTCACTAGAAGCGATCGTCAGCAAGGTTGCTGTCGTTTGTAAGGTAACTCCAATTCTTCTCAATTCAATTAACGGGTTATAAAAGGTTGCGCCGTTCTCAGTTGCCTGTGTCGCATAGATAATAGAGCTGGTTAAAAAACTCCTCGCAGAATCACCAATTTGCCCGAGAGTACCTTCAGTCATTTTCTGAATTGCTAAATCCATTTTACCTTTCGGCGTTAGATTAGTGTTGTTTTCCATAGCAACCGAAATGAAACTTTCAGTTTGGTTGAAAATCTGAAGCATCTGTTCTTGAGTAGGCTTTACATCGATACCAAACCAGTTCAGAAATTTCGTAAAAGTACTGATTTCTGATGAAACATCTTTTGAGTTCCATAGAGGCTTACCAATGTTTGTATAAGCTTTAGCAATTTGCTGATTGATATCTGATTGTCTAACGGTTAATGCCGTATAAAATGATGCTAAACCAAAAAAACCAACATCAGCTATTAAGTTGACGTACTTCTCATTTGCAGACAACCCATCTCCCAAATTCTGATCAAGTCGAGTTTTTATTTCACTTGTTAAATCACTTGTCCATTGAGTTTCAGTGTCATTAACTAATTGATTGAACTTAGAATAGTAGGACTTAAAATCTTGATCGCTTGATAAATTCCCATTACGAAGTTTTAAAGCCAACTCATTTAGAAGGGTGTTATTCCATAAACTCGTTATTTGGTTAGTACCTACAGAAACAATAGCCTGATTCGTAAGGTATTTTGATACAGCGTCGAAGTTGTTGGTCGCCAAATTGACAGGTTTACGATATTCCCCGATTGTAATTGAGCCGCATGAAGGGGATAGTTCACTGTCTGGTCCAAAATTTGCGACAATGTTAAAAGCATTCGGATCTGAATTTTTATCGCTTATATATAGAGTGTTAGGGTAGGCTTTTCCTGCCATATCTGTGAGTGTAACTGAGCATGTCTTTGCTCTTAATACATGTCTAACTACAGAGTGAATCGTTGGATAGTCGTAAGTGACCATGTTTGGAGAAATGATCCATGGTACAGAAAAACGGATTGTGCTGGTTGAAAATCCAAGTCCTAACATCAGCACAACTAGCGTTAATCCTTGAAGGGTAGACATTCCACCTAAAAATGGGAGTGGGTAAGTGGTAATAACACCAAGCGTACCTTTTAAGGCTATGAAAGAACCTTCATCTTCTTTTTCCGGGCTTAGATAACTTACGTCAACAGCTCTCTTAGCAAAAAAACCAATAGTGTTAAAACCAACGCAAATCAGTACGACAATAAAACCGACACTATTCATCAAAGAACCATAGGCGGTCGCTAATGTTATGCTCTCCGTTGTGGGTTTATCAGTTTTACCATTCGACACAAACCAATAGGCATAAGTAGCTGGTGTACCAAAAAGCATTGTGTACATTTTCAAACCCATATCACTTTCTGATGGTCCGTCCCAAAAGTTTTTCGGGAACCAGATAGCTGCGCCAGGGTTGTCCATCTCAAATTTGCTCATGTAACTCTGAAAGTTACCAACAGTTTCTTTATAGCTATCAGCTTGAGCTGAACTAATTATATCGACATTGTCTTCGGCAATGGCATCGCGCATCGGGTTCAAAAAAGTGCACATCGCAATCAGTATGGCTAAAAGATAGCTATAAGGTGATTTCATTGAACTTTCTCTGCCTTGTTGGTTACTGAGTATTATCATATAATATACATCATATAATTATACTGAGCAATTTGCATGCTTTCTGAAGACGACATTAAAACTTGGCTTGATGGATTTGAGCCGGAAGTAAAAGAAACGCTGCTAGCAGCAGTAAAACTCGAAGATTGGGTTTTGGATAATGATTCCGAAGTACAAGAACGATGCAATTTAATATCAAAGGCTTTAACAAAGGTCAGTAGTGACCCTATAAGTGGTGAGCCTATAACTGAATACGATTATTCAAAGTTAAAAGCGGTATCGCTTGTAAAATTGTCAGTTTTGCAGGGGCAGTTGAGCTTAATAAGAGGTATAAAGCTTTTTGGGGATTTGTGCTTTGCTGACAAAGACTTAGGGATGAATATGCTGTCACTTGGTGAGCAAGCTGATTTGGCTGAAAAAGCGAAAATTTCGACTTATGTATTAAACCAAAGAATCTATCTGCTTATATCACTGCAACTAATTGATCGAATTTTTAACAATGAACGGTTAAATGTAGTTAAAGAAATACTTAGAAGCCAATTTCACAAAGGGGAAACAAATGAAGAAGTCTAGTTTTAAACCACTATTACTTTCGATTCTTTTTGCTTTTTCAATGCCGGTTTTGGCAGATAACTATACTTGTCAATCTGCAAGTGCTCTTCACGAGCAAAAAATGAATAAGTACAAATTACCCGAATTCCCTAGTTTACTCGCAGATTGCGGATTCGGTGATTTGATAGCAAGTTTTGGCTTTGATCTTAACTTTGGTATTGACGACATTAAAGGGTTTTGTGGTTACACAGGTTCAGACATAGCTAGTTGGTATGGTGCAGATATATCTAATGGTGTTGGTGTAAAAGGTGGAATCAACTTAGATGCCCTTAATAACGGAGCTGAAGTATTTGGTGATGTTAATCTATTTGAAGGGAATAACCACTAAATATGGATAACAAGCCGATAGAAACCTATAGTGAGGAGTTTATATACTCACGGCCCAAATCTAGGTTCGAAAGAAACATAGATTTTTTAAGCAGTGAGCAGACTAGGTTCTTTATTGTTGTTCCTTTGTTAATGCTACTTATTCTCCCAGCATTTACAATTCCTACTGGACTAGTTGCTTATATCTTCCTAAAAATTCAAGCCACTAAAAAAGGTAGAATGCCTTTCTCATTCCCACAGACATCAGATGTTAAGGTTGATCCTTTTAATCAACTTCCTTCAAAAGGGGAAAATGGTGAAATCTACTATGGACCAGCTGACGGTATAGCCTATATGGGCAATACCACTAGTGACAACTCACAAGTATGGTTTGGGAATAGTAAACTACGTCAACATATTGCATTTCTAGCAGCAACCGGTTCAGGTAAGACTTATACAATCACATCAATAGCTTGTATTAATGCTCTATTGTGGGGCGCAGGCATGTTATTTGTGGATGCAAAAGCAGATCTAGATATTATCAGGATGCATCAAAGTCCTGGTTGGCGCATGAATAGGATAGATGATTACTTTGTACTAAACTACATTCAAGGTAGTCGAAGCGTGTGGGACCCCTATCGCGGGGATAAGACTACAAACACTTATAATATGCTTGAATCTGGTACCGCAGCTCAAAACACGGAAACCATGAAATCTCTAATGCAAGGTGATGGTGATATTTGGGCTAAACGAGCAGATTCACTACTTTCAAGTTTGATCGGTCCCACTACCTACATGCGTGATAAGAGCATGTTGACCTTATCAGTTATTTCATTTCTAGATTTTCTAACGATTGAAAATGCAGGTGCATTGTTAGGCAATGACCAAATACCTGATTTAGTTAAAAAGCCATTAATGGGCTTTATTAAGACACTACCAGGTATGACTGCTCAATTTTTTGAAGAGATTAAGCAAGGGAACTCAGTAAAATCATCTCAAGTTTATGACCAGTGGGGATTTGCAGCTATGCAGATCATTCTGGTTCTTAACATGCTAGCTGGTGATTACGGTCGGATATTCGGTGTTACGGTTGGTGAAATTGACCTAGAAGCTATTGTTCTTCAAGACCGCATCTTATTAGGCTTACTCCCATCACTAGAAGCAAGTTCACAGTCAGTAGCTTCGATGGGGCAGATAATTATGGCTGCCCGAAAGAGTGTAATGGGTAGAACTTTGGGTGACGTAGTCGAAGGTAGTGTAAAAGCAAACTTAGAACAACGTGTTACAAATGCTCCATATCCGTTTATCCAAGTCATTGACGAAGCCGGTATGATTTTTAGTGAAGGTGAAGGTGCTTCCGCGGCACAGGCTCGTGGTCTTGGGTACTCCTTATGGTACAGCTCGCAAGATCTACCGGCGATGAAGAAGCTCAATGATACAGTTGCAAAGGAAGTAATGACTGTAATGGGTAACACGATCATTAAGATTGCCGGTCGTATTATTGATGATGAAACTTTCGAAGAATACAGCAAGCTGTTTGATGAAGAATTTGTATGGCAAAGGGATGGCACCGAATTTACTATAAGTTCAGGTGGTGTAACCGCTACTAAAGACTCGCGAGGGTCTTATACGAAGCGTAAACGTTTGAGTAAGCGTAAAGTTCAGAAATTGCGCGAAGGTGAAATGTTCATTTCCGCCGAAGATAACTTATACCAAGTTAACGGTCCTAACTTACATCCACAATCTTTAAAAGAACTCATGTTAAATGACTTTGTTCCAATGCTGCCTTATTCCCAGGAAGATATTCAGGCATACAGGAATGAGTATATTTTCTTGGAATCAGAATATGCCGCAATAATTACTGAGTCGAAAAAGCTTAAAGATGTACAACCACCTACCTTTACTCAGTTACCAGTTTTCTCTGAAGTACTGTCTAAAATTGGTAATTTTGTAGAGAATGATTGCAAAGCTAGCCATATAGCATTTGCTACATTCACTCGATTGTCATGTGAAGCCGTAAGTGAGCAAATAAACCAGCAAGATACTTATTATGCGAGCCTTGAAGCTGCCTCTCGTGAATCTCTTGGCCATTCTTCCGCTACTAATGAAAACGACGTTGACGAAATAACACTCGCCAATAATAAGTATGCGGACGAGGAAATTACAGCTGATGATGATTCAAGTGCCGACGCTATTGGTTTAGATTTTAGCTCAGAAACTAGCAGTAATGACAAAACAGGTAGTCAACAACAAGAAGAAGAAGATAACAGTTCATTACTAGATTCATACTTCAAGTCTCAAGGTCTATCGAAAGATGATCTTATTGGCAGTTTCGCCCAGATAAACGCACTAACAGCACGTTCAGATTTAATTAATAAGGATTTGAAAGAAGGTTCTATAGACCGTAAAACAGCAGATATTCTGATGAACAAGAGCGTTACTCAGTCAGAAGAAATTTATGCATCGGTGTCCGCATCCAAAGTGGTCCAAGAACTTTATAAGCGAACAGATCATCCCGGTAGTATTAGACCGCAACAGGACAAAGCAATGACACTGAATCTATTGAAAAGTGTATATCGTGAACTTATACACTCTAAAACTGAGGATAAGTTAAGTGAAGAAGTATAAAAATGAGGGCTCTAAGAGCCCCTTTTTACATATTTTGATTGTTAGTTTCGGTAGCCTCTAGTCCGGCCCCCTTTGGTTTAAGGGTGTTGAAAAGATTTAATATACCTTCCTTCATTTTTTCTATCGCTTCTTTAATCGAATTCTCGTCAGGTTTATCTTGTGTTGTGGCAGTTTCAGTGGAACTGTTGGTGGGCATGTCATCTGAAATTTTGTTTGCGTTCTTGTTTGGTTTACCAAGAGCTTGTAATTGGGGATCTAACACAAATTGCAGTTGCGCGATATTGTGAGCCATAGTCGCTACGTCAGAGGAATCTGCCGCTTCTCTATATTCTTCAGCCTTTGGTTTATTTGCCACATTCAATAAGCCGGTACTCTCCAGCATATCGAATTCTCTTAAATGGGTTTGTAGCTTAGTCTCCGCTGCTAATAACTCCTTTGCAGCGATAATTAGTACCTTTTCTTCATCGTTAGGACTTGGCTTATATAGAAGTTTTTCCAAGTCTTGCGGTGCAAGTTCTCGGGCATTTAAATTCATATGCAAACTTTGGTTGTCTGCAGATTTGTTAAACATGGCTGCAGCACTACTGTAAGCAGAATCAAAGCGATTTCTTGCTTGGCTCGCCAGGGCGTTTGCTGTTTGAAGTTCGAGTGACTTGGTCTTTACAGTATTAGTATTTTCTTGATACCGATTAATATTTGTATCCTTTAGTTGGTTCTGAAAAGCACGTTCTAGTGAACTTCGTGTGAATAGCGAACCAAAGTTAAGACCGCCACGTTGTGGGGGCGTTTGCTTGTTTTCACGTTCAGCTTTTAGGCGGTCGTATAACTCGTTGTTATACAGAGTCTCCTGTTGAATTAGGTCGTTTAGTTCAGGATCGTCACAAAACTGTTGGTCTTGGGATAGACTGGTTCTTGGATTTAGTATGAAGTCGGCTACTCGATGTGCATGCACATCAGATTCATACAGTGATTCGATAGTTTCATCAAATAAGTCATTAACTTTCTCATCAAAATACGACTGAGCAATAGCCACATTAATGTCATCAGTATGGTCATGTATATGGCTAGAGTTGTATTTTGATTTGCTACTGGTAATTCCAAATTCGCTTTCCATGTCTCTGCCCTCTTGTTAGTGACTCATCTGTGATATGGTTTGAGTTGCAATCAATAGATTTTGCTGGTCAAGCTTTTTCAGCATTTCTACATTGGTGTAGTTTGAAAAAGCCTGCAGCTTGTTTAGTTCTATCAGGAGTGGAGTAGGGTCAGCATAACTATTCAATTGGTCACGCCATGAAGCATTGTTATATGTACGTTCTACTTCACTGTTTATAAGTTGGATTTTTGATTTTGAATCAGATGTTGCTGCTCGCTCACTGATTGAAGTGAAAAATGCACTTTTTGCAATTTCTAGACGAATGGCTTTTCCACTATTAGTCAGATAGTTCAACCTTTTTACTTGGTTATCGCTCGTTGCTTCTGAAGGTATTAATTCAATATCATCCATGGCAGAAGCAGTCATGATTTCAACACTTGATAAAGCATTCACAGTGTTTTGTTTCGACTCCAATGAATCTGAAGTGAGGCTGTTTCCTAGTGAAAGGAAACTGTTAGAAGTGGCCATCTTTTTAGTTAGGCTTGAAACATTAAGAGAATAATTACCTTTTCTCTTACCTGACATGTACGTATTTACGCTCTGTTTAGAGAATTCATCCATCAAGTCTTGTGCAGACTTGGTTGCCATTTTAACATCTTGACCTAAAGCGTCTGACTCGCAAAAATCCGGAGGAGGAGCAGTTGCTCTTTGAACCTGAGCAACTTCTACTTCTCTTATCGCTTTTGTGATGTTATCTGCCGCTCTAGCTGAAGCTTCGGATTGCTTAGAAGCGTTTTCGTTTTGATTAGCAGCAAGTAAAGCAGCAAAAGTGGCCATAATTGAGCCGAGCATATCATCAAATACTGCCTTAAATTTCTCTGTCAGTTGGTTAATCGTATCTTCGATACTGGCATTTGCTTTTGATGAATGGGTCATGGCGCCTATTGCAATTGCACCAATCGCCGCTGACTTTAGAAAATTCGAAGACTTCTTAGATTTTTTCTCTTCTTTCTTCACTTTTTTTTCAGATGACATGACCTGATCATCAATGTTCTTAGTCTCATCTTCATTCCTAGAGGCAACGTCCAGGCTATCTAGATCTTTATCTTCAATTTGCATATCAAATTTTACCTATTAGGTTGTGCAATACTTTCAAACAGTCCAACAAGAGCAGTTTTTGCTTAGATAAGCTAATTTCATACTGGATCTTGTTTTCAAATGCTTTTTCAATAGTCAGCGATTTCATTAGAGGTACTGGGTTCGCAACACTGGTGATATATGACCGCCATTCCTCACTATGATAAGTTGTATCAATGCGCTCTACGGTTTCTCGGTAGTAATCAGTTAAAACCTTCGTGAGATGGCTGTTCAGCACAGTTCTAATAAGTTTTCGCCGCAGTATTCCTGGGGCAATCTCGTTCCAACCAATATTTTTAGATACAAAGTTATGCTCATCTTCGTTGATGAAAGCCATCTGTAGATAAAATTGAGTCACAGTTGCTTTATCATTTAATTCTGTTAAGTCTCCATCACCAAATGAGTTCCATGAGTAAGCTAGTCCAAGTAAGTAATCAACGTCGGTTCTAGTCGACAACAATTGTTTGTAATTATGATTGGATTTCTCATTTAATGTCTGTTTCAACGATTGTGAAAATACGTCTCTTTCGTAGCTATTCTGGTTATAAACATAGTTCGCACATATATTTGGCATAGGTGCAACTAACCTGCTTGTCCGGGAATTATCTGTTTCCTTTATAGCGTTGATAACATTGTCACCAGTTTTGGCAATGGCCTGAACCTCGAAATCCATTAATGAATTCATGTAGTCCAAGAACTCTTCAGTGACCATATCTACTAATTGGTCAATTATGGGTTTGGTATATGCTCCGATCTGTTCTCCAGTGTAGATTGCATAAGCTGTTATAACGAAAGCTTCACTGTCTGGAGAGTAAGTTAAAGCTCCGGTACCAAGTCCGCCTACTGTTGCGTATTTAAAGAACTGTCTTCTCGACAAATTTGGATTATCAGTCATTGAACTGTACCAATAGAACTTACGAGAACTCTAAGATCATCAATTTCTGAGTTAAGTAATTTGATTCTGTTGCTAAGAGCAAGTTGCTTCATATACTCACCTACTGACGAAGTAAAAGATGGGTTGTCCTCAAAGTTTTTGATGTATTCCGAATTAAAAGCGACGCTCTCAATTTGAAATTTAATTAACAGCAGTTCAGATAAGTAAGTGTCTGAATACTTACTCTTCAAGTCAGGACTTAAATGGGATAGAGGTACGGTGTTCTTTTCGATGGTTGCTGCTCTCAAGGCGATCAACTTAGCGAGTGCATGTATTACAACACTAATTTTACCATTTAGTTCAAGCTGCTTAGCTTGAGCCAATGTATGATCATTGGTATTAAGGTTTGTTTTGAATTGAAAGTCAGACATAATCAAAGCCAACTCATTGTAAACCTCTGGAATTGAAGTGATTAGTTCATCCCCTATGATTTTATCTAACTGCTTAAACTTAATTTTGTTGTCATCTGAGAGTTGGTTTTGAGTTGCTTCAGCTGCTAAGCGTAAATAGGAAAAATTATTAGTTTCGCTGTTCCCTCTAAGATACTTCTCTATGTATTCACTGGCATTAAGAGTGATTTTTTTAGTATATGCTTGAGCGCTACTATCAATTTCGACGGCCGTTTGGTCACTAAAACATGTTGAAGCTTCAACGTACGTCTCTAATTCGAGTTGATGGTCAGCTTTTTCTTTGATGGCATCAATTATTGCCTGATTAGCACGGGTATCAGCTTCGGTCTTCGCAGCGGCGTTTTTGTCTTCTTGTTCGGTTCTATCTTCAGTGTATTCGTCCCACCTTTTTTGCCAGTTATACATGTATCTATAACCCAAAATACGAAGAAGAAGGCCACCCCCTTTTTCAATGAACTCGTTGAATTGGTCCTCAACAGACATGCCACCAAAGCCACCAAAAGCTTGAGTGCTTCTGGTTGGGACAAACATTGCTACTAAGCCTATAAAACCACCAGCAAGCATTCCGAGGAATTTACGTTTCAAATTACTCATTATTGATCACCACCCTTGGCCTGGTCTTGGTGGTGTGATTGCTTTTTTGGGCTAGAAGAGTCACCTCCTAGTTCAAGTGTCTTAATTATGTCGACCGACTCGTAGTGTTCGGAAAATGCTTGGCTGAAAATCTCGTGTAAATTTCGATAATTCTCTTGAATTACACTTACATCGTTAGCAAAATTTCTATGTACACGTGATATCACTGCTTGTGCTTGGGGCAGGGATATTTTACCCCTAGCGTAAGATCTCTTGCTGTAGTCTAAAGTAGAATTAGCCTCAATTTTCCAGCGGTTTATAAACAATGAGCTTGCTTCACTCAGACATGATTGAAAGAGTTCAGTTTTGTTAGGACTCACTACTATTGAGTTTCGATAATTAAATATATTGATACTTTCACGCAAGATATTGGTCGAAACATACCCTGCCGTATAACCGGGGCTTAATCCCCAGTTAAACATGTTCATTTTAATTAGTGTATTGGCCAATTTTGACACTAAGAAAACCGAGAGCTTTTTGTAGTTGAATTCATTTGTGTTAGTTACTGAGTAAATTCGATCTCGCTCGTTGCGGAAGGCGTTTACTTGATGTTCATCTAAACCGGCTTTAGCTAATACCGGATTTTGGGCTGGCAAATCTGTATTGAGATAGACCGCGAGGTTTATAGCAGCCTTAATCATCTGTTCATTATGTGTGATGGCATTTTGCTCTAGAAATGCAATAGCAGATGCCACATTGTCCCAAACGATACGATGTGCAAATTTCATTTCAAAATCACCGAGAGGACATATTTGGTCATTTAGACTTTTTTCCAAATAGTTTGTTATGGTGACTGTATTTTGGACTGACTTTGCCAAGGAGTTGTAAAAGGCTACAGGTGAGGATTTTTCACCTGCGCAACCACGAACGAGGTCGAATGGTTTATGTAACGCATCCAAAAGTACACCAAGTTCGAAGTCAGTATTTTTTTTCGTACTGGCACTTTCTGTAACTAATGTCATATGACGTGATTGGCGTTCTAATAGAACGTTGCTAATGAGGTCTACAACGTGAATCAATCCTGCATGGATGAAGTTACTCTCAGTGCTAATTTGTTCTTCAAAAATACTGAAAGTTTCAAGTGTAAATCGCGTGGGGAAGTTCTTTGCTGAAGTCGCATACACGGTAAGGAACATCTCAGTTGCATGGTTAATGCAGCTTTTGAGCCTCATCAATTCTTGTCTTTGATGTGCACTCTCTTTAAACAAACTTATCAGTTTATCAGTGAATACAAAACAACCGTCGAGAGCTAGAGAGTAAGCTTCTTTTCCACATGTACCAAAATCAATATCATTTAGTGCAAAATGGACTTTTTGAGCAACATGAGCCAATGTCGAATCAAGCTGTGAGAAATAACTGTTCTCGGCATCGAAACTTGTTGTCGATACTACTTTTTTGATAGCTTCTTGAAAATTACTAATAGAAGTATTAGAAATATTGGCTGAATTCAACACAGCCTTAGCATTCGAGTCATTTCTTAAAAAAGCCAAACACAGTGTCACAGCGGAATTTGCAGAATCTTTAGAATTCGTAGCCATAAGGCTAGTTGCGCTCAAACTCCAAGAACGACGGTAAAAAAACTTATGAGCCTCAGATAGTGGGCCATAAGTATTAACAATTTTCGACTCAATCAGGTTTTGCAGATCGATAGCATTTTTAATGCTAGTACTCAAATTGTACTTAAATGTTTCTTCATCTAATTTACTGGTAAGCACAGCGTCGACAATAATTGGAGTAACCGTCTTCAATGCATTCATCTTTAGCGAGTCAAGGATAGATTGCTCGGGAAGATCATTACCATTTCTCAGGTTCTGTAATTTAAGCGCTAAATCCATACAGTTCTAGCCTTCAAGCCTGTTGGAGTATCGAAGAAGGTTGGTTTAATAATGTGCGGTTACTGATCGCATCCATAAGTTCATTCAATAGAGACTTAGTAAACTCTTTGCATTCTAAAGTTTCCCCTTTGGGTAATTTCGAGAGTATCGAGTTCCACTCTTCTAATGTTTCAGATACGTCAACTGCATCACCTAACTTGTGATTCACATTGGAAAGCTGGGCAATATTACAAAGAGCTTCAAAGCAACAGCAGAGAGCTACAGCTGAGTCTCCTGTAATGCTTCCGTCGCCTCGCATTCCGGTTTCGTTATCACTAACTTTTTGAACAAGTGAATTAAACAGCGTCTTTCTAAGCAGCAAAATACTATTAGCATGAGTAAAATATAGAGCTAACTCCTTGAGGCTTTTGTAATTTTCCTGCGTCAGAGGTTGTCCATCTACAGTAAAAGATGCTGCTTTATTTGATTTAATGAAGATGTCGATTGCCGTGTTCCAATCCATACAGCCTGCTCGCCAATTGCAAAAAGTTGTTATGTAGTATATAACATATTACACAATTAAGTAAGCGCTGAAAGATTATGCATTCAAATTTGAGAATACTTAGTAGCTCCGTTGATGAAGATATTGATGAGAACAACACTCACGACGTAGTTACATTCCTTTCATCTATCTACCAAGCGAAGAAATTTAAGATGTCACGCAGTGACGAAACCAACTTCGAGTTGTCTTTCGACGTACCTACTTTTGATGTGTATTTGCTAGACCAATTCACTAAAATGCGATTTCACCGTGATCTTAGAAATATCAACTACCTGGTGCTAACATTACCTATAGAACTTATTCTTTTAACAAAGCTTGATGTAGCTGCAACCTTGGTAGGGAACTTTATGAGCCTTCGGTTCAATTTGGCTGGTCAATTCATTACTATCCGGATTGAATTGATTACGTCCACCGTGCAAAATATGAAGAAGCTTCTTGATGAAGTACATAATTCGCATAATGACTCAGCAATAAGCCTTGTTTGTTCACACAGCTTTAATGAAAGAGATACTGACTCAGTGAAGAAGCAAATTAGTGCGAATCGTGTATTTAAATTACTGTCGTGTGTAAATGACAAAGAAGCTGAGCGCAAACTACATTCGTTTGACAAGGATTTGCGTCTTCTACAGGGGGTTACATGCTTTTAAAATGCAAACCGAAATATCAAAATTTGGAAACAAACGCTGAAGATTTGGCAGTGTTTGAATTATTGTGCAATAGGCTAGGGATTGACTTGTCATCAGGAAAAAAAGCAAATGCTCAAGACCAGCTGAAAGATACCAAATCAATAAATGACCAATTGAAGCCAAATTAAGAATTCTCTATATGTCCAAAGGCGTGAAATCCCGTAGGCAAGATCTAACGTCATTTGGATATTTACTTGCCAATGATTCATACAGTTTGTAATGCATCTTAGAATCAAACAATGAACGGTGCCTTTTAGATCCAGTTTCCTGGGTGATATTTCTAAGTTCATTCCCTTTCTCAGGGATGAATTCTTCAAATGCCGAGTCTAAGCTAACCTTGTACCCTTTGAGTCGAGTGACTACCTCTAACAAGCATATCCCGCGAATATTACCTAGATTCAAGTCCTCGAACATTAGTGTGTGATTAATCCAGTTGATGTCGAACTGCAAACCATAACTAACTAACAACGTGTCTCTTTTACTCAATTGGGCTGTGTTCGTTAGTTTGGATAATTTGTCTCCCATAGAATTTACTTGTGATACAGTCAGACCAGTTAGGTTGTGTATTTCATCGGTGATTCCTTCAGAGCCAGAGACCAAAGAGGAGATAATCACATCTCCTCTGTTATTTAAAACACTTATATCAATAACTTGGTCGTAAGCTCTAAATCCACTGATTTCAACGTCGAGAAAGACAATATCCATCAAGCTTTACCTTCAATTATCAGCATTTTCAATCGATAATCTGGATCTTCTTTCAATTTCTTCTCGTGTTCATATCGTTCCAGATTTGGGTCATCAGGATACAATTCAGAAATCGGATGTTGATTAGGTGTTTTGATTCGGTCGAATTCAAATACTGTTTTCGGGTACTCTAATGACATGATCGCTTGGTTTACGTGTGGGAAATATGATTTAAGCTTTGCGCCTTTCTCAAGTTCAAAATGCGAATAGATACCCACGGCTTCAATCGAAGCACCTGGTAAACCTTCGTCGTTCAATGCATACCAAAGTTGCCTATCAATCATTTTAAGCCAGTTGAAATGATTTGGAGCCATCTTGCCTATTGCTCTTCCTTCAAATAAGAGACGACGCAACAAAGTTTCCAAATACGCATGTTGACTAACGTATTCTATGAAGTACTTATTTTTCAAAATCTGCGGGTAGATATGGTCAATATGTCTTTCGATATACTTGTAATCTAACTCGTCGTTGTAATGATACGAAATGTCACCCAGCAAACTCCAACGCATAGTTTCATTGAACTCTTTAGAGTTTAGATATCGTTCTTTCTTAAAATCACCGTAACCGTAGAAAATGCGAGATTGTATTAGTTCGGTATGAGCCGTTTTTATGTAGGGGATCTTTGCGTAAAAAGGGATTTTCTCCACCAATTTGGTAGCTAGCTTAATTAGAAAGAGCTTTCTTTTTGCACCTTTTATTTCTGAATCACTGTAGACATTATCGAGCCCTTCAAGCCGTAAGCCGAATATGCATATCATGAACTTATGGGTGTAGTTAGATATTTCATTTAGGTCATTAGGCAAGATGTATCTAAGCTGCTTAGAAAAGCACTCTATAGCACGTTCTTCGTCGAAAATGACTTCATTCTCTTCTCTGTTTGCATAAATAATCTTCATACGTTTTAAGCCGTGGTACACGCTTGCTCTAATAGCGAAAATTGTATCGTTAATGTCTCTCGTTAAATTGAAGGGATTATGTTTAATTAAATATCGTGTGTGACGCCAAACGGATGATTGCTGTTGAAGCATTTGTTCAAAGTCCAGCGTTTTTCTTAATCGGTCGTAAAGTCTTTGTTTGAAATGAATAATCCAAAAATTACGGATAAGTGGAATCATGTAGATCCATGTTGTTGTATAGCTGAGAATTCTTTCTGTATAAAAAACATCGAACCATTCAATATCCGACCATTTAACCCCTACTAGAAATTCCCTAAGTTCTTGGTGGGTTTTGGTAATGTAATCGGGAAGAAAGAAGAGAACATGCGTCCATATGTAAGACTCAACAAATCTGAAGAGCGCCCATGGGACAGTCGCAATTTGAGGAAAAATCCAAAGTAGGCCAAATAGCAATCCAATAACTAATAAGGCTAGTGGTAACAGAAAATCAAAACCATCACTTTCACTGCTCATTTTTCGACTTAGCTTCACTTTCTAGTTTAACCACTTTGTCGTAAAACTCTCCCATAAATGGTACCGGCTCGAAAACCACCTTCCTAAACAGATATAGAGGCCCATCTAAGTCAATCAAATTTCGATAATTGGATAGTATGTAGTTGCGCGGAAATGTGGCGCCAAGACTGATTTGCTTAACTCTATGAGCATATTTCACGGTATTCAATAAACTTTGGAGAAAGCAAACTATCCAGATGAATGGCGGAAGAAAACTGAAATCCTTGCTCCACACTTGGTAGCAAATAGTAAGGAGAAAGACAGAAAGAAACAGCAACGCTGATACAGCGCTAAATGTATAAAACCTAGTTTGCCTTCTCTTAATAATAAGTTGCTTTGCTGGAGTTAGATTGGCATTAAGGCACTGCATTATGTATCGCACCTGACTAACCTTGCCAAATATTTTTTGGAGATCTTCGACTTCTTTGCTGTGCTCCTTCAATCGTTCGTAGTCTTCCATAAAAACGGAGTCGACTTTGAGATTAAAGGTGCCAAAAAAACTAGGGTAGGCTAGTTGATAGAGCGCTCTTTTGGGGCCGCTAAGCCCTGTTCTTCTAATCATGAAAATGTCTCTGTCTAGTATTTAACAAATAGGCTTGTTCTTGAATACGTAGCCTTCATTTATTAGCTTGCATCGATATTCCTGATTAGAATAATTACCTTTATAGGTAACCATCATGAAATAATCTTCAAGTTTCTTGTCATCTACCCATGCATACACGAATAATGGATACTCGGGACCAAGTCGTTTGCTTACACACGCACTTAAATTGTTTAATGTGTCAACACCACGGAATGCTCCGTATTGATTTACGACTACCGCATCATCTTTAAGAGCCCAGCAAGTTCTGGAAATGATTTCTTCTAAGCCTGATTTGCTTCGTTCATTTTTGAATTCTGCGACATTGATGAATACTTGTTGCCAGTTGCTAGAATTAACTAAAGTTGATTGGTTTTTTAACTGGTTAAAGGGGGCCTTTATCCTGTAAAAGGCTTTTGTGTCATTAATGACGTTGTCATAGTGTCGAGTATCGAGTAGGTAGTCATGCGATACTTGAATTGCATTTGTTACATCGTATTGCTCATTCGCATTGCTGGATAAGTCAGCACAACCAGCTATTGCAGTCAAAATAATACTAAGTGCTAATTTGCATTTCATAGGTTATGCCTATAGGTATTTTTTTAAAGCCGAATATGGACGGTATCCAAACATTAGTGCTTTATTTGTGAAAATTAGTGGTGTCGCTCGCTCCATTCCATATGTTTTGAGCGCAGTTTTGGCGTTAGTTATGACCTGTAGTGTTTTATCTTTAGTGCAAGCACCCGTATAAGAATCCGGCTTGTAATTGCTGTTATGAAGTTTCTTTAGAGCTTCCAACTTATCACTTGAACACATCAAAAAGCTGAATTTCCGTAACCTTAAATCAGAGACATCTTTCATGTCATCAAATGTACTTGGGACAAATCTAATGTTATATCCATCACGTAGTAGTGAAGGAAGTATAGAGTTGTGAAATTTTATGCATTTAGGGCATTCGACATCATAGACAATTATCATGTCGGTTGAATCTTTATGCTGATCACCTTTAATAGTAAAGTTGTATAAGTCCTTCATTGCATCGATAAAAGATTGAGCCGGTGGATATATTCGTTGGTTTTTATCGCCACACTGGTAAAGATCGCAATTCCAATTAGGTGGAATGTTCGTATCTCTAGATTCTTCATTTACTTTATTGGATAGCAGCTTGTTGAACGTCGAAGGATTCTCGGTAGTTGCAATGCGTTTAAACTCATTAATGTCGTGAGTGTTATTGCTTAAATCATTAGTTGTAAGGAGTTGTTTATCAGCTATTAGGCTCGAATCCTTCAGTCTAGGTGTTGTTTCACTAATGGAGGAGTGATTAGCTTGTTCACCTTGAAGTTGGTTGTAAACACTCAGTGATACCTGAACAGTTAATAGAATAATTAACACATTCAGCTTACTGGCCACGTTATTTGTCATCTAATTCACCACGTCGAGGTCTTTCCAAGAACCGCTTGAAAGTGCATTTTGTAGTCTAGGATCGTCTACTTTTGCGTGTTTAATGTATGTGGACTTATGCTTTAGTTCACCTGACAAAGACAAATCAAACTCTTCAGGCAAAATTAAATACTCAATGTTAGTTAAGTCTTCGCGCTTTTCTAATTCCTCAATTAAATCCTTTTCCGATTTTCTGATCATTATTGAGCAAAGCTGCTTCCGGGAAGCTAATGACCTCATTCTTATAGCCGCGATAACCATCTTTCGTTGCTCCAAAGTAATATATGATATACATTATATTATCAAATGGTAACAAATCAAGGTGGTTTTTTATGCGAGCTGTGTATGTTGCAGGTGTGGTTATTGCTGCTGCTTCACTTTCAGGTTGTGATATTGGTGATTTCCAGTCGATTCCCGATAACCAATTTTCAATGCAGCGAGATTTAAATAGAGTAATGGAGCAGCAAAGAGAGTTCCGTCAGGAGTACGCAAATGATCAGCTCTCAGATTTTAATAACCTTGCTAAAGATGTAGCTACTAGTGGCCGACTAGCGAAGATCGCAGCTAACATTATGAATAAGAGCTCATCACCTGTGCTATCAAACGAAAATGAGCGACTACTGAATTTGATTTCATCCGAATTGAAAGACGATATGTATCGTGAGGTTTTTTATAGTTCAATCGTGCAACAAGGCTTTGCATTTGAAAATGTGCCGATTTCTAACAACAGAGGTTTTGAGCACCAGGGACAATGGTTATTGAATACATTGCCTAATTCGTATTTTTCTTCTGCTTATCCAACAAATTCTGTCAAATTGTTTCCTTATGAATCGATTAATAAACCTAACTGTGTGGATTCAGAGGCCAAGGCTCTTCATAGTCTACTGACTCGGAAAGGGGCAAATGTAAATCCGGATTTTTCTTATGAACTCGTTGATACAGGTAGCGCGTGGCTGGTTAAGTACCGAAGCGGAATTGATGAAGATTCAATCAAAGCATATCGAGTGTTAGTTCAGGTGGTTTGTAGTAAATAGAGAATGGTTTGTTGAAATAGAAAGGGAGCGAAAGCTCCCTTTTTTATTGTTAAATGAAAAGTTTTTTCTGTCGGAGTTTCAAATCATCCATGTCTGGTTCTCCGTTCTTAGCTGCTAGTACGGTCCGACATGTTCTGTATTCAGAGCAAATAAATTTATCAGTAGATTTGCGGTACTCCAATGGTTTGTTGCAATTAGGGCAGTTATGCACTTTTGATTGCTGCTTAGGATTACCACCAGTGAAGTCTGGTTTTCCCTCTTTAACTGGTACAAATGTTTTGCACTTATTCAAGCGATTATTGCTACAGAAATACCAGTCGCCTTTACTGGAGAGGATAAGTGAACCATCTGGACAGTTCGGGCACTTTAATTGTCTATTATCTGCAGTCTGAGTATTATTTTTTTCTACAGGTTGTTCGTTCTGGTCTGAATAAGAACTATTGCATTGCGGACACTTCCAAAAATGCTCGTCGTTATCCTTTCTATACAATCGTTTCAATACACCATTGCAGCCTTGCTCTAAGCATTTAAATTTGTTGTCTAATTCGAATTTCGTAAGATCGGGTTTAGGGCTTTCACTCAATACAGTTTCTTGCGTAGTTTGAGTAATAAAACCACATTTCTTATCTGAGCAAAACCAATAACGCTGATGTTTATCTTCCTTATAAGCCGTAATATTTAAGTGCTTTGAATTGCATTGAGGGCATATAACATCGGTCAATTGCGCCGGAACTCTTAACTTCGGAGTGCCGTTATTGTCATCAAAGATTGAGTTACATTTCTCGCTCAAGCATTGATAAACTAATTTATTATTCAATACCTTTTTAATCAGTTTTTGCTGTTTGCAAGAAGGACAAAATCCAACTCTGTTTTTCTCTTTAAATGGTGCTAAAAACACCTCGATTTCATTATCAAGCTGCTTATTAATAGAATGCACGACGTTGGTAAACGCAGTTTTACCCTGGGCGATTCGGTCAAATTCTGACTCAATTTCCGCCGTATAGTCATATTCGACGAATTGGAATTTTGATTCGATACTCTCGATTAGCTTCAGACCAGCTTCTGTACAATCAAGGAATTTATCAATGTTTCGACTATATTTTCGAACTTTTAGTGTTTCGATAGTGCTAGCAAATGTTGACGGTCGACCAATCCCTCTTTTTTCCAGTTCTTTTACGAGTTGCGCTTCTGTATATCGACTAGGAGCCTTTGTATGCTTTTGATGAATCTCTATGTTGACGAAATTGATCGTGTCACCAATGTTAATTGTTGGTAATACTTGTTCCACGCTTTGCTTGTGGTCATTGGACATTGCTTGCCACCCGTCAAAGGTGCGTATGCGGCCTTTCGCTTTAAAAGTAAGTGGCACTCCTCTCGTTGAAATTCCACTATCTAGTCTAACTTCTGTCCTTTCAAATCTTGCATCTGACATTTGAGAGGAAATAACAATTCCCCAAATTAACTTGTACAGCTTTAAATTGTCTTCAGTGAGCGATTCAGTACTGCCATAAAGATCAGTAGGTCTTATTGCTTCGTGACCAGCTTGAGCATGTTCAGATACAGCATGGGTGTTTGGTATACTTGGTAAATACCCAGTCAAACTGTTTTTCTGTTGCCAAGTGCCTATGTAATTTCGGATTGATTGTACGAAGTCAGGCTCAATGTAAGTTGAGTCTGTTCGATGATATGTAATTACACCTAACTCGAATAGGTTCTGCGCTACTTTCATCGTCTTGCCTGAAGACCAATCAAAGTGATTGGAACCACGCTGAATTAGAGTTGATGTTGTCAAGGGGGCAGGCGGCTTTAGTGAGTTTGGTACTATTTTTTTATCGATAACTTTTAAAGTACCAGATTGATTGAACTGCTTACGTAACGCAATCATAAATGGTTTACTTATAATGCGGCGTTCTTTGTTAGTGTTGGTAGGGTCGATTTCTGATAAAAATTCGTTGAATTTTCCTGATGCTATTAAACTTTCGATATCTAACTCAGATTTCCAAAGCCCAGAATCTTCTGTCAACTTATGTATGCCATCCATTTCTAAGTATGGAAGACGATTGAACGCCATGATTAAACGATGTCTGTCGGCAAGTAATCTTAAAGCAACTGTCTGTACTCTACCTGCAGATTTAAGACTGAGTAAATTTTGCATCAAGGGACTCACTCGATAGCCGATAAGTCTATCCGCTACCCTACGACACTCTTGAGCATGAACTAGATTCATATCTAGTTTTCGACCATTTTCAATGGCTCTCTTGATAGCCTTTTCTGTTAGAGATTGAGTAACTGCACGAGTGTAATCATCTCGAAGATCTAATACTTGATGTAAATGGTATGCAATTGCCTCTCCTTCCCGGTCATCATCAGTCATCAGAATAACGTGTTTACCTTTAGCGACTCGAATAAGCTTTTTAATTACATCGGGTTTTGTTGGTACGTAAATTGGGTTGAGATTGGCATCTAAGCCCATAGAGTCGCCAGGGAGGTCGCGAATATGGCCTACTGAAGACTCTATGGTTGCGTGAGGAAGGTAATGTTTAATTGTGCGTATTTTAGTAGGTGATTCTACTATGATCAGCAAGTTATCAGACATTACGTTCATGGTTCACTTTCCTTAGTTTAAAAATGATACTGCTTCGTTTAAATCTATTTGAGTACCGTAATCCTTAGCTGCAAGAGCCGTTAAATTCTCATCAATCAGGATGTTGAATCTAACTCGCTCTTCGCCGTGGCCAACACCGACTAGAAATAGGGTTCTCCATTCATCTAAGTTTGTGTCTTCATCCACCAGCTCAAGAACATCTTCTTCGGAAATTGGCTCAACAAATAGGACCCTATTATTAGAAATTTGGAGTTCAAAAGGCTCACCGATTAAACTAACAGGTAGTCGGCTGGACAAGATTTCACAATCGATGTCCGACATTTGCAAAACATTGTTTATTTTCATATTTACCTCAATGAATGGGGCGTAGCCCCATTATTAGTTCATTGAAAACAGACCACTTAAAGCGTCGTCTACTTCATTACTGTCTGAGTTGGCTTCCTTCATAGTCCCAGTATCTAGAGATTCGGAAGTTGTTGATGAACTGATAACTTCTTCAATATCAATCTGGTCATCAATATCTGAATCTTTTTCAAAAAACTGTTCAGTTACGTAGTCTTGTTCACTCAACATTTCAGAATGACGAGACTTTAATGCCTTATCGATCTGTTGAGCTCGATGTGCAGGAATTTGAAGGCTGTAGTTAGCATCATTCAAATAATCGATAATGTCTTCTAACTGGTTCATCCGGAAAATGAACTTTCTCGGTAACTGAGTTCTTGAGTCGATATTTTTAGAACCAACTTCCATACCTTGGAAAGGATTGTTCCTGTCCAGGTCTTTTCGGCCACCAAGTGTTTTAGGTAACTCAACTGTGAAAGTTCCATCTTTGTTGATTGAAAGGAGAGTAAGAGTGTCGTTCTCTTTATCATTTCGATGTCTCATCTCAAAAATCTGACCGACATTTGCCATACCAGACTTAATAAACTCCACAACGGAAGCCTGTAGAGTTGGAGATGTCGTAAATTTAAGGTTTTTAAGAGAGAATAAATTCATACCTTCTTTAAGACGTATCGCATTGTAAACTCCACCCTTGGTATCTTTGATGGTTACCTGTTGTCCTATGCGGTGTTCTGCATTTAGTCGAGCAGCTTCAACCATATTGCCAGTTACGAGAGTGTGGTAAGTTAGATGTCCATCAAGTGAAATATCTTCAAAAACTTCATTAATAGGATGGTTTAAATCAAACTCTCCAACCTTCATAACAGAGTAGTTTTGCGGGTCGTTATTCAGGTAATACATCATCGTATCAATGTTAATCTTGTCTCCGACTTCTCCTTTGGTATTAGCTGTAGTGAAGGAGTATGAATAAGCTCTTGTCATTTTGTCCTCGTTTTGAGGAAGATTGACACCTGTGATAATGACCTGCATGTTCATGTGAGCAATATCCAGAATGTCGCCGATTTTTACCTGGCGGAACAATTGGACAACGGTATCTAACAACATATGGGCTGATTTTACGTCGTTAATGTTATTTGATTCCAATGCTGCTTGAACGTTGGCAAAACCTTTCAAGTTTCTGAATGAACTAAGTGATTGAACCTTGTAGTTGTATTCCTGCAGTTTTCTTTCCAGAAGTTTTGTTTTCATTGCACCGATGGTTAATGCGTAATCTGCGAGGTCACCATTTTCAATCTCGTGGTTTTTAGCTAATACGCGCTTTGATATTCCAATTTCATTCTGAATTACTTTAGTGTCAATTAGACGTGGTGGCGACTTAACTGTAATTTGCTGAGCTATTACAGGTTTATCGAATTCAGACTTATAGTGGTTAGCTGTTTGGCCAAACAGAACTTCTTCTGTATTCAGTATCACTTCACCATGAATAACCTTGGTGTTAAGAGGATCAAGTCCTTGAGCTTCTAATACCGATAGTCGTGTATTAAAATATAAACTTAGGTCATCAAGAAGTGATTGTTGCTGTTCGTAACTCAAAAGCATCATGCGACCTAATACAGAACCAGTAAGAGAACGAATTTGGTTCGTTTTCTCTTTCTCCGTACCATACGCAATAATGTCAGCTTTACGGTGTTCTTCAAAACCCAAAAGATCCATTACATGTTGGTTATCGTAGAGATATTCAGCTGTAACGCGATCACCAAACGGATTTAAGAAATTAGGTACCGTATTGGTTGCTCGAAGAGATTTAGAATTGCCTGTGGTACTTGCAGAAAGTCTTAATCGGTTACGTTCTGACAAAGCTAATATGCGGGACTCAATAGGCATACCTGTTGTAATTTTGGATGAACGAGAAGGAATTGCTTGACCTTTACGCTCTCCACGACCAAAGAATTGCTCTTCATCTACGATGTACAAGAATGTACCAAATAGCTGAATATTTCTTCGGTTTGCTGCATTAGGAGAATATTTTAGAAACTCTTCTTGAGCATGTAGTGAAATACCTTCAACGCCAGCTTTAGTTACAATGATCGCATTACATTCATCAGCGTTAAACTTAAACTGTGCTTCGGCTTTTGACATCTTTTGAATCGGTCCAATGTCAAACCCGCCTTTCGGTGAAATGGTGATCGCTAAGTTACGACCGGATACTTCAGCGGTACTAAAGCCTTCTGCTTCGAGTTGGCATTTAACATAGTCAATTGGTGACAACGGTAGAAATGGAAGCTTTGGTATTTGATCTAATACAGCTTTCTCCATCATCTCTAGCTCTAAATACTGCGGACTAGCTTGATCAAGCTCTTCTCGCCAGTGTATTCGCACCTCTTCAATTACAGGTACAGGGTGGCGATTCTCTTTTGCTGCTAATAAAATTTCTTCAGGAGTAGGCGCATGAGTGACTTTAACTTTGCGAGAACCTTCGTTGTAGACCCAACGTTCAAGCATTGACTTCAAGCTCGGGAACTCGTCTACATGTACAGGCCCTTCGATACCCAGTTCATCTTGCATTTTTTTATAAAAAAATGCGAGAGAAGTACCAGCGGTTTTATCTACGCCGATAATAGGTTTTTCATTAGCCGCTAGGCTATTAAGAGCTTGACGTACTTCTTCATCTGCACGAAGAGCATTGGTAAACATGTCACTTACAATCTGGAAGCTTGAAGCAAATGATGTTTCCTCAATGTTATCTATCGTGTCTTTACCGTTCTTCAATTTATTTTTAATGAAACTGAACTGGCGTTTTGAATAATCACGAGTAAGACTCATAATTTCAGCTAACACGTCTGTTGCAATACGATTTCGTTGATAATCTTGAGACTCATAAACTTCAACCTGACGTTTACCGAAATCATGCTCTCGACGCACCATTGCACCTTCAGCAATCAAAGTAGCGGAAAGTATTTCTTGGGCACCGGTACCGCCTTCGCGCACCATTTTTCGCAGGATTTCAGGGGTGAACTCGGCGGGGAACATATCAGCACATTGTGCTATAGAAGCTTCGTCTTTTGACCAAGTAGCACTGGAGCGAACAAGGTGTGGTCCATTGTCGTTTTTGAGTTTATCAAAGATAATCGATTGATTAGAGGTATTAGCTGCTACGTTATGGCTTTCATCTACAAGTAACGCTGTGTTTTGGCTTGATAAAAAGCGACTCAACCATTTTGCTCTAGGATTAAGACGAGCAAGCACGTTTTTCTTATGTGCTTTGTTAGTTGTTTTCGTTAGACTATTAAATTGAGAATATGTCGTGAAAACAGCATTTGCATCAATGTGTATACTGGAATCTTCACCATTGCCGATAACTTGGTCTCGATTACTCTCAATAAAATCTTTAGGGAAAATCGTTGTGCTATCGCTCTTATCAACAATTGCATCTGAGGCAATGAAGAATGGATTGATGTATTGATCCAGTTTTGTCTGCTTTATGTCTCGCCATATATCTGATAGTAGGTCAACCGTTGAGGTCATAAAGACTGCCTTACGACCATTTATAATGTTCCAGTAGATCAATCCAGCCAGTACACGACCTTTACCTTTACCAGTAGCATCACCATTTAAAAACGATTTTTCATTTTTCAAACGCCAGATACCCAGTGTTAAAGCGTCAATTTGCTCAGCATCCCATACTTCTTGTACGTGTTCTTTTGGTAGGCGCAATTCATTTAGGAGAAACGCATCTGGGTTACCGATATCTCGGACTAATTTGATAGCAGCTTCACGCGATGCACTAACGAAATTGATTGGTTGCGCAGAAGGTTTTGCATCAACAAGACTTGTTAATGGGACATACTGTGATTGAGCAAAGTTAAGTTCAAACTTTGAAGCTTCACGTTGAACAATAGAGTAGTTTTGCAACAAGTCAGAGATAGAGTTGGTATTTTGTAGCTCTTCTTTAGAAAACGTATTTTGTTGTGCATTTTCAAACTCGGAGCTCAGGTTCATTGCAATTTGCATTACATCTTGTGGATTGTAAGCGACTTTTAGCTCTAATGGAGCAAGAGCTGAAGACTCTACGAGTCGCTTGCCATTGATGATGTAAATACGTTTGTGGTTGTCTTGTTCGTTGATCCCCATAATTGCTGGTGATGTATCGAGCATTTCGACAACATTGTAGTTTTTGAAAATATGCTGGTGGAAGTTTGTAGAATCAAAGCTGACTTTACCTAACTCATCCATAGAATCGCCATTCAGCACAAGAATCAGAGCTGAATCTTCATCCATACCGCGTGTGATGTTTAGAGCTTCTAGATGATCTCTTCGCGATACTTTTAAACCATCAATAACTAGAGGTTCAGGGAGTTCTCCTGACAAACAAGAAGCGAGAATTGTTTTGCCGTGTACTCGTTCAGCTTTAGTGTAATCGTTGAAGGTCTGGGTAATGTTAGGGTTAACATCTTTGAATGGTTGCGCTACATCCTTGTCATTACTTACAAAGTTTACCGGCACCTCTTTGGGTACCAAACTTAGAGCGCCGAGGGCAGGGCTGTTAATTAAAGTAAGTGAATTAACATTTTCTACCGCTTCTAAAACGCCACGAGCTAATATCCCAAAACTAGGAGACAGCAATTTACGTCTATTTAGAGTCTCAAATTTCTTGTAACGAGTGGGTTCTACTAGGTTCGTGTAAATGTTGTTCAGCTCATTTAGCTGACTTACGTCAAGCTTTTCTTTGTCGTAGACGTTGTAGTTATCAGCTTGTACTAGGGCCTCAATTGCCTCAGAGACTCTTAGTTGAATTTTAGCGGCAGTTTCACTGGATAGTCTTTCTTTAACCCTTGATGTTTCAATCATGGAATCAAGGCGATCTTGATCTATCAAGCGACCAACTTCCATTTCACGTAGAAGTGAAGTGGCAGCATCATTAAAATCGCTAACATTATTGAACGAAAAATTAAGAAAGTAGTTGGGGTTGTTATTACGGTCAAATAAAAGGTATTCAGGGTCTTCAGCTTGATTTGGGAAAATGAAACGTTCATCGGTAGCTGTTAGGAATACTTCTAAGCCATCAGTGTTTAACCCAATACTTTCATAGCTATCAAGTGCTCGTTTTGCTCTTTCAGTGTTTAAATACGCTGAAATTGCATTTTTACTTGATGTCTTAATTCCTTCCCAAAATGCCATAGCTTCTTTGCTATCCATTTCTCGAATAGCTGAGTTTGGGAACAGAGATTGGATCTCATCTAATGGAATGCGACTGACAGCAATTTTCCCTGTAGATTTCCGAGTATATCGCATGCTCACATATACTGGGTAGTCTTGCGCTTTTTGCAATCGAAGAAAGCCAAATTGTTCACTTAGCTTTCTAGATAGTTTGTCAGGTATATCACCGACCAAACACAAAGCTTGTTGCTTCTTATCACCGAGACCTGACGTGACAGGAGTTAGGCTTGCATTACTTTTTTTTAAATCTAGCCATTTCATATAGTTACCTCTATAAGAAATGCAGGGTTACCCCTGCATACCTCTGCTTGCGCCGAATAGTTCTTCAAGGTCTTCCATATGTTCTGCGTTGAAACTATCGTCAAAATCATCATCGTCATGACTTACATCATGTTGAACTTGAGGAGCGTGTTTTTCAGGCTCTGGCTCAGGGCTCGTTGCAACTTTATCAACCGTAGGCTTTGACATAGGTTCTGACACTACTGCAGTTGGAGTGTTCTTAGCTGGTTCTACAGCTTTTGGAGCAGATTGCGCAGTGACTGTTTTAGCTGCTGGTTCAGCTACATTTTGTTGGGTAGTTGTATTGTTTGCTTTAACTTCTTTTGCTGATGCATTTCGAGCTTGACGCTCCGCTTTTCTAGCAAGTTGCTCCGGACTCAATGCCGCGTCTTCTGTTCGAATCTTGCAAAGATAGTCTTTAGGGTCATTGATGTAGGAATTAAAAAATGGTGTTGGAACTTCAGATTCCTTAAAACCTTTTGGCCATGCCTCTAGTGTTTGGATTTTTGTAACAAAAGAATAGTCAACACTGCTATCTTTGTGATCATTAGTAATGAATACGGCAGGTGTAAACATACGATGAGATACAATTTCTTCTGCATCATTAATTAGTTCAACCGTTTTCATATTAAATCTATCACGAAGTAAGTGACCTTCATTACTTAATGCATAATCAGTAACGGTCTTGTCATTTCGAGTAAACTCTTTGAGTTCAAAAAAGCTTTTGGCTGTTTCAGGCCCAAAGTTACGACGAATGACAGGAATGACTTCAACAGCGAAGTTTTCAATAGGAATATCAGACATTCCTGGTTGAGAACAAAAGTCTAAGATACTTTGAAGGTCCTTGTGGCTTGCATATGGGCTGTCAGGATTGAGAACAATAGCCATGGTTTCATCTGCAGTGCAGTAAACATTGATGTCGTCTTCACCTAAAGATTTGGTAGGTGCTCTCAAAGTTGTTGAAATTGTAAGAGGTCGACCGTTAGTTTCATCTAAAGCAGTACAATCGATTAGTCGAATAAGCACCTCTGGGATATAGCCGCCTTTACCTGGTTGTTGACCGATGTTTTCTTTAATTTTAGCCAGAATACCTTCGCGGTCATTTGCAGCAAAACCAGTGCTTTCACTAGTTAAAAGCATGCGAACTTGAGCTGTAGCATGTCGAGTGCCATCGACACTAGGAGGGAAAACGTCCACCGAGCAATATGCACGTTCCAGACGTTCATGTTTATTACTGGCATTGTGGATACCACTACTGACCCAACTAGCCGAAAATTCATTTTTGCCTGTAGAAGCACAATTTGTGAAAAGTAAGACACCAGGCTTGGCATCCGGATCGCTGCTGTCCGCAACATAACTCGCGGTCTCAGCTTTATTAGCAAAATCAGCCAACTCATATCGTCTCTTCTCTGGATTCTGTACAAGATCGATTGTTCTGTCATCCGGGCGAAGTTTGATACGAATGGTCTGCTCTTTGTCGTCAGAAAGATTTATACCTTCAACGTAGTGTTCACGAGCATCACCTTCTAAGTGATAACGCGAAACCAGTAATGGGATGTTTACATATGGATCTCTACGATGATTATTTCTAAGCGTGTCAGTTAGGCTGGATAGGCTTGTAGCTGGCTTCATGTTATACTCCGCAAACGTGTTATATGGTATATATGCTATAAACTAGTATATTGGTCTTTTAGTAATAACTCAAATTTTCATTGTGAAGGTGGTTACATGATGCAAGAGTCACTTAGAAATAGAATGATGTCTGTTATTCAAGCGCTTCCACAGCGCAAACAGATACGTGACACTGATCTTCAAATTTGGGTTGACAGTGTTCTAGAGAATCAACCGAATAATGCATTATTTCTTGTTAACCGATTAGGTCATATTGGTGGTAGCGACATTGGCGTATTGGTTCAAGCTCTTCGAAATAGAAGCGCACAATACATTTCAGACAATGGACACAGTCATCGAAGTGACTTTGATATCGTTAACGATAAATTACTTCGAACTATCCCCCAGGTAAGTACCGGTGGACTGAAACGAGGTTCAATATTTGAAAAAGCTGTAGCGAAGGAATATGAACAAGTTTTAAGAAGCAAATACAAATCTGTAGTTAGACGCACCGACATTAAAGAAGCCATTGTTTCAAATGCATCTAAAGTTTTTCCTTGGGCACGAGTACAGGTCGATGATGTGTTCCAAGTAGATGGGAAACTGATTTTGGTTGATTACAAAATTCCTTCCGAAAATGGTTTCAAACAGTTTAAGTATCTGGAACCACTGATGTATCAATGTCAGGTTTTATTAGGTTCAATGATTGCATCCGAACTCGGTTATCAGATCGACGAGCTTTATGTTCTTCCATTCGATACGGAAAACTGTGAATTTCTATTTCTAAACGTGGAACAGAGTGAAGAGTTAAAATCTGAAATTAAAGAAGCGGGTGAGTACTACTACGGGTTAGTACTAGAAGGCAAAATGCCCCCGCCAAACTTTCCAAACTATAGCATTCAAGGGCAAGATGATTTGGACAAAGACCTTGTGAAGCTAATCAACATCGATTCGGTATTACGACTTCTTTCACTTGAAATTGCAAAAGTGCAAGAAACAATTGCTCCTCAATTAGACAGCGGTTTGAAGAAAGTATATGCCGCAATGCAACACAACGAAAATTTTAGAATTAATGTGGGCTGTCAAAACCTAACGGGTACTCATAAAAGAACTCTGGATAAAGCATCAGTAAAAGAGTTTCTGCTTGAAAAGGGATTTGAACTTAGTGAAGTAGAAAAGGCGAGTAAACGTTCTGACCAATTAATCAAACTTCTCAAAAAAGTGTTACCCAAAGAAGATGAGCATGAACAGTTTTATACAAAGGATTACCAATTAAATATTGGTTTGATAAGAGATAAAAGTGGTCCACGATTTGAATTCAGAAGCATTGTTTCAGATGAACTAGCGTCAAAAATAACTAGTATTGTAGGTGAAATGTCTCCAGTTATGCTTGAACACATCATATTGAAAGAAACGCCAGCAGCAATTTCTGTAGCTCAGCAAAAGCAGTTGAATACTTTACAGCGATTGATAGATAACGCACCAAATGAGGCAATTCAAACCAAAGCTGAGAAAGCATTAAGGGCGAGAGCAAGACTTTATAGTAGTACTATCAATGAAAACGAAAACTCACAAAAAGTATCATCGAGTAACAAATCTACGAATCTAGAGGTAATACAAGAACCTAGAGAGAGTCGTTTGGCGGCTATCAGTGACCTCATTAAATTTCATATTTAATGAGGAAAATTACACCGATTCAAGAATGTTTAAAAAGTACAAGTTCTTTTCTTTTGTTAATGAAAGCTTTACGTTGTATGGAAGCGACAGTTCCTTCTTATGCGCCAGTACAAAAAATATTGATTCGGTCAAATGTGTGATTATGTTTCTAGCGTCTGCAGGTATGGATGTATGAAAGGCTTTGTGCATCAAATAGACTACAGCACTTTGGTCTAATGGATTGTTAGAGCCAAAATGCTCGTTAATTTTACTATTAACGGACATTTCCATCTCTTTTAAATCATAGTGATTTGCCATTTCTACCCACTTCGAAAGCTCTGCTTCAGTGTATTTGGGATTATTAATTTTAATGGCATTACTGTAATAGTGGATATTTAAAGTGTTCTTTAAGACCCTTGATGCTTGGCGAGAAAGTTTAAATTTTGAATCGTTTTGTTTAAAGTCGAAAGCAATACCCAGTGGCAATTCGAACATTAGGTTTTTCTTTTTCTGATAGAGAAAAATAGCGGTCAAATAGGCTAGGAATTGTCGAATTTCTACTGATTTAGTGCTATCCATACAAATTGCTTTTTGTCATAAAATGTTTATATAATATACCATGTATTAATTCATATAGAAGTTAAATATGTCAAATTATGTCAACGATAACATGAAGGCTTCTTTTAATTTGAAAGCAGTTGCCGATGAATCCATGAGAAAGGACTTAATGGCAATAAATGAACGGACAAATGCTGGCTTGAATATTGCTTCAAAACATATGTTCAAATTTAGTACTGATCCAACTGCTTCTTTGAATTTATCTTGTGTGGCGATGCCGGTGACCTCTCAGTGGTTACTAAGTCACTTAATTACAAATAAATTGGTTGATAAGTCGTTCCCTGATTTATCTTCACAAATTAATTCAATAGTTCCAAAACACAGTGACGAAAAGCTATCAAAATTCCTTCTAGATAATCAGTCTAAAGAAGCTGAATCACTGTTTTCTGACGAAATCGTACCTCCGTCCATAGAGCATGTTGTTAGTGATACCCCGTATTTGGACCTGTCAAGTAATCAGATGCATACAGCTCTCAAAGTACTTAGTGAACAAAGTCATTTAAGTGCTAAGAATGTCCACAGCCAATCTCTATTTAAAAGCTTAATTGGCAGTCAATTTAGCGCAGCAGTCAAAAACGCTAACTATGACATGTACACAACGCCTGATGAATCAAGGAGAGCTCAAGCGGAAGCTGAATTAATGCAGTCAATGAGAAAAGGAGGAGAGTAATGGTTCCTGAGTTAACTCGTTCAAAAGACCTAAGAAATAAACTTGCAGCACTGAGTGAGTTGATTTGGGAAACGCAAAGTCAACTTCGTCTGATGCACATCTATGTAAAAGAAACAGTCCTAACAAATGCTCTGTTGATAAATGCACTTCGCGAGTCAGATATTGCTTTCATTAATAGAGGTTTGCCTGTTCAGGTGCGAAAAAGTCATATGGCTTTTAGAACGCACCTCATTGCTTTGTCAGAAGAGCGCATTAAAAATTTGGCTAATTACATTAACGAAATGAGAGTGAAATAGAGATGGGTCAGCTGCCTGAGTTGTTTACGAGTAACATGTTATTTGACAAGTTTGTTCTTACGCTAGAGGACATTCAAATTACTGAAGAAAACGGAATAAAGCAGTCTGTTATTGAGTACGATGCTTTCCTTAATGTAACGTTAAGTAATGGCAAGCCTGGTTCACTTATTGTACCTGTTCGACTTCATATCAAAGAGAACGCATCCATCAGCGATTATGTTGAACATGTAACTCTAAAAGATATCACATTGCTAAGTGGTCTTAATCGTGTTTCATTAACTGAAAAGGCAATTGATGAATTCAAAACATTCATTCAATTACGCGGACGTACAGTACTTAGATTGGAATACGATGATTTAATGGCTATCGAAAGAAAATTCGCTTCAGCCATATCAGATTTTGAACAAGTTAAAACAGTTGAAGAACTTGGATAAAACCAAGTTCTAATTTTTACTCATCCCGAATTTGTCTTCAGTATGCGCAATAGAATAGGACATATCATTTTTTTCAATATGACGTAAATTGCGATTAACAATATTCAATCCTTTGGTAACAACGTCGCTCCAGCGTGGTCTGTTTTCTATCTCTTCTGGCATACACATTTTCAAGCTTACTACCGAATCTTTAATGTCTTTGCATACCTGTTGAAAGAGCATGCGAGCATTTTCATGTGTAAACCCGAACGCAGTCACACAGCACGAAATTAGGTCATCCACAGAAGGATGTTTTGTGCCATTAACAGGCAAGGCGGACTGATAACACGCTTGCAAATCACTATTGAAATATACAAGTGGAGTGATGATAACGTCGTAACATGGGCTTATACACTTATGTACCTCTTTGGTACCTAAATCTTCTATCTCCAGTAATGTAATATTCTTCAAATGAAGGTCATTGTTATGAAGAATATACGAGCAGAATAGCTGTTTCACCACATCAAGATGAGCGGTTTCCCTTTCACTTATTTTCTCAATGTTTTCGGTAATCCAGTATCCAATATCTTCAAAATTGGCACTGTATTTTTCTTCAGGGCTGTGTAGTAGTAACTCGGCAAAATCGTGACTCTTAATTTTCTTAGTTTCATTTGCATTTGGGATGTCAAATCTTGTACTAAGTAAGAACGGAGGTTGCTCTACCTTGATCTTTCTTTTATCAAACACCTGAGTATTAAATATCTCTTCAATCTGGTCTCTAAGTCCTTCAATGCCTTCGGATGATTTTGATGTGTACTCATCAAGGACGCTAGCAGGAATATTGTCAAGACCACTCTCTCCCTCAAAAGCAACCAAAGTTGTCTGCGCGGTCTCTAAGACAAGCGATCTGTCTATGAGGTACAAAGAAAGCCACTCAGCGAGGGTAATATCTTCAAAATTGGGCATAGGAAATTTAGCGATATGTGTAAAAGGTTCATTTCCGGTTTGGCGCTTCAATTCGTATTTACCAGCTTTAGGTATTAGTAGCATTGGAAGTTTAAAGTTAATGCCACTAAGCTTAGCAGCATACTCACTTTCCATAAGTCCAATGATCTTGGAAGAAAACTTGCTGTCCATTGAAGGTACTCCTTCAAAGTAGCCCTTAAATAAAATTGGCTCTGTTATAAATGTTTCATGGAAGCTAATAGAAGGTGCCACACCTTTTATGAATCCAGATTTACCGTCAAACCTACTAGCAGGTTTTGGAGTCAATGTAGGAGCATTTTTAGCAACATAGACTGTCGGTATTTCCGATACTGTACAGTTACCTACTAGTGATGCTGAGTTGATGATTTTGTCATTTCTATTCTTATTTCGCTCATATGATTTAACTTCCGGGAGCAAGTTGTGATGACGAGCATTTTTTAAATCATTAACTAAACTCCTGTCAGTAGATACAACCCATTCATGGGGGTTATAACGAATTAACCCACTAGTCTTATTCATTAAAACTGTGTTCTCAATAGACTCATAGTGTAAGAACTGAAATGTTCTGTGCGCTGATTGGAGTTCAATATGCTCTCTTTTTATGGCTAGGTCTAAAGACACAATGTTATCTACTGCATATTTGTGCACAGTTAAGACTCGCTCTCTAGCGTTGTCTATAGCTTTCAAAGTAGGGTCGGTAGACAAAAGGTTAATTGTTGCCTTTAAATGTTGAAGCAACTGTTGGCCATCGCGAATACTTGCACCGTTCCGGATGTAATTCCTTATAAGCGATTCTATGCCTTTTGAACTCTGGTAATATGGTGATGGCATTAACAAGAAGTATGATATTTTGCTTGGTTGTATTGCTGCAAATTTAGACAATTGCTGGCGAAGCTTTAGTGTCTTGTCGTTATCTAAACCAAGAGTGGAACTGTACCTTAGTGAGGCGAGACTTGGTTCGTAAGGACTAGTGTCTAGGTCTTTATCAAAAGTGATCATTTTATTGATGATCGATTTATCCCACCAAATGGCTCGGACATCAAGAATCGGTTCGAAACCAGTTCCATTCCACATTTTTAGTTTTAAGTTTGGTGTATATGATGAATTCAAAGTGGAATCCCCAAGAACAATAGCTTGTCGATTTACAGAAATGAAATCAGGATCATCTGCACTAAACAAATTGTTGGATTGGGGAGTAGGATACAGTTTGAAATACCCAAGTACCGTATGAAGATTCTCTTTAATGGATGATAGGTAATGATATTGAGCCGCAGATTTTGAAGTCAAATACGAAATGCCTTTAATGTCTTCCATCAGGAAGTGACCACCATTAACTAATTTCCCGTTTTCATCTTCAAGTGAAAACTGTCTAAGCAGACCATTCTCCACCAGCTTTCTAGCTTCGCTCGAATCAATCGTAGTACCAGGATAGTAAATGTTAGGTTTGCTGATTAGGTTCATAGGCTCAATAGCTCTATATTATATGTAATACATCATATAATACATCTTTGTAGGGCAACTATCCACAATATGCATAAATGAAAAAGACCTGCTAGGCAGGTCTTTTTCATTGGTAATAATCAGAAGTTCAGGCAACTTTAACTTTTGAATTTTCTACTTCGTTCTTTTCGAATTCTTTAGCTTGAGCAAGAGTTATAAGTTTCTTAGATTGTATGACCGCATTAGGTAACATCAGGTAACCTTTGTAGTTACTCATGCTTGCTTTAACATGCTTCTGTGACTTAGAGAAATCATCAAGGAACAGGCTATCATCTCGGAAGATCGTAATGAATTCCACCATTTGGTCATTAACCTTGACGTTATAAGATATAGCATCTAAGTGGTTAAATTCTGGCAGAGCATGTATTAAGTCAATAATCTCTGGAAACTCAGCTATAACAGAACGAGTTGAAGTCAATTTTGGCTTGATACCTTCAGTAGTATGCTTATAGAAGCCTTTCTCTTTAAACTCTTCGAGAAGCTTAGTGTTCTTTTGAGTTCTTTCATCAACCCATTTCCAAACCTCTTCATGAATTGGTTCGTATACTTCACTCGCTACGTCTGTTAGCCGAATGTAGTTAGAATTCTTAACGTCATCCCAAGAAAGACGAGGATCTGTCTTAGGAATAACTCGTGAATCTCGCATCATTAGAGAAATGATTTGAGGAGATGAACCAACTGGTGCTTTACTGGATTTGATCAGTTCAACAACGGCTTGGTAGGCATCCATATTTTTCGCAAGTGTTATACCTTTCTTAGGTAACTTTTTGTCAGAAAAAATTGACTGCATACGAAGTTCATCTTTAGACAAGTTCTCGTCCTTAACATGAAAGATTCCAAGCAATTGTTCTACGCGCATATGTAACAGCTTCCTAAATAATTAGTCATATCTTTTATTTCTTCTGATATAATAGCGTATATAGCATATATTAAGCAAATAAGAGAAGAGTTCTAAATGAGTGATGATAACGGTTTTGACGTAGAAGAACTTTATGAAGCACACAAGCTATCTACTGGCTCAGTAGAAGAAGATGATCTGAACAAAACGCCAAGAAACAAGTATAGTCTTGCAAACTCTCTAGTAAACAACGCCAAAGAACGTGATTTTGGTGATGACGAGCCAATGACTGCAAAGGATCTTCTCGATTACTTTACAGCAATGAACTTGAAAACCAATGAAATCTGCTCGGTACTTACAGTTAATAACAACCGCTTTGGTAACATGACTCGCACATGTCCGCATGGTCGAGATATGAGTTACGAATACATAAGCCCAACATTGGAAATCTTTGTACGTCTTATTAAAGCATATCCTGAATACGCCCCATGGAAGAAGGTAACTATCCAAGATGTAGCAGATGCAACGGGCTTTGATATTGTGACTCTTGCGTATGTGTGTGGTAGTAGCGAGACGGCAGGTGAACGTTGGGATAAAGACTCAAGCAAAACAACTCCTTTAGTAAACGTGTTACTAAAGCTGATCTACAATATGGCCATCAGTGGGGTAGACCAGGTAGTTTTCCGTGAGGTCGCAGATAAAGTTATGACTACACGAAATAACTTTGAAACTACTAGATTACTTAATGACAATAGTTGGAATTGTATTCAAGATCAGACTTTACGTAAGGTCCGGAAAATTTTCCGTAATGGTTTGAATGACCTTCATTTAGATGGCAATAAATCCAAACTTCAGAATACTGTCACGACTGCTATGATGAAAGAATTGGCGCTAAAAGGTGAAGATGAGATTTCTGCTGAACTTGACTCACTTAGAAAGCGTTCTGGATTGAAAGGCATCGAGCTTGACCAATCGATTCATACTATCCGCTTATGTTTGCTTTGGTTAAGAACTCGCGATTATTATCAAAAATCTTTTGTGACTCATAGCCGCCAGAAGAAAGAGACTGAAGATATGCCCAAAGCTCGTTTAGATGCTTACATCAAGTCTAAAGGGGATGGCTTAATTACAGATGACAAGCTAAATGAAATACGAGATGAGTTATCAAAAATTAACCAACAACTCGAAAACCATGTCAGTACGACATTGAATCTTTGGCAATAACAAAAAGGTCACCCTTCGGTGGCCTTTTATATTTGTTCAGTATGCGTAAGTTTCTTATCGGTAAGTATCAAATGTTCTTCTGGATAGGATTGAGCAAATATTCGCAAGGTACGCCTTCAACTGAGGTTTGTTCAGGCAACACCCAAGATGTATGTACTCCATAATTTAGGAAATTGCTCAGTGGATCTAAGCGAATTTCATATTCCTTGAATTCCCGGCTAGAGAGCTCCGTATGGTATTCACCCATAGCGATTTTAAAATTTATATGTGCGGCTGCAGCAGACCTGCTCATTTCATTAAGAACCTGCTCACCATTAGTTGGAATTGACTTAACTTGTTTAACGATCTCATCGTCACTCGGTTTACCCTTAATGAAGTCCTCTTTTAGTTCTTCTTCTTTGGCCGTCTTGCTAAGCACAGCAATAAAACCACTTTGATTCCTTACATGCGTAAACACTAAGTTTCTTCCAGCCATTTCAACTATGACTTTGCTATCAAGCAGAACTGTCGATAGGTTTTGGTTAGGGTTAAACGAAAGGTCCTTTTGGTTCCAAGTTTCGTTATGTTCTTTCAGTAATAACTCAATATTATTTTGGTAATCACTCATTGTTATAAGGTCAATTTGCTTGATACCCATCATAGAATTGACGGAAACGATGACTTTATTTGCTTTAAAGTAAAAATTGACCGAGTGAACCGCATCCAGTTTTAAGTGGGGTATGTAGTTATACACTTCTGACTCGCATTGGTAATATATGTAATGTATATTATATAACACATTAGAGAAGGAATCACTTTATGGTTGCTATACCTACTCCTATTACTGAACTGTTAAGTTCACTTAATCCGGCACAGTACAAAGCTGCAACAATTCAATCTGATAGAATCAGAACTATTGCTGGTCCCGGTACTGGTAAAACTAAAGTTATCCAAGCTAGAATCGCCAACTTAATACAAAGCCATAATGTGGACCCGCAACGTATTATTGCAATTAGCTTTACTAACGAGTCAGCTAAGGAATTTGCAGACCGTATTCAAGCTGTATGTGGCGATGTAGGTTTTCTTGTCAAGACTGGTACATTCCATGCCACCGAAAATCGATTCTTAAAGCGTTTTAGTGGGATTGATTTCTTCAAAGAAAAGCTAGGTTATGAAAACGGTTTTTTTGTAATTGACGATGAAGATTCTAAACGATTATTAGATGATGCAAAAAAACAATTGCCAGGCAATTTAGGTAAAGTTCTTGGTGTAATTGGCCTAGAGAACCGGGCTTTCTTCAGTGAATTATCAATTCACAGAGCTAATTGCTATAACTCTACTTCCTACGCCAAATTACTTGCTTCAAAATTCGAGGCTGATACGTATGAACAGTGGAAGAAATTCTTAGCTGACGTTGCGCCTTTAAGTAAGGAAGAAGCAGAAAAATTCGTCGGAAACTATGTCGGAAAGAATCCTTTTATACGTGAAATGGTCTTAGTTACTCTTTGGAATGAGTACTCGAAACAATGTAAAAAAGCGTCAGGAATGGACTTTGACGATCTTCTTTTAAACTTCTACTACATGCTGAAAAGTAACCCTGGTGTTGCTAGAAAAATTGCTAATGAATACGATCACCTGCTTGTTGATGAGTATCAAGACACCTGTCCTATTCAAGCATATACAATTCGTGAACTTCTAAAAGCCAACCCAAAGCTCAAATTGTTCATTGTGGGTGATACTCGACAGTCGATTTACTCCTTCCGTGCTGCACAAGTTAAACTACTCACCGAAGCAGAAAAGATGTTTGGTGATTTCGATACAGTGGAACTTGTAGAGAACTATCGTTCTCATCCTAAATTAATCGATTTTAATAACATTTTTGCTCCTAACATGGCTGAGCAAATTACGTCAGGTATTTTAAAGAGCGGTAGACCAAACGATTTTGATAATGTTGAAACCCCCCTTGTCGAAGGCCATCAATTTGCTAGCGATCGAGAGGAGGCTCAATGGATATTGGGCAAGATATCTCAACTTCTTAATGATGGTGTTGAACCAGAAAATGTATACGTCCTTTATCGGAATAGGAACGCCGTTAAACTGATTGAAGATGAACTAAAACGTTCATTGATTCAATTCGAGATGATAGGTGAGCGTAACTTTTATGAATGCCTTGAAGTGAGAGACGCCGTTGCCTTCTTCAGAACACTGGTGCGTCCGCGTGACGTGTTAGCTTGGGCGAGATTATGTAATGCTGCTACATTTGGAGTCCGTGGTGTTTACCTTCGTGAAAAGCATTTGGAAACTGGTGCAGCACCAATTGATATTATTAAGGGCAGGGTTAATAAAAACAATGCCGATAAAATATCCAGTTTTATGCAATTTCACAGTGACTGCGTAAAAGACTTACATAAAACAGATGTGGAATGGCGTGAGTTGTTTAGAAAATCAGTTCACCCAACTCTAACCCTACGTGATATCGATTATCACATTGATAAAGATAGTAGAGCTAGGAACGAATACCTTCAGTGGAGGGGGGAGTTTTTGGTCGAGAAAGTTGGAGAAATCTTGGAAATCTACGTTGAACATGTGCTTCATTCATACCAAGTATTGGATGAAAGAGCATCCCGCGGCGATGATAGAAAAGATCCGGAAACCATTACTGCAAACAGAGTAACTAATATTGTATCAGTTTTTAATGAGATCTTAACTCGACTAGAAAACACTGAAGACTTATCAGCTATTGTAGATGATGTTTTAACCCGAGATACACCGCAACGAAATGAAAGATCTGGAGCAGTCAAACTCATGACCGGCCATGCCTCTAAAGGACTTGAATCGGAGCATGTTATCTTAGCAGGCTGTGACACGAGTATCTGGGGTGACCGGATGAAAATGACAGAGGAAAACAAAGCTGAAGAGGACCGTATTTACTATGTTATGGCCACTCGTGCCGAACAACGTTTGTATATGACCATGTCCAACTTTAGAGTAGTTAATGGAGAACCAGTCCCAGCTCGGCCGTATGAACCTATATATGAGCACCTATTAGATGCTCAGAAAATGGGATTAGCAGTCTTCCACTCACATGTTAAATCAAGAGAACATACTAATAACATTCATAGTGTGAATGATAATTCAAGTACACCAGACCGTATAAATAGCAATCAAAAGGGTAGTCCAGCATTGAATGGTGTTCTGCAACGTATTGCATCCAACATGGCTGGTGGTGAAAATACGAACAAAAACGGTGAAGAAATCGTAAATTTTAGTGATTTTGATCAAAACATCGATGAAAGTTATGGTGTTGTGTATAAAAGTTAAGAATGTAAAGGTTTCAGTAGAACATTTCAAAATGTAACGTAGGTCATAAAAATATGATATGCGTCCAAAAAATGATTGGTAATTGACCAATTTGATATTAAAGTGATTCCTTATCAATTCGAGCAATAATTCTAATAGTTCGGATATTTATACAATAATTATAGATGTAGTGGCTGTTTATTTTATGCGTAAGAGAAATTATCGAGCATTACAGTATCAGTTAGCCAAAAGCGCTGAACTCAATAATGCTAAAATCGTCGGTGAGTTGAAAAAGGCTAGTGCTAACGAAGAGGTTGCAACGAATGTTACAACCACAGTTAGTGTTCAAAGATTGGTTTGCTACTAAGCCAAATACTTGGTAAGCAGTATCTCTAATTGAGTAATTTGAAAATCTGTAACTTTCATGTTGAGGTTGAATAAACGTGGGTTATATGAGCGTCTACTTTTGAAAAGGTCGGTTAGTTCACTAATCCGACCTTTTGTCATTATAGCGTTCGGATTACAATGGAGCACGTTGTAACTAAACTCCTTCAACGCTGCATTTATCGCTGTAAATATCTCCTCATTGCTCCTTAAATCTTCTCTAAGGCTACACTCTTCATTCTTCAAAAGCTCGGCACCACTAGTTTCATATTTATTCAGCAGGTACGCTTTAAGATCTGTTTTACATTGAACATACCCTTTCATGTCCAACATTGATTGCTTTGAGTATTGTCGATGCATTTCATATTCATTTGAATCAAAATCATTATGAAACTTTGTTACTTTTAATACGTTATCTTCTAACTCACCGATGACCAAATTTTGGTTTAGAAGGTAAAATAAGGCACTTCTGTTTTCGTTAGTTACAAAAATATCGAATCCGCGGCCAAAGCCTTCATCCCACAACGTACACATTTTGCTTAGAGTATTTTCAATACTAGCGACTGTTGGTAATGAGGAGTTGAGTAAATATTCTGCAGCTTTAAACTCATTTCCTTGGTTGCTAAATAAAATTGCTGTCGATGGTTTCCCATCTCGCCCAGCTCGACCTGTTTCTTGTAAGTAAGCATCCACACTTGGTGGTGCGTCTGCATGTATCACTGTTCTAATATCAGGAATATCTACACCCACGCCGAAGCTGTTGGTTGAAACCATGCAGGGGTAATCACTGGAAGTCGTAAACTTTGATTGATTTTCTCGTCTAACTTCTCTGGATATACCGCCATGATATGTCAATATTTCCCTATTAGTAATAGATTGCAATTGCTTTGTTAGTAAGTCGCATTTCTTCTTTGTAGCGCAAAAGATCAATGTTTTCTGATTTGCTTTGATGAGCTCATTGACAGTATTAATCAAACGATTTGAAGTAACTTCATTTGAGAATCTTGCACCAGCCGTCGAAATACGCAACATCTCACTTAGAGAGGCCATGCTGGTGGGAACTACTCTGTCTTCTGGCTTCTCTATTGATAAATCGATTATTTTATAAGTTAAGTTGTCTCTAATAGGACTGTAGGCAACTTTCGTCAAACGTCTTCCGATGGCCTTTATTATTACATTGCTTGTCTCAGAATCTGCTGTCGCTGTTAATGCAATTATTTGGATATTTTGACTGTTGCTAAGCTTCGATATTTCTTGCCCAATATTGTTGAATGAAGTTCTGAATGTTACCCCCCAGGCTGCAATTAGATGAGCTTCATCGACACAAACTCTCGCCACTTTTATGTTATTTGTGTTCAAGGTATTTACGATGCTGTTCTCAAATGCTTCAGGAGAACAAATGAGAATTCGCGTTTTCCCAGAACATAAGTCTCTAATTGTTTCCTGTTTCTCTAGGATTGAATTATCACTACTCCATGTTTTGGCTTTACCTGGCGCAACTAATTCAAGTGAAACGAACTGGTCAAGTATTGTTGAGAGGAGGGGTGACAGCAATATTGTAAGCCCATCCGAACCAGTTAGTGCTGGAACTTGGTACAAAAGAGACTTTCCGCTACCAGTCGGACATATAGCTAATACATCAGATCCATTTGCGATGAGTTTCATAACCCGCTTTTGTTGTTCGTTGAAGTCATCAAAGCCAAAATGCTTCTTTAGTGTCGACATGTAAGCTAAATACTTTAATGACATAACTTTACCGATTCGTTTTTACTCTAATATGATATAC